>Ga0164292_10004188_pt1 | contig 11729 bp, 7 predicted proteins | sample GEODES117metaG_FD_111486 | JGI IMG/M metagenome (GOLD analysis project Ga0164292, IMG submission 111486) | Eutrophic lake water microbial communities from Lake Mendota, Wisconsin, USA - GEODES117 metaG | ecosystem: Environmental > Aquatic > Freshwater > Lake | place: USA: Lake Mendota, Wisconsin... | reverse complement strand
GCTAATAAAAGTTAATATATACACGCTAATAAAAGTTAATATATACAAGTTAATAAAAGTTAATATATACACGCTAATAAAAGTTAATATATACACGCTAATATAAACCAAATGGATATTTGCTTTCAAATTATTGATTGGTCGCAAGATCATGAACCTGAACAAAAACATGGATATGGTGATGGTGGTGGTAGTACTGGTGATGGCGGTGGTAGCAGTGGTAGTACTGGTGATGGTGATGGTGATGGTAGCGGTGCAGAGTTATTATGCATAAGATTATTTGGAAAAACTGATGATAATAAGTCAATATGTTTAAATACAAATTTTACTCCATACTTTTACATTAAAATTCCATCTACATGGAACAATACAAAAGCACAAATGTTAGTATCATATATTAAATCAAACATAGCAAATAAAAATGCATTAGATGGTTTAATATCATTTGATGTTGTTATTAAAAAAGAGTTTAGAGGTTTTACAGCAAATACAGATTTTAAATTTATAAGATTTGTGTTTAAGAATATGAAATCATACAAATGTTTTGAATACTGGATAGAAAAAAATAAGGTTAAGAATAAATTCTTATATCCGAGAGATACCAAACTCATGTTATATGAATCCAATATCCAACCATTAATTAGATGTATGCATATTAGAAAATTAAATGCATGTGGATGGGTGAAAGTAAGTAAATATACTCACTATAAAGATCCACTATCATTTTGCGATATAAATATTAGAACTAAATGGACAGAATTAAATCCACACGAGTCTAATATGATACAAAAATTTGTTATTGCATCTTTTGATATTGAATGCATGAGTGAATCGGGAAACTTTCCCGAAGCAAAGAATGACAATGATCCAATTATTCAAATAGGTACTGTATTTTCATATTACGGAGAATCAGAACCATTTTATAAACATATGATAACATTAAATGGATGCACAAAAATACCAGCACTTGATGATGTTGATATTGTATCATATAAAAATGAAAAAAATGTTTTACTTGCATGGACAAAATTAATTCAAGAAATGAATCCCGATATTATTACAGGATATAATATAAATGGTTTTGATTTTAATTATATGAAAGGAAGAGCAGAAAAGTTCAATATACTCAATTCATTTAGTAAATTATCAAGAATTATTGGAGAAACTGCTCCATGGGAAGAAAAAGTATTATCATCATCTGCAATGGGTGATAATTTATTAAAATATTTTAACATGAATGGTCGTATTATTATTGATCTTATGAAAGTATTACAAAGAGATGCAAAATTAGATTCATACAAATTAGATTCAGTATCTGCATTTTATATTAAAGACCCAATTAAGAAGACTGTTTATATAAAAGAAAGAGACGAGACTGATATAACTACAACGAGTGTTTATGGCATCAAAGATGATCAATATATTAGTATTCTGTATAATGATGGTTTAACCGATAATAAATTAGAACAAAAGTTTAAGATTAGCAGTATAAATAAAGAAAGTAAGATAATTTCAATTAAAGGACAAATTGAAGAACAAGATATTTTTACTGCAGGAAATAAAGTATATTGGTGTCATGCCAAAGATGATATAACACCCAATGAATTGTTCAAATTGTTTAAAGGTAACGATAATGATAGAGCAATAATAGCCAAATACTGTTTACAAGATTGTATATTAGTAATAAAATTATTAGAAAAACTCCAAGTTATTAATAATAATATAGGTATGTCTAATGTATGTCATGTACCACTATCATATATTTTCATGAGAGGACAGGGTATTAAGATTTTTTCTCTTGTATCAAAGAAATGCCGAGAATTAAATCATCTTATGCCCAAGTTAAAATATATTGAAAAGAAGGAGGGCGAAGAAGGTGATGAAGAAGTTGGTTATGAGGGCGCTACTGTATTTCCACCAGTTACAGGAGTTCATTATGAACCTATACCTGTATTAGATTATGCATCACTGTATCCCCGTTCAATGATTTATAAAAATATTTCTCATGAATGTATTGTATTAGAACCAAAATATGACAACCTTCCGGAATATACGTATCAGACTGTATCATATAAAAATAATGATGATACTACAACTACATGTAGATACGCAAAGAATAAGAATGGTACAATGGGAATCTTACCTTTAATTTTGGTTGAATTGTTAGACAAGAGAAGTGCAACTAAAAAATTAATGGATAAAACAGAATCAGCATTTACCAAGAATATTTTAGATGGTTTACAATTAGCATATAAAGTTACAGCAAATAGTTTATATGGTCAAGTTGGTGCGCCAACATCTCCTATATATATGAAAGAGTTGGCTGCATCAACAACATCAACTGGAAGAGAAATGTTAGAATTTTCACGTGATTTTATTCAGGGTCCATTTGGAGATATAATTAATCTTGCATTGGAAGATAAACAACGATACGTTGAAGAGTGCAATAAAGTATTTGGTGTTCCCGACGCATTACCTAAAAAATTTGTTAATCCACGAGCAGGATATAATAATAAAGAGGAATATATAGAATACTTTTACAATAAGATTAATATGTGTTTAAAACCATATTATAGAGTAAGTCCCCACGTTATATACGGAGATTCAGTTACTGGTGATACTCCTATATTATTATTAAATTCTAAAAATCAAGTTGAAATTAAAACAATAGAAACAATTGGTGATTATTGGGAAGATTACAAACAATTTAAATGTGATGTTGAAGGTCTTTCTGAAAAACAACAAGATTATAAAATAGATTGTAAAGTATGGACAGATAAAGGATGGGCTAATATTAAAAGAGTTATAAGACATAAAACAAATAAACAAATTTATGAAATATTAACACATACGGGTTGTGTAAGAGTTACAGAGGATCATTCTTTATTAGATATTTATGAAAATCAAATTAAACCAGAAGAGTGTAAAATAGGAACAGAATTATTACACGCATTTCCAGAGATAGTTAATAGCAATATTAGTACAATAAGTAAAGAAAAAGCATATATTTATGGATTTTTCTTTGGTGATGGATCGTGTGCGGAAGTAGATACCCCTTTGGGAAAATATACATGGGCCTTAAATAATAAGGACGTAGAACTAAATAAATTATTATTAGATAAATTACATAATATTTACCCCAATGATGCCTTTAAAATGTTAGATACATTAGATTCAAGCGGTGTTTATAAAATTGTACCGAGTTGTGGCAATATAAAAAAATTTGTAGAAGAATATAGACCACTATTCTATGATAAAGATAAGAATAAAATAATTCCAAATTTTATTTTAAATGGTTCATTTGAAGAGAAAGAATGCTTTTTAGAAGGTTATTATGCTGCAAGTTGGGGCGGTTGTAGGACGGATACCAAAAAATGTAATTGTCATAGATTTGACACAAAAAGTCAAATTAGTGCTCTTAACTTATATTATTTAGTAAAATCACTTGGATTTAATGCTTCTATAAATAAAAGAGAAGATAAACCAGAAATATTTAGAATAACTTATTCAAAAAATAAATTTAGAAAATCAGAAAATGCGATTAAAAAAATAAGAAGTTTAGGATATATTGATGATTATGTTTATGATTTAGAAACAGACGTAGGACATTTTCATGCTGGTGTAGGTTGTATGATAGTTAAAAATACCGACTCAGTCTTCTTTAGTCCAAAGATTAGAGACATTGAAACAAATATAATTAAAACGGATAAAGATGCATTAATTATGTGTATTGAAATAGGACAATTAGCAGGTGAAGCAATATGTAAAATATTACCAGAACCAGAAGAACAAGTTTATGAAAAAACATTGTGGCCATTTATAATCCTATCTAAAAAACGATATGTTGGAAATTTGTATGAAACAGATCCAAATAATGCAAAGCAAAAAAGTATGGGTATTGTTCTTAAAAGAAGAGATAATGCTAAAATTGTTAAAATCGTTGTTGGTGGTATTGTTAATAAAATTTTAAATGAACGAAGTAATGAAGGAGCAATTGAATACACTAAACAATCATTAAAAAAGATTCTTAAAAATGAATTTCCTATTGATAAATTTATCATATCAAAAACATTGAAGGGAACTTATAAAGATAGAACACGTATTGTTCATGCAATATTAGCAGATAGAATTGCAAAAAGAGACCCGGGTAATAAACCAGATGTTAATGATAGAATACCGTGGGTGTACATTATTACAAAGGGGAAAGTAGAATTACAAGGCGATAGAGTTGAAGATCCTGGATATGTTATTAAGAATAAATTAGAAATTGATTATTTGTTCTACATAACTAACCAAATTATGAAACCAAGTTTGCAATTTTTAGAATTAATTTCAAAAAATCCAGAAAAAATATTTGATAGTCTTATTAATAAAGAAATTAATAGACGTAAAAATGTTTCATCAATATTTCACTATATTAACTCTAAAGATGGAGGAGAGGAAGAAAAGCAAGAGGAGGAAAAGCAAGATGAGGAAGAAGGTAAAGGTAATAAGATGCCTATACTAAATAAAAAAAAATCAATTCTAACTTTGGAACTATAATTTTTATATACATGTTGATAAGAATATGCTTTTGGTTGGATTATACCCGTTGATAAGAATATGCTTTTGGTTGGAATATGGTTTATAGTTTACGTCTTGGGTGTCTACTGGACATGTCAGAACTGTTAAATGGAAAAACAGATAGACCAGTGTTACGACGCATCCCATCTTCCTCATCACTGCTTCTGCTACTGTTACTGTTACTGCTTTTGGTACTGCTACTGCTACTGCTATCATTATTCATACCGTTTTCGTTAATATCACTTGAAGAAGAGGAAGGGGATTCTTTTTTACGATTTTTTAAGGATGATTCGGCTTTCTTACCTTTACCTTTACCAAACTCGCATTTATTGCTATGTTTATTACTATCATCACCATTTCCCCCACAACCGCAACCATTTCTATTTTTTGCACCACCTTTTAATTCTTGTTCTTTTAATTCATTAGCAATTACTTCTTTAATTCTATTCATAGCATCACTAACATCACTTTCATTGACTATGTTGTTGTTGGTGTTGGTGTTGGTGTTGTTGGCATTAAGAACAGAACCACCTCTAATAACAGTTTCTTGATTATTAAAAATTCCTTCTTTTTTCATATTGTTTAAATGATATTGTTCAATTTCAGTTTCATGAATTAAGTTAAAAATTCTATTTTTGTTCATATTAGCGATAAATTGATTATTATATTTATTAGCAACGGGTAAAGCACCGCCAAGTTGAGGTAAATGTGAAACCCTGATAACAGGAATAGTTGAACCTCCGGTGTTTGTATTATCGTTCATGTTTAAAGTATCAACAACATTAGGTTCAAATAATTTATTTATTAATTCATTATTTTTACCATTGGTAGAACTTGTTTTTGATTGTAAACTGGATGAATTATTTCCCATTATTATATAATATAATTATATAAATAAAAAAAGTTTTTATATATAATAAATTCGTTTATAAATAATAAGTTTATATTTTTTTAATTACGACTGTTAATCTAAATTATAATCAGTAATTATAAATAAATTATAAATAGTAATTATAAATAGTAATTATAGATGTTAGAATTAATAGTTATAATATTAGCGTTTGTATTAATGTATATATTCTTTTTATCGGAATATAAGAGTGATGGTATAATATTAGAAGAATCATTTGTAGATGGAGAAAAGTATTGGGTTAGAAATTTAGAAGATAAGGCAAACGCTGCTAATACACTTGCAAATATTAAAAGTAATATGGAAAAACTTGTTAATTATTTAAAGAATAATATGGACAAATATAAGAATAATGAAAATTTTGAATACATTAAAAATCTAATTAATAGAACAAAAGAAATATATATTATGGAAACACCAAGTGATGAAGAATATACAAGTTATACTGTCAATAAAGGAGAAAAGATATATTTTTGTTTACGTTCAAAAGTATTAAATAAAATTCATGATATGAATACGCTGTTATATGTTGTTATTCATGAAATGGCTCATATAGCATGTCCTGAATATGGTCATACCCCTCTTTTTTACAGTATATTTAAATTTTTACTTAGAACCAGTATTGATATAGGTATTTATAAAGAAGTAGATTATAGATTTAGTCCCCAAGATTATTGTGGGATGACTATAAATGAATATATACTCTAACCACATTTACAACCATAACCCCCCACATTTACAACTATAACCCCCCACATTTACAACTATAACCCCCCACATTTACAACTATAACCTCCCACATTTACAACTAACCCCCACATTTACAACCGCCCATAAATAATAAAATTGATTATATTTTTGTATATATACATATACATAATAAGTTAGAATTTTCTTAATAGTAATAGATACAAATAGGGTAATAGACACACGGAGGGTAATGGATATTATATTAAGCAATGAGCAGAGTAAGGTTAATAAAGAGTTAGAATCGTTTATTCTTGATGATATTTCTAACCGAGAGATATTATTAATAGGTTATGCGGGAACAGGAAAGACTACATTAATAACAAAGTTTTTAAGTGATATGATATACAATAAAAAATGCAAACGTATTGCAATAGCAGCGCCAACACACAAAGCGGTTAATATAATTAAGAACAAGTTGTATAATAATTTGAAGGAGATTAAGAGTATTAATAAATATGTTGAAATAACTACAATACATCGTCTTCTTAATTATCAAAATTATATAAATTCAAGTGGTGAAAGATATTTTGCAAGAGGAAAATCAGATCCATTATGGAAAATTTATGATATTATTATTATAGATGAATGTTCGATGTTAAGTGATCAAATAATAGATGATATGCAAGATATTATAAAAAAACCACAGAATAAGAATGTTAAAATTATTTATGTTGGTGATCCAGCACAATTACCGCCTGTAAATCAGCATTCAAGTAAAATATTTAAAGAAAATATGAAGAAATTGTATTTAGAAAAGATTATTAGAACAAATTGCAATGATATAATTGAAATTTCTCGTTCTCAAAGAAGATGGATTACGTCGGGTAATGATGATTATATGCCACAATTAGAAAATAATAATAATGTAAAGTTATATCACAATACAGAAACAGAAAGTTGGTTAGACCATTTTATAAAGAGTTATAATAATAAGGGCAATAGGAGCAGTGATAAATCTGTTATATTAACATGGACAAATGGAAAATGCAATAAATATAATGAATATATTAGACAACATATTTTTAACAAGAGCAAGTTAAATAAATATGAAGTAGGAGAATTATTAATTTTTAATGATTATTATAAAAAATGGATAAATGAAACATGTATTAATTTTTACACATCTGAACAAGTTATACTTCATAATGTAAGAGAAGATGTTCATACATTTGATAAAATTAAACCAGTTAAAATACATTTTGATAAATGCATTGGTCCAAAAGGAATAAGTAAAAATGTTTTATCAATATGTAATGAATGTAATAATATTATAAATAAAACAATAGAAAAACTTAACAAATTGATAGAAAAACCAATAAAAGTATATATTTTATATATTAAAAAGAATGTTTCAAATACGATTGATAATATTAATGAACTTTATGAAAAATATAATAAGAAAATATTTAAGGCATTAGAAAAGATAATGAAAATGAATAACCTTAATTTTATTCATGATTGTAATGTCACAGACACGGGTTATATTGATGATTGTAATGTCACAGACACGTGTTATATTGATGATTGTAATGTCACAGACACGGGTTATATTGATGATTGTAATGTCACAGACACGGGTTATATTGATGATTGTAATGTCACAGACACGGGTTATATTGATGAACATGGAAGCAATAATCATTTTAGTACTATTGATAAATATATAATAGAACAAATGAAACTTATTGATATTTACAAGGATGATATTATAAATAATCAAAAAATGTTGTTTATAAACAATATCAGTAATATCATACCAATAATAACAGTAAATGATAATAATGCATACGACGATATTATAAAAAATGGATATGATTGTTTAACAAGTTTAAAAGATAGATTGTATAAAGAAATTGATAAATTTAATGAAGAAAATATGATTAAATGTGAAATGATATCTGAAATAGAAAGTAAAATTAATAAAATATGGAAAATGTGGACAACGAGCGTAATTGATATATTTGCCCATCTTAATTATGGTTACTGTATAACAGTTCATAAAAGTCAAGGTTCAACGTTTTTAAATAGTTATATAGATGTTGATGATATTTTAAGCAATAACAACAAAGATGAATCATTAAAATGTTTATATACGGCAATAACAAGGGCTTCTAATAAAATAATACTGCATATATAAAGCGAGTTCTGGATAGGTGACTTAGGCCCCTAATAAGGTAATATTGACTATATGGATTGGCGACTTGTAGCATAAAACTATTTATATACACTACATCAACCACGACAATGCGAGTTCTGGATAGGTGACTTAGGCCCCTAATAAGGTAATATTGACTATATGGGTTGGCGACTTGTAGCATAAAACTATTTATATACACTACATCAACCACGACAATGCGTTATTTTTTTTAATAAGGATTATAATTACAATTATAGGAAATATAATTAATTTATGAGTAATAAGAATGGAATATGTAAAATAGATATGTATAAAAATGCAATATATAAATTTGCAAGTTTAAATAAATATGATTTACAATTATCTGAAAAGTATTACCAAGAAATTTCAATACATATAGGTATATTATTTTTAACGGAATTAAATCGTTATAATAAGAAAACAAATATTACAATTCATGGTTATTATATTGCATATGGATTTATAAAACTATTTTTTGATATAATTAATTACAATCATAATTACAATCATAATTACAATCATAATTACAATCATAATAATAATGGAAGTGATAGGGGTATAGTTTCAGCAATATTAAAAATGTTTGAATATATTTCATTAAATATAGAATATTTTAATTCACGCATTGAACCTACAAATGAGATTAGAGTAAAAATTAGTAATAATTTTCATAACTTTACTATACATATAACAAATAAGTTTGATGATATAAGTAAAAACAGTGATATAAATGATAGATTAGATACATTTTTTTACATATTATTAATAACTGCAAAATTTATAGGATATGGCGAATATAATGAACCAAATTTTATAAAATTGGGACAATATTATTCACGCGTTTATAGTTTAATAATTCTTAATATGTCAAACTTAAAATGTATAAAAAATATATTTGAAAAACAAAAAAATATTTTAATTGATGCGTTAACAAATCTTAATATGCTTAATGATACAATAAATGAACTTATTACTTACCTTGCATCTATTCCTGTGCCTGTGCACCCACCTTGAATCTATTCCTGTACTGTGTACCCGTGCACCCACCTTGAATCTATTCCTGTGCCTGTGCACCCGCCTTGAATCTATTCCTGTGCCTGTGCACCCGTGCACCCACCTTAATTATTATGTTTATTTATATTTACTGCGTTTTTTTATATTTTTTATATAATTATAATTATATTTACAATCATGCCAAAAAAGTTATTAAAAATAAGCGAATACTATGAAAAAAATACATCTAAAAAAGATGGAAGTAAAAAGAAGGACAGTAAGAAAGATGGTAGTAAAAAAGATGGTAGTAAAAAAGATGGTAGTAAAAAAGACAACGGGAAGAAAGACGATGGGAAAAAAGACGGGAAGAAGGGTAGTAAGGGGAAGGAGGGTAGTAAGGGGAAGAAGGGGAAGGAGGGTAGTAAGGGGGGTGATGGGAAGAAAAAGGCGGTTAAGGTATATTGCGGACCTAAAAAAGTAGTTCCAAAAACATATGATAGACCTGGTACAATGATAGAATGTGCAGAAAAAAGAGGAGGTATTGCGTTATGGGGTGTTAATAAAGTAGACAGTAAGATTTTAAAGATGGTAAACGGTGAAAATGATGAAAACAAGAAGACAGACGATTTAATCAAGGAAATAAAATTAAAACAAGCAGGTTTACAAGGAAAACTTACTAAATTAAGAAAAGAGTATAATAGTGCAAAAGATGATAAAATAAAAGAAAATATTAAAAAAGAGTTTGAAAAAATAAAGAATGAAATAAATAAATTACAAGAAACCGTTGATACACTTAAAAAAAAATTATGATTTATAAAAAAATATATATATAATATAATATTATATCATAATATATTATAAGCATGTTAAAATTATCAAATTTAAAAGGAGGTGATTTAAATAAAATTGAACAAGCATTAAACTTATTAAAAAATCTTAAAATTAATGATGGGGGTAGTGAATTATTATTTAAATCATTTAATAATTCTAATTCATCTATGACTTTTGTAAATCAAAAAGGCGGTGAAGTAAAGTTAGATTTATTAAATAATATGACAGGAGGTAATAATGGTTTATACTCCGAAACAAGTGATGCTGGTTTTATAAGAGGTAGTGATATTGGCTTATTATCTGAAACAAGTGATAATGGATCTATAAGAGGCGGTGATAATGGATCTATAAGAGGCGGTGATAATGGATCTATAAGAGGCGGTGATAATGGATCTATAAGAGGCAGTGATAATGGTTTATACTCTGAAACAAGCGTTATTGGTTCCATGAGAGGTGGTGCTAATATTTTTAACTCTGAAACATCATTAAATTCAGTTGGTATTAATAATGCATCTATGTTATCAGAAACATCATTAAATTCAGTTGATATTAATAATGGATATTCTGCAACTTCTATGGACGGAGATGGTGATAATAATCATAACTATAACCTCCAAAATCTATTTATTAAAGCATCAGGAGGTGGTGTTAAGGATAGCAATAATACATTATCTTTAAGTTCTATAACAGAATTAAAAGAAAGAAATAATTCAAATATGTCAGTATTACGTAATAAAGGTTTATTAGGCGGTGGTGCTAAGGGTGCCAGTAATAATAAACTTAGAACATATGATATTAACTCAAGTTCTACTAATAGCATTTGCGAATAAAGTTTACACAATTTATTCTAACAAGTTTATACAATTTATTCTAACAAGTTTATACAATTTATCCTAACAAGTTTACACAATTTATTCTAACAAGTTTATACAATTTATTCTAACAAGTTTACACAATTTATTCTAACAAGTTTATACAATTTATTCTAACAAGTTTACACAATTTATCCTAATAGATCCATAATACTTTTAATACTTCCATCACTATATTTTCTATACAATTTATATAATGATATAAACCATAATCCAGTTGTTAACATGTATATAAATTGTGAATACTCTTCATGATTTTTATTAAAATCATAAATTGGTGCTATAAATTTATAAGTATAACATTCATCATCGCCAACATTTTTATTACCACCGTTCATACGCTTCCTAATTTCTTTTTCTGCAACAGTTAAACTGCATGTATTATTATTTAAATACCAATGGAGCATAATGAATGGAACAATTATTGTATGCATAAACAAGAAATAGTTATAATTAGTAAATGGTGTTATAAGTACGAATAAAATAACAATAATATGTAAGATTGTTATAATAACTAATGCTAAACCATCTTTACTGCTGTTTCTGTTATTATAACCCCCTATGCCCCCTCTTCCCCCCCTTCCTTCCTTTTTCTCCCTTTTCCCCCATTCTCCTATCCTCCCCCCATTTTTCTTCCCACTCCTTCTTTTTC
>Ga0164292_10004187_pt1 | contig 11729 bp, 9 predicted proteins | sample GEODES117metaG_FD_111486 | JGI IMG/M metagenome (GOLD analysis project Ga0164292, IMG submission 111486) | Eutrophic lake water microbial communities from Lake Mendota, Wisconsin, USA - GEODES117 metaG | ecosystem: Environmental > Aquatic > Freshwater > Lake | place: USA: Lake Mendota, Wisconsin... | reverse complement strand
GTCGTTGTGGACGGCACGGAAATCAGATCCGCCGTAAAATCTTGACCCGTGCGCTTCAGCACCACCAAATGGGTGGGATCTGAAAGAAGATACAGGCCCTTTAAAGAAGCTTTTCCCTCCAAAGGGTAGAGAAAATGCACATCTTGACCCACGTTTAATTCGCGCGTATCCCACAAACGACGCACGGCCTGAGAGGCCTCATGCGCTTGGGAGGAGGAAAGGCCGCGTTCGGAAAGAAGTTTCGCAAACGTATCCCCCGAAGACACTGTATAAACGTCTTCCTTATGATTACACAAATACTTCCAGACATCATGGCCCTTTAACGACGCAGAAGGTTGTCCGTCCTGACGTTCTTCACAGGTCTTGGGGCGCTGAGCCTCCGCAACGGTGGAAACAGATGCAGAAGAAGCATTGTCTGAAACATCTGTGTTTTCTGGCTCCTGATGCAACAGTGCGGCCACGGCAAAAATCGCTAGGGGCACGAACAGGAAGAAGCCAAGGCCGAGTTTTTTCATAAAAAAGGCGTTTTTCTTAGCACGGCTAAGGTATACCGACATTTGGGTCATTGTGTAAAGCCTAAAATGATCTGCGTTAAAAAATCATGAAAATAAAACCCACCTTAGCAAATTTTTAAGTAAAATACAACATGAAAATCTTGGCCGCTAAAACATTTCCGCCGGATCCACGGACCGCAGTTTCTGCATGGCCAAGGCCCCCGACATCACACACATCACCAGAATCATGGAAAAAATCGACAGCATTTTTGACACCGGCATGGGCATGGGTAAAAAAATGTTAACCTCCACCACTTGATACAGAACCCACGCCAACAACGTCCCAGGCACAAAACCCAAAACAGCCAAAATCAACGACGACGCCAACACCACCATAAACAAATACCGAAACGTATACCCCATGGCCGTCAACGTGGCGTATTGATTCATGTGGGTGGAAATATCCGTAAACAAAATCTGATAAACAATAATCATCCCCACCACCAAACCCATCAACGTGCCAAAGCCAAAAATGAATCCCACGGGAACATTTTTTTGCCAATAGTCAAACTCATGCTGCTGCATTTCGGGGAAGGTAAACAGATAGACATCTTTACTGACACGCTGACCCAATGTTTTTTGAACTGCCAAAGGATCCGCGCCGGCCTTTAACCGAACCACCCCCAGATCAATCTGCTCAGGGACTCTGCCGGCAAAAATACGAAAAAAGTTATTGTCACTGACAATAACGTTGCCATCCGAGGCAAACGACCCCCCCAAACGAAACGTCCCCCGCAGGGTTAGGGCGCGATCATTGATTTCTGTCAGAACAGGGCCATGGGTCAACAGCTGGGCAATGGGCCCAAATTCAGGACGCGACGTTTCATCAAACAATGCCGTGTCCGGATCAATGATCAGAGTGTGCTGATCAATAACCTGCGGAATGTTCATCAGGTGCGTTAGGGGGTCATAGCCATAAATGGTCAACGTTCGCTTGCTATGATCCACAGGATTTTTAAACGGGGCCATACCCATATACAGGGGGATCACCTCTTTGATATCGGGATGGGCCATAGTGCGGTACAATTCAGCACGCGCAAAGGGAATGGTGCGCCAAAAGGCCTCGGTCTGGCGATGGATCAAAAACAAATCCCCATCAATTTTTGATGGGGCCAACACCACGCTGGCATACAGCGCATCCCGAAACCCCGTTTGCATATACACCAAAACACAGGCAAACATGACGCCCAGAACCGCAGCCAACAGCTTGGCACGGCTAAAGATCATCTGTCGCCACGCCAGAGATGCCGCAAACCGAAACTGCTGCACTGGGGATAAGGGCTTCATGGGAAAGATTGTTTTGAAATCAAGGAACGAACCGAACCGAAACCCGTCGGTAAATCTGGTTTTTCAACAGCGGTGCAACATCGGGATCCACCGCAATCCGCACAGACACCACCCGATTGTCCCGATCCGCCAGCGGGTCCGTGTCATTCACATCATTCCCCCGCACCACAAAGCCAACGTGATACACAACCCCCCTGATGGGCGTGATCTGCTGGGGGAAAAAAATTTCCGCTTTTTGTCCGGTTTTGATGCGGGCAATGTCGCTTTCAAACACCTCTGCCCGCACATCCATGGCCGACAGGTTGGCAAAAGTCATAATCCCTTTATCCGACGCCCGCTCGCCCGGGCGGGTCAGAATATCCAGAATCGTCCCTGCAAACGGGGCGCGAATGATGGTATTTTCCAAATTTTGCGCGGCCACATCCAAACTGGCCCCTGCCTCCACAATTTCCGCACGCAGGGCGGCACCTTGGGCGGCGGCGGCCTTCCAGTTTTTTTCCGTTTCGTCTTTTTCCGATGCACTGATGGCTTGTTGGCGTTGCAAAATCTGGCGGCGCTCAAATTCTTTGCGGGTAAAAGCCTCGGTAACCTCCGTTTGCTGCAATTGGGCTTTCAGGCGAACAATGCGGGCCTTGGCTTCCTCCAATTCGGCTTTTCTGGTGGCATGGTTGCCCAGCTGCGCCAGCGGTTGACCCGCCGAAACGGCGTCCCCCTCTTGCACAAACAGCAGCTCAACCGTCACGGGCTCCATACTGCCCTTGTGGGTTAGGGTGAGAACACGGGATTTGGGTTCAATAATCCCCATGGCCCCCACCGATCCGGGGGACAGGCCATCGGCACCCGCCAATGGGGAAACACACAACATCACCAAAACACCGACCATCACAACAAAGCGTCGCATCATCAAATCCCGCCCTTAGTCATGCGTTCCTCGGCATCTTTGTCATAGGCCTCAAGAATCGCCGCCACCACGGGGTGACGCATAATGTCGTCACGGCTAAAGGTCACAAAATCAACAGCCTTCACATCCTGCAAAATCCGCCGCACATGGGGCAGGCCAGAATCCGCCAATGAAGGCAGGTCAATCTGGCTGAGATCCCCCGTCACCACCATTTTGGAATTTTGGCCCAAACGCGTTAGAAACATTTTCATTTGGGATACGGTGCTGTTTTGCGCCTCGTCCAAAATAATAAACGCATCGGACAGGGTGCGGCCCCGCATAAAGGCCAGCGGGGCAATTTCAATGGTGCCCATTTCCATCAACCGCTGAATATGATCCGACGGCAACATGTCATGCAGGGCATCATACAGGGGCTGCAAATACGGATCGATTTTTTCCCGTAAATCCCCGGGCAGAAACCCCAAGCGCTCCCCCGCTTCCACTGCAGGACGGCTGAGGATCAGGCGTTTCACGCGGTGCTGCAACAAAAACTCCACCCCCACCGCCACCGCCAAATAGGTTTTTCCTGTGCCCGCCGGCCCCACCCCAAAAACAACATCCGTTTTGCGGATGCGCTGCACATACTCCTTTTGTTTGGGGGTATGGGGATACAGGGTGCCGCTGCGGGTGTGGATCACCACATCCGTTTCGGGGGTGTGGTCCTGAACAGATGTCGCTTTCTCACTTTGCAAAAAACGGCCCACATAATGATCATCCACGGGCCGTCCGCGCTTGATATGATCATAAAGGGTGTTGAGCGTTTGTTCCGCCTGATTCAGACGAACCGGATCGCTGCCCTTTAAAAGCAAGGTATTCCCCCGCGAGGCCACAGAAATTCCATAATGTTTTTCAATATGATGCAAATGCACATCATGGGGACCATACAGGGCCAAGATGGCCTTGTTATCGTCATATTCCAAGATTTTCGACAGACTCTCCAAAAGCGCGACCTTGTTTTCATCAGAATCGAAGATTATCGTAGCATACTTTATGGGTTTTCTCAATTCCCCAGTTTGACACCTTCCCCCCACCCCCAAAGCCTGCTATAAGGACACAATCCCGATGCTTTTCTTAGGTCTGAACCATGACTGATCTCACCCCCCCCGTGCCCGCCCATCCCACCGTTTCCATCGAACAGGAAATGCGCACATCGTATTTGGATTATGCGATGAGTGTCATTGTGTCCCGCGCCCTGCCCGATGTGCGCGATGGCCTAAAGCCCGTACATCGCCGCATCCTGTACGCCATGAAAGAGGGGGGCTATACCGCCGATAAACCGTTTCGTAAATCCGCCCGTATCGTGGGGGATGTGATGGGTAAATATCACCCGCACGGGGATTCTGCCATTTATGATGCCATGGTGCGTATGGCCCAGCCGTTTTCTTTGCGCCTGATGCTGGTTGATGGACAGGGAAACTACGGATCCATGGACGGCGATGCCCCCGCCGCCATGCGGTATACCGAGGCCCGCTTGGCACGATCCGCCGAAGAAATGCTGCTGGATATTGACAAAGAAACCGTTGATTTTATTCCCAACTATGATGACTCTTTAACCGAGCCCGCCGTTCTGCCCGCCAGTTTTCCCAACCTGTTGGTCAATGGGGGCGGGGGGATTGCCGTGGGGATGGCCACCAACATCCCCCCCCACAATTTGGGGGAAGTTATTGACGCCGCCTGCGCCCTGATCGACGATCCTGATTTGGGCATGGATGAACTGCGAACCTATATTTTGGGCCCCGATTTTCCCACAGGGGGCATGATCGTTGGGCGCCGCGGGATCAAATCCGCCTTCGAGGAAGGCCGCGGTTCTATCATCATGCGGGGAAAAACCCATTTTGAACCCTATAGCAAGGACAAACAGCGCATTGTCATCACCGAAATTCCCTATCAGGTGAACAAGGCCAAACTGGTGGAACGCGTGGGCGAGCTGGTGCGGGAAAAAATGATCGAGGGCATCGCCGAAATCCGCGATGAATCCGACCGTGACGGCGTGCGCGTGGTTATTGAGCTGAAAAAAGACATCGAGCCCGAAATCATTTTAAACCAACTGTTCAAACACACATCCCTGCAAACCAGCTTTGGGGTGAACTTGGTGGCCCTGAATGATCGACGGCCGCTGCTGATGAATGTGCGGGACGTTCTGACGGCCTTTCTGCATTTCCGTGAGGATGTGATTCGTCGCCGGACCATCTATCTGCTGAAAAAAGCCCGTGAAAGAGCCCACTTGCTGGTGGGTTTATCCGTGGCCGTGGCCAACATTGATGACATTATTGCCCTGATTAAGGCCGCCCCGTCCCCCAAAGACGCCAAGGAACAATTGATAGCAAAAGCATGGCCGCTGTTTGATCTGGCGCCCATTATTACCCTGATTGAGCCAGACTTTTCTGTATCCTCAACCACCTATACCCTGTCTGCGCTGCAGGCGCAGGCGATTTTGGATATGCGCCTGCATCGGTTAACAGGTCTGGAGCGGGAAAAACTACAGGCCGATTTGCGGGATATTGTGGCCAAAATCGAGGATTTGATGACCCTGCTGCGCCACCGCGACCAGCTGCTGGCCCTGATGAAAAGTGAAATGCTGGTCATTAAGGAAAAATACGGCACCCCCCGCCGCACAGAAATTGTGGAAGACACAGGCGAAGTCAACATCGAGGATCTGATCCAGCGGGAAGACATGGTGGTCACCATGACCCACCATGGGTATATCAAACGCGTGCCCCTGTCCGCCTATCGCGCCCAAAAACGCGGCGGCAAAGGACGCAGTGGCATGGACACCAAAACCGATGATTTTGTGTCCACCGTTCATATCGCCAGCACCCACACGCCGCTTTTGTTTTTCAGCAATTTGGGGAAAGTGTATTACCTGAAAGTGTACAATCTGCCGTCCACCACGCCGCAGGCGCGGGGCCGGCCTATTGTGCAGATGCTCTCGAACATCCAACCGCACGAGCGCATCAGTGCCGTCCTGCCCCTGCCTGAAAGTGTAGAGCCCGATGATCAGCGCACCATGGTGTTTGCCACCTCTTCGGGGAACGTGCGCCGTAACCGCCTGTCTGATTTCACCAACATCAAGGCCAATGGAAAAATCGCCATGAAGCTGGATGATGGCGATCTGCTGGTGGGTGTGGCCATTGTGGAACATGACGAAGACGTATTTTTGGCCACCAAAGAGAGCAAATGCATCCGCTTTGGCATGGATGAACTGCGGGTGTTTGAAAGCCGCAATTCCAGCGGCGTGCGGGGCGTGCGTCTGGCAGATTCAGACCGTGTGATTTCGCTTTCCCTTCTGAAACGCTGTGACTTTACCATGGAAGAGCGCGAAGCCTACCGCATCGAACAGGCCAAGCTGTCAGGGCAGGAGTTGGCCAATCCCGATAACCTGAGCCTGTCCACTGAACGCTTTGCGGCCATGCAGGCCGAGGAAGAGTTTATCCTCACCGTGTCCGATCAGGGCTTTGGCAAACGATCCTCCGCATATGAATACCGCCGCACAGGGCGGGGCGGCATGGGCATTGCGGCCATGGAAATGACCAAAAAAACGGGCAAAATGGCCGATGCCTTCCCCATTAAAAATGACGATCAAATCATGCTGGTGACCGATCAGGGCCAAATGATCCGCTGCGGCGTTGCCGACGTCCGCATTGCAGGTCGGAAAACCCAAGGGGTCACTCTGTTTAAAGTCAGCACAGGCGAACACGTCGTCAGTGTGGGGCACATGGCGGGGGAGGATGATGACGGAGAGGAAGGAAAATCATAAACCATTTTCAATCCTCATTATTTTAAGGACAAACGTACCCTTCAACCCCTAAGTTATTGAAAGGATCATTCAGCCATGTCTCCCACCTCTTATACCCTCACCGCCCGAACCCTGCACTGGGTGATGGCCGTTTTGATGATTCTGATGCTGGCCGCTGGTCTGGTGATGAGCGATATTGAAGATCCCGCCCTAAAAAGCACCATCTACGGCCTGCACAAAGCCACAGGGATTTTGGTGCTGCTGCTGGCCAGTGTTCGTTTGCTGTGGCGCCTGTCCCATGCTGTGCCGGCCATCTCTACGGCCTTGCCCGTCTGGCAACGTCGTGCCGCCCGTCTGGCGCACGGGGGCCTATACGGTGTGATGTTCCTGCTGCCGCTGAGCGGGTGGTCCATGTCCTCGGCCGCCGGATACCCTGTATCTTTTTATGGTCTTTTCACAATACCCGACATGGTGGCCAAAAATCCTGAACTGGCAGGGATTTTAAAGGATATTCACGAAGTTTCTGCCAACGTCTTCATCGCCCTGCTGGCAGCCCATCTGGGGGCGGCGCTGTACCATCACTTTATTTTGCGCGATGATACCCTGCGCCGCATGGGGTATCGGAACCCCCCTAAGTGAAATTGCCCACAAACGCTAGTTGATCAGAACATCCGTGCTGATCAACCGCCATTTCGTGCCATCACTGTAGGCAACGCGGGCCCCCGCGGCGGTGTTGGTAACAAAAATCAAACGCCCTGCGGGGGACGCCGCTGGTAACGTCGCCAGTGTATACGAAGGCAAAGCCACCGGATCGGTACTTTTGGCTGTGGTCTGAATCCACGTTGTTCCTGTGTGGGTATAGGCCGCTTGCTCGTCCATCACCCACACTGTCCACCCTGCAAAAGGGGCGTGAAATCGCCAAACGCTCCCCAAGCGCTGGGCCACCTTTCCCGCCTGATTCACCCAATCCCCCGTGGGGGCAGGAGACACTGGCAGCACATACAGTTGCCCATCCACGGGACTCTCAGGCGGCGCAGACAACGTACGCGTTTGCACTGTTGTCATGACCAAGGCATCCAGACGGTTGAGGGCCTCAGCATGCGTGACCTCTTTCTGGGCCTGCTGAGTTTCAATATAGGGCAACAAAAGACGGGGCGTAGGCATAAATGATCCTTTCAAAATGGATTAAAAAACAGGTCCCGTTGGCCTGCAAGGACACACCTTGCCATAGCCAAAAACAGGATTTTTTAAAGAAAAACAATTGTCCGAAAGAAGGGGCAGGGGAGGGAAATCAACAGACGTTCCCCATAATAAAATACCCTAAAAAAAACGTTATAAAAAACGGATGATATGATTTTTCATACCATTTTTTATAAACCCTGTAAAGAGGGGGGGGCGCATAACAACATGCACAAAAACACACAAAAAAGCTTGTCAAACCATCGGTTCTGTTGTTATCTGGGCCCTCGTGATGCGGAGAGATGGCCGAGTGGTCGAAGGCGCACGCCTGGAAAGTGTGTATATGGTAACCCCGTATCAAGGGTTCGAATCCCTTTCTCTCCGCCATATCTTAAATTTTCCACGTCCATTGACACGACCCTTTCCAGTTATGGCCATTTATCCCATTTTGACCAAGGTGAAATTATTTCCTATTCTAAAATTGATTTGTCGCCCCCTCGTCGTTAAGGTGTGTGTTGTATACATAAACCATAACAGAGCGACCCCATGCCCACGTTGGATTTTAAGGGAAAACATTACGTTTACGCCCATCATTTGTCCGTGCCGTTTCGTACGTTATCCGTCGATGCCGAAAAATCCCTGTCTGATGCCCCCCGTTTGGATGATAACCTGATTATTCACGGCGATAATTTGCACGGGTTAAAGGCCCTGTTGCCCCAGTATGCGGGGAAAATCAAATGAAAATAAAATCTTACCAAGAAGCCATGAGCGCTGTGACGAAAGAAGGGTATGCGTTGAAGGATGTGCCTCTTGAATTCAAAACCCCTGAGCTTTGCAAAATAGCAGTAAACCAAAATGGCTCTGTGTTGGAATATGTACCCGATGAATTCAAAACCCTTGAGCTTTGCACTGTTGCCGTAACTCAAAACGGTAGGGCATTGTGGTATGTACCACGTGAATTAAAAACCTCTGCACTTTGCACTATCGCTGTGACGAACGCTTGGTATGCGTTGGAAGATGTACCAGATGAGTTAAAAACCCCTGAACTTTGCGCTATCGCTGTGACGAAAGAAGGGTATGCGTTGAAAGATGTACCCGATGAATTCAAAACCCTTGAGCTTTGCACAACAGCAGTAACGCAAGAAGGGCTAGCGATGCCTGATATAAAAGGGTCTGTGTTGGAATATGTACCCGATGAATTCAAAACTGCCGAATTCTGTAAGTTCGCCGTGACGAAAGAAGGGTATGCGTTGCAATATGTGCCGCGTGAATTTGTAAATCCCGACCTGTGCACTATTGCCGTAACTCAAAACGGTAGGGCATTGTGGTATGTACCACGTGAATTAAAAACCTCCAAACTTTGTACTATTGCCGTAAGCCAAAACGGGTGGGTGTTGCAGTCTGTGCCGCGTGAATTTATAAATCCTGACCTGTGCACTATTGCCGTCACCCAAAATGGTGGAGCATTGCAATATGTGCCCCGTGAATTTAAAACCCCAGAGCTATGTGGTTTTGCAGTAAGCAGAAACTGGCTTGCATTGTCTTCTGTACCTCGTGAATTTATAACCCTTGAACTTTGCAAAATAGCAGTAAACCAAAACGGGTATGCGCTGAAATATATACCAGATGAATTAAAAACCTCTGAACTATGTAAAATTGCCGTAAAAAAAAATAAGCATGCACTGGAGTTTGTGCCAAATGAATTCAAGCATCTTTTTAAAAATAAGGTGTTTAAGGTTTTTTGTTGGTTTTTATATGCATTGGTTGCCATTTTTGTTTTAAAAGCATGTGGTTGAGCAAAAATTTTGGGTAACTACTTGCCCGTGGTTGGCGAATTTTGTTTACGCGCCGATCAACAAAAGGACATCTCTTTTGACTTGATCTATGACGATAAGTGGAAAGAACATCTGGCCCAAAAGGGTCTATAAAAACCATTCTGGGGGCACATTTGGGGGCATGAAAGTTTTTTGTATTTTTATTTTCGTTAAAAAACAAACTATTGTGGTCTTGATACCAAGGCATTTCTCGCCATATCTTAAATTTCCCACGTCCATTGTTGTCCAAAAAGTCCTTAATTGCCAAGGGTATTCTGTCTTTTTTCATCCACGTTTGTCCAGCGCTGACTTATTTTTTCCCCAACATCCTTCCCCATGACCACACCCATCAGCATCCTGCAAAAAACCTTTGGCTATCCCGCGTTTCGGGGACAGCAGGAGGCGATTATTCAGCATGTCACAAGTGGCCAAAACGCCTTTGTTGTGATGCCCACGGGGGCGGGAAAATCCCTGTGTTATCAGATTCCCGCGTTGTGTCTGGATGGGGTGGCGGTGGTGGTCTCGCCCCTGATTGCCCTGATGCAGGATCAGGTGGGGGCTTTGGCGCAGCTGGGGATTGCGGCGGCGGCCATTCATTCAGGCCTGCCCCCGCATCAGATTGAGGAGATCCGTCAGCAAATGCGGACCGGAACACTGGATCTGGTCTATGTGGCGCCCGAAAGGCTGGTGATGCCGGAGTTTATGGATTTTTTGCAAGGGTGCAAACTGGCCCTGTTTGCCATTGATGAAGCGCATTGTTTGTCCCAATGGGGCCATGATTTTCGGCCGGATTATGCGGCGCTTTCGGTTCTGGCCCAGCGTTTCCCCGCTGTTCCCCGCATTGCCCTGACCGCCACAGCGGATGCGCCCACGCGGGGTGACATCGTGCAGCGCCTGAAACTGGACACAGGCCGCACCTTTATCGGCGGCTTTGATCGACCCAATATCCATTATTCCATTGAAACTAAAAACAATTCAAAACAACAGCTTTGGCGATTCATTCAGGATAACCATGCAGACGATGCGGGGATTATTTACTGTCTTTCCCGCAAAAAAGTGGAGGATTTGGCCGCTTGGCTGAAAGACAAAGGGGCCCGCGTGCTGCCCTATCACGCGGGCCTGCCCCATGACGTGCGGGAAAAAAACCAGGCCCGCTTTTTGCGGGACGAGGGCATCATCATGGTGGCCACGGTGGCCTTTGGCATGGGGATTGATAAACCCGATGTTCGGTTTGTTGCCCACCTGAACATCCCCAAAAATATCGAGGCCTATTACCAAGAAACGGGCCGCGCCGGACGTGACGGCTTGCCCGCCAACGCCTATATGCTCTACGGCATGGAAGACGCGGCCATGCAACGCACGTGGATTGAGGATTCCGAGGCCCCCGAAGCGCAAAAACGGATCCAGCATCATAAGCTGAGTGCCCTGCTGGGACTGTGCGAGGCGGCATCCTGTCGCCGCCAAATTCTGCTCGGATACTTCGGCGATCAGGCAGAACCGTGCGGTTTTTGCGATACGTGTGATACCAAGCCCGAAACCTTCGACGGCACTATTGCGGCGCAAAAGGCTCTGTCGGCCTCTTACCGCACCGGCGGCCGGTTCGGGGTCAGTTACCTGATTGCCGTTTTGCTGGGAAAAGCGGAGCAGGACCCGCGCATTGTGCGCTTTAAACACGACCAACAAAGCACCTTTGGCATCGGCACGGAATACACCAAGGCCGAATGGCAAAACATTTTCCGCCAACTGGTGGCCCAAAACCTGGTGACCGTAGATGTTTCAGGTTATGGGGGAATCGTGATGACGCCCAAGGGGCGGCAGTTTCTAAAGGATAAACAAACGCTGGCCCTTAGAGCTCTGCCCAAAAGAATCCGCACAGAAACCCTTCGTTCCTTGCCTAGGGGGTCTGCGGCGCAGAGCCTGTCCACAGACGAGGAACGTGCCCTTTTTAACGCTCTCAAGACCCTGCGCCTTGGCCTTGCCCAAAAAAGCAACCTGCCCCCCTATGCCATTTTTCACGACCGCACCTTGGTGGATATGGTCAAACAACGGCCGACGTCCCTTCAGGCTATGCTCTCCGTCAACGGCATGGGGGAGGCCAAACTGAAAAAATATGGACAGGCGTTTTGGGAGATTTTGAAGAAAGGGGGTGTAGGGTGAGGAGGGGGTTTGGAAAAAATAGCGGGGGCTGCTTGCGCCCACGCATCGAAGTTGTCTTAGCG
>Ga0164292_10004184_pt1 | contig 11735 bp, 13 predicted proteins | sample GEODES117metaG_FD_111486 | JGI IMG/M metagenome (GOLD analysis project Ga0164292, IMG submission 111486) | Eutrophic lake water microbial communities from Lake Mendota, Wisconsin, USA - GEODES117 metaG | ecosystem: Environmental > Aquatic > Freshwater > Lake | place: USA: Lake Mendota... | reverse complement strand
GCTCAAGGCCGCCTACGGCGACGAGAAGGCCGAGGAGTACCTGTCGCGCAGCATCCACCACGTGCTGGTCTATCCCTACCTGTCGGTGCAGTCGCCGCTGCAGCAGCTGCGCTGCCTGCGCCCGCTCGCGGCCGACCGGACCCTGTCCGAGATCTGGCACTTCCGCCTCAAGGGTGCCCCCGAGGCCATCTACCGTCGCTCGCTCTGGTACTACAACCTGGTGAACTCGCCGGCGACGATGATCAACGCCGACGACCTGGAGAACTGGACCAAGGGCCAGTGGGGCCTGGAGTCCAAGGGCGGCGAGTGGGTCAGCTTCCACCGCAACTACGGTGGCGACACCGAGCGCGACGGCGTGATCTATTCGAACAACGGCACGTCCGAGGCCGTGATGCGCAGCCAGTTCCGCGCGTGGGCCGAGTACATGGCCCCCGCGCTCGCGCAGACCGTGGTCGCCTGAGGAGAACGACGATGAGCAAAGACCAGGTCAGCAAGGCCCTCGGCACCGGTGTCGTGATCGAGGCGCTCGGCGTCGAGTCGATGACCGGCGCGGAGTCGATCGCACCCGAGCACATGGGGCGCGGCGCGCGTCCGTCCACGCAGTACGTGCCCGACGTCACGCACGCCTCGGTGGCGCTGCAGCGCGAGGTCGAGACCTTCCTGTTCCGGCAGGCGGCGCTGCTCGACGCCCGCCGCTGGCAGGAATGGACCGAGCTGTTCGCCGACGACGGCGTCTACTGGATGCCGGTCATGCCGGAGCAGACCGACTGGCTGGGCGAGCCGTCGATCTTCGCCGAGGACCGGCTGCTGATGGAGGTCCGCATGGGCCGCCTCGGGCATCCGAACGCCTGGTCGCAGGCGGCCGCCTGGGGCACCAACCACCTGGTGGGCAACGTCGTGATCGAGTCGGTCGAGGCCGACACGGTTCGGGTGTACTCGCGCTTCCAGATGATGGAGCTGCGGCGCGACACGGTGCGGCACTTCGGCGGCTCGTACCGCCACACGCTGCGGCGCGGGGCGAACGGCGTGTTCGCGATCGTGCTGCAGCGGGTGGACATGATGAACGGGCAGGCGGCGTACGACTACGTGCTGCAGGCTTGGGTGTGAGTGGGACCCGTGGAGAGGGCGACGCAGTCGCCCGGTTCCACGGCAGGCCGGACCACTGGTCCGGCCGTCCCACGAACGGCGCAGCGCGCGGAGCGCGCGAGCATTGAGGTCGCGGTAGCGCCGCCTAACCCCGGCGCTCCATCACCAGCCTGATCCCCAGCCCCAGCATCACCAGCCCGCTGCACCGGTACACCCATACCAGCACCCTCGGGCGGCGGCGCAGCCACGCGGACAGCATCCCCGCCGCCGCGCCCACCGGCCCCTTGACCGCGAAGGTCAGCAGCGCGAACACCGTGCCGAGCACCGCGATCGCGAGCGTCGGATGGTCTGCGTCGCGGGCGACGAACTGCGGCAGGAACGCGAAGTAGAAGACCGCGATCTTCGGGTTCGACAGGTTCGACAGCGCACCGTCCGCGAACAGCCGGGGCAGCGAGCGCGGCGGCGCCCGGTCGACCTCGATCGAGGCGCTGCGCGTGCGCAGCAGCCCAATGCCCAGCCACACCAGGTAGGCTGCGCCGACGACCTTCAGCGCGACGAACGCCCACTCCGAGGCGGTCAGCACCGCGCCGAGGCCGAGCGTCGCGAGCACGGTATGGCCGAGCAGCCCGGTGCCGACGCCAGCCGCGGTGACCACGCCCGCGGCCGGCCCCTGCGCGATCGAGCGCGACATCACCAGCAGCATGTCCTGGCCGGGCGTGGCGATCACCACCAGCGAGGTGACGACGAACAGCGACCAGGCGACGTCGATCATCGCGGGCTCAGGCCAGACCCGCGAGCACGTCGGCCAGCTCGCTCGGCATGTCGACCATCACGTCATGGCTGCACGCAAGCTTCACGACCGACCACCCCGCGCGCCCCTCGCACTGTTTCGCGAAATGCCGGAACGGGCTGGGATCCCAGCCGTCGGCGAGCACGTAGACCCGCTGACTCACCGACGCGAGGCCGCCGCCGGACAGCAGCACCGGCATCTCGAAGGTCGCGAGCGCCTGCGCCACGCAGCGCCGGTTCACCCACGCGCGGTTCGCCTCGGCGATGTTGAAGACCTCCGCGGGAATGGGCGCCATCATGCCGGTGTGATCGGTCTGCGCCGAGCCGCGAAAGCCCCCGATGAACACCTGCGCGACCTCGGGCGGCAGCGCCACGTCGAGGAGCTGGATCAGCGACTGGCCGTGCTCGGGCACGAACGCGTCGAGGTAGACCAGTGCCTTGACGCGACCCGGCAGCCGGTCGGCCACCGCGGTGATCACCATGCCGCCGTACGAGTGGCCGCAGAGGATCACGTCGTGCAGCTCCTCGGCCTCGATCGCGCCGACGACGTCGCGCACGTGGGTCTCGAGCGTGATCGCCTCGTTCGCCTGGTGGGCACGCTCGCCGACGCCGGTGTGCGTCGGGGTGATCACGGTGTGGCCTTGGGCGCGCAGCATCCGCGCGGTGTCGCGGTAGCACCAGCCGCCGTGCCAGGCGCCGTGGACCAGAACGAAGCTCGCCATGTCGTCTCCTCCTCGTGGGGTTGGTTCGCGTCGGTCGCGGGCCGGAGCGGCCGCGCTGCGCGAAGGCCGATCCTGCGGCCCGGCAGGCCGCCGGTCAACGTCGGTGGGCGCCAATCAGCGCTGGCGACCGCGTGCGCGACGCGGAGCGGGCGTCGCGGGCGCCGTGGACGGGATCGCCGCGCGGGCAGCCCGGCGCGCCGGTGGCGGCGAGGTCGCCGATGCTCCGGCACCCGAGGCCGCATCGAGCAGCGCGCCGAGCTCGGCGGCGACTTCACGCATCGGCTCGATCGAGCGCTGCGCGCGGCACAGGCCCACTGCGCCTTCCAGCGCCGAGATCGACAGCCGCGCGAGCGGCACGGCGCGCGCGGCATCGATGCCGCCGTCGCCGTAGACCGCCGCGAGCGCCTCGACCCATCCCGCGAAGGCCTCGGCACAGGCCTCGCGGGTGAGCGGCGTGTCGGGGCCGAGCGCAAGCGCGGCGCCCACCACCGGGCAGCCCTCGTCGAAGCCCGAGCGCTGCAGCCAGCCCGAGAGCTGCGCGGCGATCACGCCGAGCGCCTCGCGCGGCGTGCGGCCTGCGGCGTGGGGCGTGTCGCCCCCGTGCGCGCCGCCGCCCAGCGCCCGCAGCACGCCCGAGCCAACCAGCCGCACCGCGGCCGCACCGATCGCGTCCTTGCCCTGCGGATAGTGGTGATAGACCGAGCCGCGCGGTGCGCCGCTCTCGGCCACCACCTCGTTGAGCCCGGCGCCGTGGTAGCCGCGCCGGCGCAGGAGCGTCGCCATCGCGACGGCGATCGCGCGGGCCGGGCTGTCGGGATGCTCGCGGTCGATGCGGGGACGGGCCATGGCGGGGATCGTAACGCGTGGTGCGGGGCATTGACATGCCCGGGGGACCGGTTGTTAGTATACAGACCGGTCTACAAATAAAAGGTCTCCCGATGAGCCACGACCAGCCCGTTCCCGAGCCGATCGGACGCGACGTTCCCGCCGCCGACGGCCATCCGATCGCCGCCCGCTTCCGGGTGCCCACGCACGCGCCGCGTGCCGCCGTCCTCGTGGTCCCCGCGATGGGCGTGCCGCAGTCGTACTACGAGGACTTCGCGAGATGGCTGGTCGGGGAGGGCTTCGCGGTCGCGACCTTCGACTACCGCGGCATGGGCGACTCGCGCCGCGGCGGGCTGCGCGGGTTCCGCACCGACATCCTGGACTGGGCGAGGCTCGACTGCGCGGCGATGGTGGATGCGGCGGCGGCGCTCGCGCCCGGCCGCCCGCTCCACTGGATCGGCCACAGCCTCGGCGGCCAGATCCTGCCCTTCGTGCCGAACCGCGACCGCATCGAGCGCATCGTCACGGTGGCCTCCGGCAGCGGCTACTGGCGCGACAACGTGCCGGCGCTGCGCCGCAAGGTGTGGCTGCTGTGGTGGGTGGCGGCGCCGCTCCTCACCCCGGTGTTCGGCTATTTCCCGGGCCGCCGGCTCGGCATGGTCGGCGACCTGCCCGAGGGCGTGATCCGGCAGTGGCGGCGCTGGTGCCTGTCGCCGGACTACGTCGCGAGCGCCGAGGGCGCCATCGCGCGCGAGCGGTTCGACGCGGTGCGCACCCCGATCGTGTCGCTGTCCTTCACCGACGACGAGATGATGTCGGCGCGCAGCATCGCGTCGCTGCACGCGCTGTACACGAATGCGCCGATGCGGCTCGACCGGATCGCGCCGCGCGAGGTCGGCCTGCGCCGCATCGGTCACTTCGGCTTCTTCCGCGCGGCGCATGCGCAGGCGCTGTGGGCCGCGCGGCTGCTGCCCGCGCTCGGCTGACCGGCGGGCATCGCCTCGGTGATCCCCGCAGCGCGCACACCCTCCGCCGCCGGACGGGCCGCGCGCCCGACCGGCGGCCATGGCGGAGAGCGGTCGCGCCCCTACCATGGATCCCATGTCGGACCGGGGGTTCGGACCGGCGCCCTCCGATGGATCCGTTCGCAGCGGATCGAACGCCATGCCGCTCCAGCTCGACTTCTTCGAACCCGCCTCCAGCGGACAGGACCCCGACCGGATGGTCCGCCTTCGCGGCTTCCTGGAGCGCGTCCTGCATCTCGCCGAGCGACAGGTGCTGCCGTTGCTGCCGCTCTCGCACCGCGTCGTGGTCGCGGTCGGCGTGGACCCGGCCCGCACCATCCGCGAGACCGGCATCGGTGCCCGCGCCTGGGCGGCCGATCGCATCGACGTGTGGATCGATCCTGTGCATCCCTGGGTCGAGGCCGCGGGCGAGGAGGAGCTGATCGCGATGCTCGCGCACGAGCTGCACCACTGTGCACGCTGGACGCGTCCGGGCTACGGCCTGACGCTCGGCGAGGCGCTGGTGAGCGAAGGCCTCGCCTGCGTGTTCGAGACCGGCTTTCGCGGCGGCGTGCCGCCGTTCTGGGCGCGTGCGCTCGACGCGACCGAGCTGGCCGATGTCGAGGCCACGGCGCGCCGGCGTCTCGATGCGCGCGACTACGACCATCGTTCGTGGTTCTTCGGCGCGCCCGAGCGCGGGCTGCCGAGGCATGCGGGCTACTCGCTGGGCTTCGAGCTGGTCGCGCGTCACGTGCGGGCCAGCGGACGCACCGCGGCGCAACTGGTCCATGTGCCGTCGAGCGCCTTCTGGGCCGTGCAGCCCGCGATGGCCGCCGCCGCCTGAGCGAGCGTCGCCTGCCCAGCGCGCAACGCCTGCCCAGCGTGCGCCGGCGGCCTGCGGAACGGAACGGCCCGGTCGATCCGGGCGTTCCGCGCCCCTTCCGTGCGCCTGACGCGCCCCGTATCCTCGGCCCCTCCGGCGCCCTCACGGCGCCGGTCGCCTGATGAAAGCCACCGACCTCACCCGCGCGCAGTCCGCCACGATCCTGGGCGGCGCTGCCCTGATGCTCAGCCTCGCGATGGGCATGCGCCAGAGCCTCGGCCTGCTGCAGCCCCACGTGATCCGCGACCTCGGCATCACCGCGGCCGACTACTCGCTCGCGCTCGCGATCCAGAACATCGTCTGGGGCATCACGCAGCCCTTCGTGGGCCTCCTGGTGGATCGCATCGGCGCGCGACCGGTGGCCGTCACCGGGGTGATCGTCTACGCGCTGGGCCTGGCGGTCATGGCGCTCGCGCCGTCGGCGCTGGTGCTCACGCTCGGCGCGGGGCTGTGCATCGGGCTGGCGCTGTCATGCACCGCATCGAACCTCGCGATGAACGTCACCGCGCGCACGGTGACGCCGGCGCGCCGCAGCGTCGCGATGGGCGCGGTGTCGGCGGCGGGCTCGCTCGGTCTGGTCGTCGCCTCGCCGCTGGCCCAGGCGATGATCGTCACCGGCGGCTGGCAGCTCGCGCTCGTCGCCTTCCTCGGCCTGGCCGCGGTGATGTTGCCCGCCGCGCTCGCGGCGGGGCGCGCCGACGCGATCGAGCTTCCGAAGTCGCAGGCGGCCGAGCAGTCGGCCACGCAAGCGCTGCGCGAGGCCGCCGCGCACGGCGGCTACGTGACGATGGCGATCGCCTTCTTCGTCTGCGGACTGCAGCTCGTCTTCCTCACCACGCACCTGCCGACCTACCTCGACCTGTGCGGCATCGACCCGTCGGTGACCGCGACCGCGCTCGCGCTGATCGGCCTGTTCAACGTCGCCGGCTCCTACCTGTTCGGATGGCTCGGCCAGCGTTACCCCAAGCACCTGCTGCTCGGCGGCATCTACCTGCTGCGGTCGGCGATCATCGCGGTCTACTTCATCGCGCCGCCCACGCCCACCGGCACGCTGGTGTTCGCGGCGGCGATGGGCTCGCTGTGGCTGGGTGTGGTGCCGCTGGTCAACGGGCTGGTGGTGCACCTGTTCGGCCTGCGCTGGATGGCCACGCTCACCGGCGTCGCGTTCTTCAGCCATCAGGTCGGCTCGTTCGTCGGGGCCTGGGGCGGTGGCGCGATCTACGCCTCGCTCGGCTCGTACGAATGGGCCTGGAAGGGCGCGGTGCTCATCGGCGTGGCGGCCGGCCTCGCCCAGATGGCGATGAACGTGCGCCCGAGCCCGCGCGTGCTCGCCGAGCAGCCGGCGGCGGCGGCCTGAGCGTGTCCACTGCCGCCCGTCGGCCCCGGGCGACCGGCACCGACCGTGGCCCGGGAGCGACGCCGACGCCGGTGGCGCTGTGGCCCGGCTTGAGTTAGACTCCAAGCCGCTCCCGCATCAAGACGTCTGTTTTCCAAGGCATCCAGGTCAGTGCGGCCCCGGTCCCCCCGCGGCTGCCCACGTCTAGAATCCCCACGGTCACATTCCTTGAACTCGGGCGCCCTACGGGCCGCTGAGGCCCGTCGTCACATCAACCCCCCTGATCTAGGATCTGCTCCGTATGTCTACCCAGACCGGTATCGTCAAATGGTTCAACGACGCCAAGGGCTTCGGCTTCATCAAGCCGGATAGCGGCGGCGAGGACCTCTTCGCCCACTTCAGCCAGATCGAAGGCAAGGGCTTCCGCTCGCTGGCCGAGAACCAGAAGGTCGAGTTCGAGGTCACGCAGGGCCAGAAAGGCCCGCAGGCCAGCCGCATTCGCCCGATCTGATCACGCCGGGCGCGACGCCGGCTCCGTGCCGGTACCGCGTTCCGTGATCCTCGCGACAGGCCGCCTCCGGGCGGCCTGTTCGTTTTCCGGAACCCGCAGCGATCGGCCTGCGGGACCGGTCGGGGTCAGAGCGGCTGTACGGACCCGTTGGCGACCCGGACCTTCATGCCGGGACGCACCGACGGCGTCTGGTAGACGCGGATCACCCGGTCGATGCCGTCGTCGAATCGGACCGAGACGTCCCAGGCGGTGACCGCGCCCGCCTGCGCGCCGGCCTGCGCGCCCGCGCCGCCGCCCACCGCGGCGCCCACGCCGGTGGCGATCGTGCGGCCGGTGCCGCCGCCGAACAGGCTGCCGATCATGCCGCCGACCACCGCGCCGCCGATCGAGCCGGCCAGTCCGCCGCCCTGGCTCGCCTCGCGAATCTCGGAGATGCCGTTGACCGTGCCGGTGCCGACCACGCCGGCGCCGGGCGGAGCGCTCGCGCAGGCGGCGAGGAGGGTCGCGAAGAGCAGCGCAGCGAGGCGTGCGAGGGATCGGGTCATGGTGAGGTCTCCGTTCGGTCGGTGACGCGGCTGCGGGGGTCGCGCCGGGTTGCGGCGATTCTATCGCCGCGCTCGGCGACCGCTCGACCGGGTACAGACCGGTGTGGACAAGCGCCGTTCCTCGGTGGCCGTCCGCCGGTTTCGTGGAACCGATGGCATGCTCGCGGCGGGTCGGCCGATGGGTGACACTGACCGGCCCGCCCCTTCCCGACCGCATCGCCATGCCCGCGCTCCACGACTTGCCCGCCGCCGACCTGTCGGTCGCCTACGCCCGCCGCGACCTGTCCCCGGTGGAGGTCGCCGAGGCGGTGCTCGCGCGCATCGAGGCCTGCGAGCCGCGGCTCAACGCCATGTACCGGGTGTCGCGCGATGCGGCGCTGTCCGCGGCGCGCGAGTCGGAGCGCCGCTGGCGCGCCGGGGCGAGTGCGTCGCCCCTCGACGGCGTGCCGATCACGCTGAAGGAGAACCTCTACACCCGCGGCGACCCGGCCCCGATCGGCACCGCGGCCGGCAGCCTCGAGCCGAAGACGGTCGACTCGCCAGTCGCTGCACGGGTGCGCGAGGCCGGCTGCGTGATCGTCGGCAAGACCACGATGCCCGACTTCGGGATGCTGTCTTCCGGCCGGTCCTCGATGCACGGCACGACGTGCAACCCCTGGCGGCTCGACCGCAACCCGGCGGGCTCCTCGTCGGGGGCCGCGGCGGCGGCCGCCGCAGGCTACGGGCCGCTGCACGTCGGCACCGACATCGGAGGCTCGGTGCGGCTGCCGTGCACCCACACCGGCCTCTTCGGCCTGAAGCCGAGCGGCGGGCGCATCCCGATCGATCCGCCGTACATGGGGCGCGCGGCCGGCCCGATGACGCGCAGCGTGCGCGACGCGGCGATGCTGATGGAGGTGATCACCCGCCCGGACACACGCGACTGGATGTCGCTGCCCCACCAGCCGCTCGACTACACCGCGCAGCTCGACGGCCTGTCGGTACGGGGCCTGCGCATCGGTCTGCTGCCCGACATGAAGGCCGGCCTGCCGGTCGATCCGGAGGTGCACGCCGCCTGCGAGGCCGCGGCGCGTGCGCTCGCCAACGCGGGCGCGATCGTCGAGCCGATGGACTCGTTCATGACGCCGGCGATGCTCGAGGGCGTCTGCATGTTCTTCGAGGCCCGCTCGAACCTCGACGTGTCGGCGATGACCGATGCGCAGCGCGCGGCCACGCTGCCCTTCATCATCGAGTGGGCCACCTGGCGCGCGTCCTCGTTCAGCGGCCGCGACGTGATGGCCGCCTACGCGCAGGTGATGGCGATGCGCGAGGCCGCCGTCCACGCGGTCGGCGCCTTCGACTTCGTGCTGTCGCCGGTCTCGCCGGTGCCGCCGTACGCGGCCGAGCTGCATGCCCCGACCGAGGATCCGCATCGGGCGCTCGAGCACATCGCGTTCACGGTCGCGTTCAACATGAGCGAGCAGCCGGCGGCGTCGGTGAACTGGGGCTACACCGCCGACGGCCTGCCGATCGGCGTGCAGCTCGTCGGCCAGCGCTTCGACGACCTGGGCACGCTGCGGCTCGCCCGCGCCGTGGAACTGCTGCGGCCGGCGCAGAAGGCGTGGCCGAACCCCTGAGGGCGGCATGCCGCTGCTCGACGAGGCCTGAAAGGAGGCGGGACGATACGCCGGACGGGGTGGGCACGGCCCCGTACTGAGCCGATCGGATCGCGCGGGCCGGCCCATCGGATCCCGTCGACGATGCGCCGTGCATGGAAGTGTTCACCGCGACCCTTCACCTTCGGGGCATTCCAACCTCGCACAGGCTGAGACGCCGATGCCTCGCTTCCTGCTCCCCCTCGTCCTCGCGTCCCTGTTCCCGATCGGCGCCGGCGCGGCGACGCTGCTCACGCCGACGGCGGTCAACGCCGACATCGTCGATGCCTCGACCTCGGGCCTGATCAGTCTCGATCTCGACTACCGGTACGGCAATGACGATCCGATCGTGCTGCGCTACCGCATCGACGCGGCCGAGGCCGCGGCCGGTCAGATCGCGTTCAACGCGATCCTGCGCAACAACATGACCTTCAACTTCTGGGAGGCGGCGGTCTGGCAGGCGGCGGGCTCGCCGGTGACCATCGGCGAGCCCGCCGGCAGCGTGTGGGGCGGGTCGATGCCGATCACGGTGCCGTACCACGGGCCGAGCGCGTCGGGCGGTTACTTCGACATCGACCACGCGGCCAATGGCGACACCGGCGAACCGGACATCGCCTACCTCGGCAACCCGCTCGGGGAGGTCGGCCGCACGAACTTCACGCTGATGCTCAACGGGCTCCAGGCCGGCGACGAGTTCGACGTGGTGGTCGCGATCCCGGAGCCAGGCGAAATGGCGTTCCTGCTCGCCGGCCTGGCCGCTGCGGCAGCGCGCATCCGTCGACGCGCGCCGCGCACGCGCTGAGGGCGGGCCCGGCGTCGGGCGTCCGCCCGCGGCGCTCAGGCCGCCGGGCGCCGACGGTACATGCCCCAGCCCTTCATCGACATCACCACCGTCCCGTCCGCGCGCAGCACGTCCCAATGGAAGCGCAGCATCCCGCGGTCGGGCTTGGACTGCGAGGGGCGCGACTCGAGCACGGTCGCGCGCATGCTCAGCCGGTCGCCGGGGCGCACCGGTGCGATCCACCGCAGCTCGTCGATGCCGGGCGAGCCCATGCTCGCCCGCGGCGAGATGTAGTGGTCGACCATCATGCGCATCGCGCACGACGCGGTCATCCAGCCGCTGGCGATCAGTCCGCCGTAGATCGTGCCGCGCGCGGCCTCGGCGTCGATGTGGAAGGGCTGCGGGTCGTAGCGCGTCGCGAACTCGACCACCTCCTGCTCGGAGACCGGGTAGTCGCCGAACGCGGCGACCTCGCCGACCGGGTAGTCCTCGAAATAGCGCTCTGCGAAGGGGATGGGCGGGGTCGGTGCGGCGGCAGGGGGCAAGGCAGGGTCTCCATGGGATCCGACCTACAATAACCGTGACCCTCGCACCGGGCAACGCTCGCCCTCCGATGCTCGATCCGAACTACATCCGCGACCGCATCCGAACCGTCCCCGACTGGCCGCAGGCGGGCGTCATGTTCCGCGACATCACGCCGCTGCTGCAGGACCCGAAGACGCTGCGGGTGCTGGTCGACCTGTTCGTGCACCGGTACATGGGCCGCGGGCTCGATCTCGTCGCGGGCATCGACGCGCGCGGCTTCATCCTCGGGTCGATCGTCGCCTACGAGCTGAACCTGGGCTTCGTGCCGATCCGCAAGAAGGGCAAGCTGCCGTTCACCACGGTCGAGGAGTCGTACGAGCTCGAGTACGGCAGCGCCGCGGTCGAGCTGCATGCCGACGCATGCGGAGCAGGTGACCGCGTGCTGCTGATCGACGACCTGATCGCCACCGGCGGCACGATGATGGCGGGCAAGAAGCTGATCGAGCGGCTCGGCGGCATCGTCGTCGAGGGCGCCGCGATCGTCGACCTGCCGGAGCTCGGCGGCTCGAAGCGGCTGCGCGACGCGGGTCTGATGCTGTACACGCTCGTCGACTTCGACGGGCACTGATCGGGGATCGCATGGGCAGGATGACGTTCTGGTTCGAGTACGGCAGCACCTACACCTGGCTCGCGGTGTCGCGGCTGCCGAGGCTGGCCGAGGCCGCCGGCGTGCAGGTCGATTGGCGGCCCTTCCTGCTCGGGCCGATCCTCAAGCACCAGGTCGGCATGGAGCGCGGCCCGTTCCTCGGGCACGCCCCGAAGCTCAAGTACATGTGGCGCGATCTCGAGCGTCGCGCAGCAGTCCATGGCGTCCCGTACCGCAAGCCCTCGGTCTATCCGCCGAACACGCTGCTGACCGCGCGCGTCGGCACCCTGGCCTCGGCGCAGGGCTGGTCGGAGGCGTTCACGCGCGAGGTGTTCCGCCTTCACTGGACCGAGGACGTCGCGATCGGCACCGACGAGAACCTCAAGCGGGCGCTGGCCGCCCTCGACCGCGACCCCGAGCAGACGATCATCGCCGCCCAGTCGGACTC
>Ga0164292_10004183_pt1 | contig 11736 bp, 7 predicted proteins | sample GEODES117metaG_FD_111486 | JGI IMG/M metagenome (GOLD analysis project Ga0164292, IMG submission 111486) | Eutrophic lake water microbial communities from Lake Mendota, Wisconsin, USA - GEODES117 metaG | ecosystem: Environmental > Aquatic > Freshwater > Lake | place: USA: Lake Mendota, Wisconsin... | reverse complement strand
CTTGTACTCTTGTTTATGGCTCTTTACTATCGCAAGTCTGGGCTTGTCGCGAACGTGGCGGTCCTCTTCAACTTGCTTATCCAACTTGCCATTCTCGCGTCGTTTAGCGGCACCTTGACACTCCCCGGCATCGCAGGTCTCGCACTCACCATTGGTATGGCCGTCGACGCCAACGTTCTCATCAACGAGCGTATTCGCGAGGAGCTGCGTGCCGGGCGGAGTGTACGAGCCGCGGTCGAAGCGGGCTACGATAAGGCGTTTACGGCCATCGTCGACGGCCACGTGACGATCTTTATCTCGGGGCTCATCTTGGCGCAGTACGGAACCGGTCCGGTCAAGGGGTTCGCGATTACGCTGATCATTGGCATTATTGCCAGCCTGTTTACCGGCGTGTTTTGCACGCGCCTGGTGTTCGATTGGTGGGTTCGAGGAGCACGTGTAAAGCGACTAAGCGTCGGAGCGGAGTTTTAATATGGAGCTCTTCAAGCCTGGAAAAACGTATGACTTTATGCGCTTTCGCAAGTACTGGATTGCGCTAAGTGTCTTCTTGACCCTGGGGTCGCTCGTTCTCCTGTTCTTTCCGGGGCCAAACTACGGAACCGACTTCAAAGGCGGTACGGAGATTGAAGTCGCGTTTCTCAAAGCGACCGATGGCAGCGAGGTGCGCCAAGCGGTGACGAAGCGCGGATTGTTTTCAGAGCCGGATGTGGTTCAAGTCGCCGATCCGCGGCAGGCCTGGCGTTACTTGATTCGCGTCCAGGAAGTCAGCAACGTCGATGAAATCAGCAAAAACGCGATCAAGGTCGCGCTCTGTTTGGGAATCGACGCCGACAGCGATGCCTGCCCCGCGAATGCGCGCGCCACCGAGGTGAAATTCAGCGCGGGTGGCGACAAGGTTTCGGTTCGGTATGACGTAAGCCCCGACCTGGCGAAGGTTGGTGAGCAGCTCGGCAAGGTCGCTAACGTCAAATTGCGATCTACAACCAACAGCATTCAGGTTGTCAATCCGCGTGACCACCGGGTCGAGATTCAGCTGCAAAGCAAAGGCGATCAATTGCTTGATGTGCTTCGAGGCGAGCTTGGCGCAGACCGCGTTCCGGAGAGCGCGCTTCGCGTCGAGTGGGTTGGGCCGAAGGCTGGCAAGCAGCTTCGTGACAGTGCGCGTAATTCGGTGGCGCTCGCGATCGTGTTCATCATGCTCTACCTGGCTTTCCGATTCGACTTGCGATTCGCGCCCGGCGTCGTTCTCGCGTGCGTGCATGATGCACTTGTTGTTCTCGGCGCGTTCGTGGTGTTCCACAAAGAGGTGACTCTCTCGACAATTGCCGCCGTTCTCACGATTGTGGGTTATTCGATGAACGATACGGTTGTTGTTTACGACCGCATTCGCGAAAACCTCAGCAAACACCGCGGGAAATCATTTGGCACGGTCATCAACATGAGCGTGTCCGAGACGCTGAGCCGCACGATTCTCACCTCTGGCGCGACGATGCTGTCGGTTCTCGCGTTTTTTATTTGGGGCACGGGCGTTATTAAAGACTTCGCTTTCGCGATGGTCGTCGGAATTATTGCCGGTACCTATTCAAGTATTTACGTGGCCGCGCCGCTCACCGAGTGGATCGACGCGAAGATGACCCGTTCGACGCCAAACCAGCTTCGCAAAGGCATGAGCCGCGCGAAAGCGACCTGAGTGCATCGCACTTGGTGACGGCGCGACCCGTGCGTTCTCAACGTGCGCAACCTACGACACCACTACCGAAATGCCATGGCGACGATGAGCGTCATGGCGTCGAAGCGAGCGTTAACCGACTTACCCGCGAGGCAATTCGTTCAATTGTCAAAGGTGCGCTGCCCTCGGCTTTGTTGTTCGCCACGATAAACGTGGGTTTTCCGCCCGCGGCCCGACTGGCGTCAACGATGGCGACGACGTCGTCGATCATGTCGGCCTGAGGCGCGACGAGCTTGTCGAAGGGCGCAAACGCGGCTTTCGATGCCGCGTAGGAGGCGTACGGGGCGAGCATCAGTCGGACGACCACGCACGGAGCGTCGCGCAAAGACCCGTGTGCTCGCAGTTGTGTGCGTAATACAGGCATCGCTGTCCAGAAGTTGAATACATGGCCTGCGCCAAGGTCGCGAAGATCGTTGAACCAGCGCTCGGTGAGAAGTTCGGCGTTGCGCAGCTCGAACGCGAGCGGAAACGGCAGCGCCGGGAGCGCGCGGACAAACGCGCGTATCCGGGCCGATAACACCTCTGGCGTGAGAAACCCTTTAGGCATTGGGGTGAGTTCGAGCACGAACGCACCGATCGCATGTGCATGTGGTATGCACGGAGTGAGTACGTCGGTGACGAAGCGCTCGGGGTTGAGAAACCACACGTTGGGCGTGCCTGCGTGCGAGCCGTAGCGCGGGTGCTTCGGGAACACGGCCGTTGTGATTTGGTCCCACGCCTTGAGCACGAGCCGAAAAGGCGATGCGTGAGGCTGGGCCGCAGACGCGGCGCTTTTTATCTGCGCGGCATAGAGCGCCATGTCTGCGGCACGTAGCGGTCGGTAGTAACTTCGGTCGACGCCAACCGTGCGAAACAAGGGGATGCGCGCGTAGGCGTTCAGACCTGATTGCGCAAGTTCGGCTTCGGAGTGGGCGTCGTTCCAAACGAGACCTCTCCAACCTGGGAACGACCAGCTGCTGGTGCCCAGGTGCAGCCATGGCGGTAGGGCGCGAGCGAGAGCGTCGACCTCAGGGCGCCTCGCGGGGACTGCGTCCCGCACGGACGCGCGGCGAGGCGACCCGAACTCGCGCGACGTCCTTGAGAGGGGTGGCTCGGGCTCCTCGAAAAGGGAGAGTTGTTTGCTCATTGCATCGAACCTGCCGATGGCTAAAGCGCGTACCCCGTCGGGAAGGCTGGCGCTCGGGCCGGAATTTTAATTTGATGCATGCTGCAACAGATGCGACGCGAGTGCGTGTAACGCAACGGCGATGAGAATGAGGCCCCCGGCGAGTTCGATGCGGCTGCCGAAGCGCATTCCGAATCGGTGGCCTAAGTGAACGGCCGCGAAGGCCAACACGAAGGTTACCGCACCGATGACCGTGCACGCGTACGCAAGCGAGACGCGGCTCAGTGCGAGCGTAACGCCTGCAGCAAGGGCGTCGATGCTCGTAGCGAGTGCGAGTGCGGCGAGCAACGCGACGTCAAACGCTCCGCCTCCCGTTCGGGCGTCTTGGGGGGCGGCGGCACTGACTGGTGTCGATGGAGTGATTGGCGCGGACGCCTGCTCGTCGCCGTCGTCTGACGCGTGGGCGTCGCTGCGGGCGGCTTCGAAGGTCATCTTCGCTCCCAGACCACCGAGGACCGCAAACGTTATCCACGGACCCCAGCCGGCGATGCGCGATGCCAAAACGGACCCTGCGCCCCATCCGATGGCTGGCATGACAGCCTGAAACCCACCGAAAAAAAGGCCGACAAGAGCGGCATCGCGGATGCGCACGCGCGACGCACTGAGGCCGCGCGTGCCCGCCACCGCCGTGGCATCCATCGCGAGCCCAACGGCCAATGCAAATAAAGATGCAGTGCTCATCTGATTGTTCCCAGCTGCAAGGGCGGCAGTATTGGTCGCACGGATTCGTCAACGCAAGTCATCGGTCGTGCCCGTGCAGCGCCGATTGCAACATTTCGCGAAGCGTGGCGCGACCTTGCTCGGCGGTTGAGCTCGCGAGATGAACCTCGCACCACGCCGCGAGCGCGAAGGCGTGCCACACGATCATCGGATCGCGGTCAAGCCATCGGTGGTAGTGCCCGTCGGAGAGCTCGCGGGTGGACAGCAGGCCGTGGCGCTCGAGGCGTTTGCGATCGAAGAGCTGATCGCATGCCCTGCGGAAAGGTCCGCGCAGCCACGTCTCGACGGGGACTCCAAACCCCTGCTTTTTGCGGTTCGACAGAACGCGCCCAAACCGTCGCTTGTGGAGTGCACGCAATACGCGCTTTCCGGACCACGGTTGCAGTGGTGCACCAAGGGTGTAGGCTGCATTTAAACCGACGCCCCATTCGACTACGCGATGATCGAGAAACGGCACACGCACTTCGAGGTGTCGCGCCATGCTTGCGCGGTCGACTTTAACGAGCATGTCGTTGGTGAGCGTCCCGCTTAGGTCGGTCGCGAGCGTGCGCTGGAGCTGCGAGCCGTAGGCCTGTTCGAATCGCGCCTCAATTTGCTCTTCGAAGCGCCGCGCATTGGTTGCGGGATGCATCAATGGCGCCGTGCGAATGAGGGGAGCGACCTGAGTCAGTTGCGTGTAGACGTAAGCATCGCTTCCGCCGAGCCCTCGCGAGACGCGGCGAATGGTTCGTTGCAGCTCGCTCCAGGGACGAGTCCGGTCGTACGACGCAGGAACGCTGCGAAGGCTCTGGGCGATGGAATCGCGAGCGCTTGGCGCAAAGGCGAGCATCTGCCGAAGCTTAATCGCAAGATACTTCTTGTACCCTGCAAATGCTTCATCGCCGCCATCGCCACCAAGAGCTACTTTGAAGTCGCGACCCACGTACGACGAGAGCATGTACATTGCAAGGCTTGAGGAGTCGCCGAAAGGCTCGTCGTAGGCGAGAAGAGCATCGGCGAGGCGCGCGCGCGCTTGGGTCTCGTCGAATCGTTGCATATGCCAATGAATGCCAAGCCGTGCCGCCGTGGCTTGCGCATAAGGCGACTCATCGAACGTGCGGTCCGTAAAACCGATGGAATATGCACTTATCGCGCCTGGCGCCGCCTCTTGGGCGTAGGCTGTGACGAGCGATGAGTCTATACCGCCTGAGAGTAACGTGGCGACGGGGACGTCGCTTTGAAGGTGCTCCCGAACGGCCCGGCGAAGGAGAAACTCGGTGCCCTCGCACGCTTGCTCGAATGAGCGCACGGCTCGTGCGCTGACGCTCGGAGTCAGCGTCCAATAAGGCGTAAGCGTGCGTTTCTGGGTTTGCAAATCAATGGCGAGACGGCACGCGGGAGGAAGCCGTTTGACTCCCTTGTAAATGGTAGACGTCTCCGGAACGTAACTCCACGTCAGCATGGCGTGGGCCGCATCGGGATCGACGTCGAACAGCGGCGCGAAACCGGGGAGGTTTCGATCGAAGCTTCGGAGCTCCGAGGCAAACGCGAGTGTGGAGCCCGTGTCGGCGACGAACAGAGGCTTAATTCCGAATCGGTCACGACTCAAAATGATGCGATGGCGCTTGCGATCGTGAATCGCGAACGCCCACATCCCGACCAGGTGGCGTTCGACGTCGTCGGGTTGGTGCTCGTAGAGCCGGAGCAGAACTTCGGTATCGCTCCGCGTCGCGAAGCGCACGTTTCGCTGCTGCAGAAAGCGACGGATTTCGTCTGCGTTGTAGATTTCACCGTTGTAGACGAGTGCAATCGAACCGTCGTCACTCAGCATGGGCTGGTGACCATGGTCGATGTCGACAATCGCCAAGCGTTGCATGCCCATGGCTGCCTCTGGATGCACCGTTGTACCGCCGCCATCGGGACCGCGATGAACAATGGCCCGGTTCATCGAGGCAACGATCGACGCCGTTTGCTCTAGAGAACCGGTGTATCCTGCAATTCCGCAGATCCCGCACATGCGTTACGTCTCCTCCGCAAACGCGGTGCCGGTTGCGTGAGGAGGCGCTATCGCATCCGCGGTGGTCGAGACACGTGCCACGTCGAAATCCGCAAGCGCGCCGAGTGACCGAGTCATTGGGGCGTCTGAAATGCTTGGTTTCGAACTTGGGCCGAGGGTGCATGCGTCGTCCGATACGGATGGTGACGATGCGAATGCGACCTCGGACGCCGCAGCGAACTCTGGAACCAGTCGGGCGAGTGCCTCGCGAACGGTCGCTGCGGGTGCTCCCTCCGGCAGCGTTCGCAGCGCCTCCAGCACGTGCTCGAGATGGCTTAGCGGCGATGGTTGTAGAGCGCCAACGAATATCTTTGGGTGCAGAGTCTTTTGGATGTTTTCAGACGCGAACGAGAGTTGCTCGAAGAGCTTTTCGCCGGGTCGTATGCCGGTGAACTTAATCGCGATATCGCTGTGAGGAGTGAGGCCGCTCAAGCGAATAAGGTCGCGCGCGAGATCGGCAATCGACACCGGCTCACCCATGTCGAGCACGAAGATCTCGCCGCCTTTACCCATGGATGCAGCCTGCAAGATAAGCTGGGATGCCTCGGCGATTGTCATGAAGTAGCGCTTCATATCGGGATGGGTGACGGTCACCGGCCCGCCTTTGGCAATCTGCTCCTGAAAAAGTGGAAGAACACTGCCCGTACTACCGAGAACATTGCCAAATCGCACGGCCACGAAGCGGGTTTGGCTTTGATTCGATAAAGCTTGCACGTACATCTCCGCGGCCCGCTTTGACGCACCCATGACAGACGTTGGGTGAACGGCCTTATCCGTCGAGACGAGAACGAATGATTCAACGTTGTGCTGATTCGCTATGTTCGCAACAGTGATTGTCCCAAAGATGTTGTTCTTAATCGCTTCTTTGGGGTTGCTTTCCATCATGGGCACGTGTTTGTGCGCTGCTGCGTGGAAAACCGCATGTGGCTTTTCGTTTCTAAAAATTTCACGAATTCGCTCTGAGTCGCAGATGTCAGCGATATACGGAATGGTGAGAATATTCGGGAATTGGTCTGCGATTTTTCGATGAATCTCGAAAAGGTTGTGTTCGGCTTGTTCGATGAGCACGAGACGGGAAGGGCCGAAGCGACAGATTTGACTGCACAATTCCGAGCCAATGCTGCCGCCCGCGCCTGTAACAACGATGACCCGGTGGCGAAGCACTTTTTGGATCGCCGCGGTGTCGAGCGTCACTGGGGAGCGTCCGAGCAAATCTTCGATTTTTACCGGACTTATGTGGTTGATCGTAATGCGCCCGTCGATCAGGCTGTCGACCGGGGGAACGATTCGCAGCGATGCGCCAGCGGTACGACAGTGTTCGAACATCGTGCGAAGCTCTTGGCCCGCGAGTCCTTCGGTGGCCACGATGACTTCGTCGATGTCGCAGCGTGCAATGACGTTGGGTAAGTCGCTTCGCGTGCCAACGACCTCAACCCCGTGGATGCGTTCGCGCTGTTTTGCAACCGAGTTGTCGAGGAATCCAACGGCGGTGTAGCGATGGGTGTGGGCGCGTGCCAGTTCGCGTACGAACGCTTCCCCGGTGTCTCCAGCGCCGACGATGAGGACACGGCGCAGAGGCATTTGGTCGCGATTCGCCGAGTTGCGGGTACTCTGCATGGTTACCTCGCGCAGCGCCCGGATGCTAAACCGCAGACCTCCGACGCCGAGAAAACTCAGCGCGCCGTCGAGAATGAAGATTGACCGAGGAAAAAGACCGGTTTGCTGAAATGCCCACGCTGCCGCGATAAGCACCGACGACAGCGCTGCGGCCTGCGCAAGCCGCATGAGGTCGCGCGTGCCGGAATATCTCCATAACCCGTGAAAGAGCCCAAGGCGCCAGTGCACTACGGTGCGCGTCACGAGGGTCACGAGGAGGAGTCGCGGCGCAATGGCCATAAACTCCGGAGGGATGGCGAACTCGAACCGAAGCGCCGAGGCCGCACAGAGCGCGGACGTCCAAAGTGTAAGATGCACACAAACGACGAACGCGCGTCGGTGAGCGACAAGAAAAGCTTGCAAGCGGGGTTGTCTCAACGAACGAACCCGGGATAGTTCCGCGGGATTGTGTTGGTTGCAAGGGGGTCGCCGCGGGGGTGGGGGCTTCGAGGCGCGTTCAGGCGCCGTCAGCGGAGGTCAAAGCGACAAAACGTGCGCCATGCGCGCGACCAAGCCGCGGGAATCTGGACGCTGCGCCCAGAGCCTGACAAAGTCCGCTCTTGTGGTTGTGAGCGCGAGTGGCGAGATCCAGTTTGGGCCCGGCGAGCAGGTGCCGGGCACGGTCTATCGCGTCGTGGAGCACCTTGCCACCGGCGGTATGGGCACCGTCTACGACGTCGAAGACATCACCGTCGGCAAACGCTACGTGCTCAAAACGCTGCATCCGCAATTGGTTTCGCGCGTTGACCTCGCCCGCCGCATGGAGGTGGAAGCGCGGGCATTAGCCACGTTGCAGCATCCAAACATCGTCGATGTGGTGACGGCCGGCGTTACCAACCAAGAACCGCCCACTCCGTTTTACGTGATGGAGCGCCTCAATGGTCAAAACTTGCGGGTTGTCCTTGAGCGCAAAGGCCCGCTTGGCGTCGCGCATGGGTGTGTCATCGCCATTGCCGTGCTCGAGGCCTTGGCCCATGCCCACGAGCACGGCGTCATTCATCGCGACGTCAAACCCGACAATATCTTTTTGCATCGAACCGCCACGGGCGCGACGGTTATCAAGCTGCTTGATTTTGGAATCTTGCGTCTCATCGATCGCAATGCGAGCGAGACGCACGGCCACTTCTTAGGAACGCCGCGTTACGCCTCGCCCGAGCAGGTGCTGGGCGCCGAACTCGGACCTGCGGCCGATCTGTATTCGCTTGGCTTGGTTCTTTACGAAATGCTCGCCGGTCGCGGTCCGTTCGATGACATTCGCGACGTGTTCGCGCTTGGCGTCGCCCACGCGCAGCGGCCGCCCCCGCCACCGTCGACATGGGGCTGCCGCGTGCCCGAGGCGCTCGAGATGCTCATCATGCGTTCGCTCTCGAAAGATCCTGCCGGTCGTCCTGTCGATGCGACGGTATTCGCCGCTGCGCTGCAGGCGATGCTTCAGGAACAACTCAATGGGCAAGCGCCTCAGGCCCTGCGGTTCGACAGTGAACAGCGACGCAGCACCACGCCACCGGCCGCATCCACCTCCGCGATCACCGAGCCCGGTCGGCCGAAAAAGCTCATTCCGGCTCTTACGGTTGCGGCGATCGCGTTGCTTGTTCTTTTGGCGGTGGGCTGGTTCGTCTTTCGCGACGCACCAGCGCCGTCGGTAACGCCAACGGGGACGCACGAACGCTAACGGCCTCGATCGTGTTCGCTACCGTCGCGCAGGCCGCATCGCGATCGGCTGGGAAGTGTCCTCGGGCCACGCATGCCGCGGATACTTGCGCATGAGTTCTTTGCGGATACTCGGATAGTGTTTTTGCCAGAAGCCCGGGAGGTCTGTTGTAACCTGCACGGGTCTTTTGTTCGGAGCAAGCAGGTGAATGACGAGCGGGATGCGCCCGGCTCGGGGACTTGTAACGGTGCCCATGAAGTCTTGCAGGTAAGATGCAATAAACGGCGGTTTGCCGTCCTCGTACTCGACCGTCGTCGTTCGGCCGCTCGCCAGCGTGACGCGCTCAGGGGCAAGCTCATCGAGCCGTGGGAGGCCGCCAAGCGCCGCCCGCACCTCAGCCACCAGGTCGATCTCGAACACTTGCCGGAGCGACGTTTTCCCGGCGCAGCACCCGCGGAGGATCGTCGCGAGTCTGTCGTCGGTCAGTGGCTGAATGGACGGATCTTGACTCGATGCAAACCGCGAACGCGCGATGAAGCGTTGAAGTTGCCCATCGTGATGCAAAAGCGACTGGGCGCCGCGTGCTTTCGACGTAGCGTGCTGAAACAGCAGATCGGCGACACGCGGATCGTTTGAATCAAAGCCCCCCGATTCGGCAATCGTGAGGGCGTCATAAAGCATGCGGGATGCACCGGTTACCTCGCCTTTGGCTTCATCAAAGGTGAGCTCCGACACTTCGCGAATCGAATCCTCGAATAGCTCAATCAGGTACGTAGGATCGATTTCGCTGGCGAGGCGCACCACCGTTCTGCCGCGCAACACCTCGGCATCGACGGCAACCAGCCACGGTGCATCGCGCACAACGCTCTGCTCGCTGAGCTCCGCCGTCGATCCTTGCGCGAGCGCAAGGCCGCGCGAGCCGGCTTTTACGCGCCGCGCGACGCGATCGGGGAATCCAGCGAGAATCGCGATCATCAGAGCCTGGTCGGCTGCCGCAAGCGTCTCGGGACCTGTCGTGCGTGCTGGTCGGAGAATGCGTGTCATTTGCATGTGTGCGCGATGCACGCTTTGTACGGCCCGCGCGTCTAGCGCCAGCGCTCGCAATGTGTGGGGCGCGAAGCCGGAGGCATCCGCCTCTTTGTAACGGTCGACAAGATGCAAAACGTCGCTGGGCTCGGTGGCAAGGTCGTTAGGTGGGGGGCCGTGCCATGTTCCTGAGGCTGCGTGCGATGCACTGCCGCCGTGACTGTGCGCAATGGACTTTGATCGGAGCCGAATGTCACGCTCGCCAAGCAGCGCGGCAATGAGAGCGCCGTCGTCACCGACTCCTCGGCGTTCGGCTTCGACAACGATGCGAGCCTGTCGCGGATGAACCGGAAAAGCGAGCATTCGTGCTCCCGTATCGGTGAGCGCGCAAACTGCCTGGTGCCCAGATGCAACACTTGGGCTCGGGCCATTGAGCTTCACAGCTCCGAGGCGACAGAGAAGGGTTTCGGCGGCGATGAGATGCTCCGCTTTGGGCGGGTCGAGCCAATGGAGCTCGCGCGCCGCAATGTTTTTTGCGGCTAATTCGAGCACGGTTTGAGCTAAGTCAGCCCGGTGAATTTCTGGTGTATCATACATATTTCTCGTGTCGAAGTCTCCTTTGGTGAACAGGCGTAGCGCTCGACCTGGCTGGGTTCGGCCGGCGCGACCGGCGCGCTGAATCGCTGATGCCCGACTTGTTTTTTCGATGGTCGAGGTGGCGATCCCTGACCATGGAGCGTGGCGAACCGAGCGCACGAGTCCGGAGTCGACGACGGCAACAACTCCGTCGATGGTGACGCTGGATTCCGCGAGATTGGTGGACACGATGACTTTTCGCTTCGCGCTCGGCGCTACCGCGCGGTCTTGCTCGGCGGGAGGCAAGTCGCCGTGCAACGCCACCAGCGCGAGATCGTGTTCGCGCGCGATGGGCTCGCATGCGGACAGCGCCGCGCGGATCTCGGCGGCGCCCGGCAAGAATACGAGTGCGTGACCGCTGAGTCCGTCGCGGACGAGCGTACGTATGGCCGAGGCGACCTGGAGCTCAAGCTTGCGGTCGTCAGGAGCGGGAAGGTGGTCGATGGCGACGTCGAAGCATCGGCCTTCGGACCGAATCACGTCGCAGGCGAGAAAATCGGCGACGGGAGCCGCATCAAGTGTGGCCGACATCACAACGAGGCGCAGGTCGGGCCTTTGTGTATGTTGCAACTTCTTTAAAAGCGCGAGCGTGACGTCGCCATGCAAGTGTCGTTCGTGGAATTCATCGAGCACGACGGTCGAGACGCCTCGAAGGAGCGGATCGGATACAAGTTTTCGTGTCACGATGCCCTCGGTCACGAAGCGAATGCGTGTGCTTGGGCTCGACACGTCCTCGAAGCGCACGGTGTATCCGACCGTTTGTCCGACGCGCTCGCCGAGCTCTTCAGCGACGCGTCGCGCGGCGAGACGAGCCGCAATGCGGCGGGGTTCGAGAACAAGAATTTCGGAGTCACGCGACGGCGCCTTGATTGGCGCGTCCGGAGAGCCATTGGGTGAACGCGCCATGTCGAGCAAAGCTCTCGGCACGCGCGTTGTTTTTCCGGCTCCGGGCGGCGCCTCGAGAACCACCGAACGTGCGCCTCGACCGAACGCCTCGACAAGTTCGTGCAGTACCGAATCGATGGGGAGGGGAGACAGGTGCATGGCGGGCGCTCGAACGATGAAATTGTCGACGAACCGCAACGACAATCGTTGGCGATGCGTGCAAGCTAAGGCTT
>Ga0164292_10004179_pt1 | contig 11741 bp, 9 predicted proteins | sample GEODES117metaG_FD_111486 | JGI IMG/M metagenome (GOLD analysis project Ga0164292, IMG submission 111486) | Eutrophic lake water microbial communities from Lake Mendota, Wisconsin, USA - GEODES117 metaG | ecosystem: Environmental > Aquatic > Freshwater > Lake | place: USA: Lake Mendota, Wisconsin... | reverse complement strand
AGTATTCGATATTTAATTCATCCGTAGTTATTAACGATGAACTTAAATATAGTGATATTAACTCATTAGAAGATGTAGAACTATCTAGTATTATATTATCTAATGATTCATAATTAGTAGATTGTCCTTTTACAAAATCTACATCAATTGTAAAATTAGGTCCTTTTATTGGTGGACAACTTACATCATTATTTTCCGTTAATACAACCGTTTCAATTAAAGGATTACTCATTAATTTTGTAATCCAGAATGTTGAATTATTCTGTATATTAGCAGGTAACGGTGAATATAGTTTTAAAATAATTGAATTAACAACATCATTTGGAGCAACAAATGTATTACCTAAATTATCTGTAGACTTTTTAGATAATGTAAAATCATCAGTTTCCCAAGATGAAATTATAATTTGCTCATCGTTTCCAAAATTAGCAAGGTGTGTTAGATACTTACTTTCTTTTGAAGGTTCATCGATTTTTAATTTTTCAGAAAAAGCATTAAATAAAGCGTTAGTAATTATATCTTCATTTAATGAAATGGACGGTATAGATAATTTTGTTAATACCTGATAATCATTTCCAATTAATTCTTCTGCTCCACTTCTGTTGTATGGTTTTAATACTAATGATACACTATCACTACCAACCCAATTTGGATAATTTTCTCTTAATTTTTTAAGATTTATTTTTATCGAACCATTTGGTGGTTGATTGCTAAATAATCCAATACTACTACCATCTTTTTGTTTTAAAAAAATATCTACCGATGAAACTGCAAATGATGAGTATGAAACATCGTACTCAATATTGTAATCGGAAAATGATGGTATATCGATTGATTCCGCATATATGACTTCCGTAATAGATGGAAAATCATTTATAGCACTAAATGTTACAATCGTTTCAACCCTAGTTCCTGTTCCAAATGTTGTACTACGTGGAACAAAGAATATTTTTTTAGAACCGTAAATTTCTTTAAAATCTTTTTGAAAAAATAAAGTTACTTCTTTATCATTAGCTGGAACTTCTAAAACTATATCTGCTGAAATATATACTAAAACTGAATCAGCAAATTTGGTATTAAACGGAATTACTATTGACTTTTCTGTATCGGAATCCTTTACACTTACATTGTATTGTGTTTGATTCAATATTACAATTGGTGATTGGGATTTAATTTCTTTTTCAGCTTCAATTATAACACCTATTCCAGAATTTAATAACGATGCCGGTAATTGAAAAGCGTAATTTTGTTTTGTTAATCTACTATAATTAACAGCATCCGAACCAAACTGTTGAGATGTTCCGGAATATATATTTTTTATAAAAATACCATCGGGTAAATTGCCTTTAATTTCAAAATTAACAACACCACCATCCAATATCTTTTTAGGTATTTTTCCAAATGTATTTTCATACAATTTATTTACACCAGATGCAACTATATCATCTTCGAATACAATTTGATATCCTAAAGTTAAGGAACTTAATTCTTTTATATTTGAATTAAATAAAACTTCCCATACAACTTCCGGATTAGTATCAGTTACTACTTCCGCAGATTCTTGAGCCACTGGGATTGGATTTCGTTGTAATACTTCTGTTTTAAATCTTAAAGTTATAGTTCCGAAATTAAAATTTTGAGTTTGTTGTTCTTCCCATACATCATCTATTAATGTATATTCCGTAACACCAATTCCTTCAACAATTTCAGTTGCAAATTGTAATTGTTTAGTGTTAACTACGAATTTAGATAATACTTTTCCATTATCTAAATTTGCAGTATAAGTTTTAGGACCATTAAATTGTAAAGATGAGTTATAAATAATATCAACAGATTTACCATATCCAACCGATACTTCTTCTTCAAAAAATTCTAAATCAGTATCTTCACTTATTAAATAAATTTTTAATGAAGATGGCGGATTAGTTGGCCTATATGTGGGAGCGTTATAGGGGCCGGTTGGGCCTGTATTCCCAGTGCTTCCGTTATTATTAGAATATGGATAAGTGTAAAGGCTGTCTTGTTCTGCCATTATTTATTTTTATTTTATATAAATACTTTAATATTATTTTATTCTACACCTCGGTTTGTATTTTTATCTCTTACTTGTACTCCCGTTGCGTACCCTCGGTTTGTTCCATCTGCGGTTAAAGCATCAAGAAATTCTTGTTGAGCTATTTCTTCAGGGGTCATACCACCAACTAAACCTACATTATTAGTAGGTGGTATAGTTGTAGTTGTGGTTGTTGCAGGTGCCGCAGTTGTAGTTGTGGTAGTTGTAGGTAGTGGAACTTTTGGCGGTAAGTTAGATACATTTTCGGTTCCAGTAGGTGGGTCTTTATCAGTAACACCTTGGAATGATACTGCAGCTAATTCTGGTGAATACACATTTCGTATAATTTCCACTTTGGTATCATACAATTCTAATAAATTTTGAACTTGTTTTTTAACTTCTTCTACTGCAAATTCAACTGGTAATGTTTCATATTTTATAACTCTTCTGGACAATGTTTTTATATTAAATGTTATAGAAGCATTTAATATATTTTTTATTTCATTTAATAGGTAATTAAAATCATATTGGTCACAATCATCAAATCGTTTTTCGGATGGAGACCCGAATGTAGATTGAGTAATATCATAATTTTTATTTGTTAACCAATAGGTAACACTATTTCTAAAATCTATAAATATCTTCTTTTTAAATTCGTTAAAATTACTCAATCCAAAATCTTTTTTAAGAATTGCTTGAAAATCGTTTCCAAATTTTGCTACCAATGTATCATCTATGGATTGTAACGATGTTGTTTCAAATGAATCTAATCCATCTAATATATTTTTTTTATAAAACTTAAAATCTCTATTTAAATTATTTAAGTTTAAGAATTGTTTAGTATTATTTATATTTAGTTGAGGATTATTAGTTTTTAATGGTATAATACGAAGTTCTTCTCTCGATGGAGATATTTCGTGTATCCAAACTCTTTCTAATTCATTTTCACTACCAACTCTACTACGAACGAAATTAATATTAACTTTAAGAATACCGTTTGTAAACCCTAAATCATTTAATAATTTTTCAATATTAATAGCAAGTTCTTTTTTCCCCAATGTATTAGTAAGTGAATACATATATGAACCTATGCTATTTTTTTTTATGTATGCAACATTTTTTCCTGATTTTTGGGGTAAAAGTATATTATTAATATCGTATACAGATACTTCCATCACATCATACTTACACTCACCAAATTCGGTTTCTTGTTTTTCGTTTTTTGTAACAATAAACAAATCTTCTGCAAGGAGAAACTGCCCTTCATTGGTTGAATTTGAATTTATGCTATCAAAATTTGTATATTTTCTAATACTCATATTTTATATATTAATACGAATTTGGGTGAGATTTGTTTATGTTGCATGGATACTCTTTAAATTCAGTTGTACCATCTGGTTTAGTAGCAATCACTCTAATAGTACCTGTATATAATTTACCTGCCGAATATCCAGCAAAAGGTGCAATGTCTCTCGAATCAGCACTTTTTGGTATCGCGCTAGTTTTTATTTTAAAATCAATAGTTTCATTACCATTAGCAGGAATATCAAAGTTATTCTTTGGTACGGTTACCCAACTCCAATTATTGGCCAATTTAAGTTGAAATGTTATGTTTACAGGTTGAGTATCGTTATTTGTTATAGCCAATTGTCCGTTTGAAATCCATTTGTTTGCGGCATAATCTTTCGCATTCAATTTAGCAGATAATCCTTTTAATACTTGATTATCTTCTTTAGGACCATCCCATTTAATAATTGTAGTTTTAACTAAAATATCCCCACCACTTGCTAATGCAGTATTGGATGCCGATTGTTGTATAGCTTGTTGTTGTTGAACTGCCCCTAATTGAGATTGTAAACCTTCTATAATTGAGTTTAGTGAATCTATTTGTTTTATTAATGCTTCTATTTGTGCTTTAAATCCTGCGTTTTGAGATTGTAAAGATGCTCTTAAAATAGATTCATCTACTGATTTTTGCACTGCAGATTGTATCTGTGTTGCAAATTGTTCGATTACTTTTGATAATGCATCCAATTGATTAACTAATACATCATTAGTTTGCTCTATTGATAATCGTTTATTAGTTTCAGATAATACTCTAGATGTTAAAGTATTGATTTCAGAATTTAAAACTTCAATATCTGTTGTTAATTTTTCGACTTGTTTTCTTAAATCTGTATTAGTAATAACTTCATCATCGTATAATGGTTTAGGTACTAAATTAAGATTTACTTCAGGAATGTTTGGTTTTAATTCTTTAACTTCGGTATCAATTGCTTTTAAAAGTTCAACATTATCTATTTTGGATATAACTAAAGGTTTAAATACTAAAGATGATGCTAAATTATTTTCATTAACTACGGTTACACCATATTCATTTTTAGAAACAGCGGCAGAACCTGATACTTTTAGAATATTTTCTAAATCAGTAGTTCTTTTTTCTTGTAATTTTAATGCAATTGCTTCTAATGATGTTAATGCCATTATTATACTATTTGAAATGTTAATTTATCATCAATTATGGTAGATATTTCACCATCAATTATTTTTAATTTTAATCTATATGTCCTATACAATGGTAGTGTATTTAAATCTAAAATAAAATAATTGGATGTATTATCACATGAAATTTTAGTGTATTCTCCAAATGGATATATAACATCATCTGTTATATAATCTTCCAATTGATAATATGATGTTGTAGGTAAATACTTTGATTGGTCATATTCAAATGTTGTTGAAAATGACTTTAAAGGAAACATATCTCTACCTTTAATTCTAATTTTTATCTTACTATCTTTACTATATTCCGTTTTTAAATTGGTAATAATTACTTTATAATCATCTTGAGCAGAACCAGTAACTGGTAATAAACTGCCTGTTACAAATGATACATCATTCCAAACTATTTCTAATTTTGGCTCATATATAGTAGTAGTTTCTTTAGAAAAGAATTTCAATACACCATAATCTAATGTATTTTCTTCGTTTTCTAACCCATGGTGTATAATAAACCCATTATTTGGTATGGAGCCACTTAACCATCTATTAACGATACCTGTCACATTAATTCTGATATCAGCATCTTCATAGTTATAAGATTGAGATGCTTGAGATGCAGTATACCACGTTCCACCTTCCGCGTTTGCAGAACCAGTTGTTCCTGGCGTAAATACCGCAGTTCCTGCAGTAACATTATCTTGCCAAGTATCAACACCATTTCGGTATTTCCAACTTACACCATCCGATGTAATATTATCAAATTTAGTACCAGTACCCATTGACCAACTCTGTGATACTGCGTTAGCATGGATTGTATATTCCAATGGAATTTCTTCTGCTTGAGAAGATTTTAGATTTAAATAAACAATAGAGCCACTTGGGATTCCCATATTAGCTACATCAAATTTTATTAAGGTTCTAGCTATGTCTTTAGTGGAACCATAATATAATTTACCAACCTCTAATATCTCATCTCTACCTGCATTTTGGTCTGGTTGTTGTAAGTAGATACTGGCATCGAACGATGATGTGAATAATTTATGCATATTATAAAGCTCTTCCTTTTATATCTTTGTTAGGGTATTTTACTTCGAAAATGCAAGGGTCTAAAGATGGATATACTATCTTACCTCGAGTTGCTTCATCGATGTTATATTTATTTGGTGAATAATTTCCATCTCCACCACATAAATTTGATATCTTTACGGATGGTACACTCATTACTCCTTCTACGTTTGCAAGTATTAATTCTAATTCAGAAATGTTTATTGGTTTATTAAATGTCCAATTATCTATATTAAAGTAATCTTGTACTTTAACTAAACAATTGGTAACAACTTCTCTTTTATTGTAGTTTGAATAACATATTACATCAAAGTCAACACCTATATTTACAACAAATCCATCAATCATATTCACCGCATCTGTAATCATTCGATACTCTCCTAAATATGTTTTTAGGTTCTGTTTAACTGCCTGATTTATTGGAGTTAAATGTTTATTAACATCATACCCTAAAACATACATATTAATTGCAAATGGGTTATTTACTTCATTCAATGATGATTTTTTAGTTGAAAGATATTTAATTAATTCACCTTGGATATCAGATTTACTCATACCCTTAAATCCGTCTACTAAATTAGTAAATTCTGCGATAGATGCTGGACTAGATAAAATAGATGCGGGTGAATTATTATCTATCTCACCATCTTGTGATACATACACTTTCGCAACACTTCCATATCTTTCTGGCAATGATAATGCTCTTACTATATAATCCTGTTTAGTTACTGCTCTGTTTTGTGAACCAAATGTTGCTAAAGCATTTTGTCTAATTTCTTCAATACTTTCTGCTCCTCTACCCCCTATTGCAGGTTCCAAATTTTCTACTGCAATTGATGATTTAAATGAGTTATACATTCCAACAATTCCAGATGGTATAGCTAACAAATCATCATCAAATTCAACTTTTTGAATTTTTGTTAAATCACCAACATTCACATTTGATGCAATTCCACCACCTGTTAAATACTTTATAGTTAATGTTTGTCCAGCAGGTGCTATACCAAATGTATTAGTTTTTAAAAAATTAGATGGGTCAATTCCGTGATTTAATCTATTAACAGAATTTGCCAAACCTAATCCTATATTTTTTGTATTGGGTAATATTTGCTCATCTCTTAAATTAACATCACCACTTCCAAATTGTATTTCGGTTGTATTATCCGAATTAATTTTTACAGAAAATCTACGAGGTACTTTTTGTACTTCTAAAATATATGGAACTGAACCAGAATAGTATGATAATTCATTCACATTAGGTTGTTCTACAAATATACTTTCTTGAGCCAAATATGGAACTTCGTAATATTTGTTATTATTTGAATCTGCTATTGATACTATTTGTATAATGTTAGTTTCGGATAATTGGATAGTTGGATAATCCGTATCACTACCTAATGTAATACCAGTAGTATTTTCTCTAGCTGATATGGCTTTAATTTTTTTAGATACTAAATATTGAGTAGGAGTACCTGTCGTAGCATCCCTCTCATATACTTCAATTGTCCTATCAGTTGGGCTTGCAAAATCAATTGCATCAGTTGTTATAAACGATACATTACTATTTGTAGATGATTGTACCTCAAATCCAGCTTTTATTTTAAAGTAGAATCTAGAATCAGCTTCATAATTTGTACCACTGTTGTTTTGCGCATTATACACCGATGGTATTAATTGATAAACGGTTAATGTAGTTATAGCAGGTGAAGTTACTTTGGGCTTATACCCCATAGATTGTGCCAATGATACCACATTTTTACGTTCCGTAGCGTGTGATAACATTGATTCTTTTAATTGAGTATCTTGGTAAAATGAAAGAACATCTCCAATTGCTGCAGCTTGTTCAATAAACACCATACCAGGTGATGCTTCATTAAAATCTGAATATGTATTTGGGAAATAGGTTTTAGTAAAATCTATCAAATTTTGCTTAAACGTAGCAAAATCTTTACCAATGTAATTGATGTTTTTTGTATCACTACCCCAACTTTTATTTGATGGATTAATTGCCATTACTAATTATTTATATTTATTTGTACTGATTCTGTTAAATTTGGATTTGATGCTAACGCAAATTGAATGTCTAACGATATTCTGTTTGTATCAATATCATTATCATCGTAATCAAATACTATTGAAGTTAAACTTAAATATGGTAGCCAAGTATCAACTGCATCTACAATAGATGTTTCAATTCTTGATTCAATTGTAGCACCATCCATCTGTTCAAATAACACCAACCAAACATCACACCCAAAATCAGGATTCATTAATCTTTCTCCCTTTTTTGTTAGTATTAGGTTTTTTAAATTATCTTTTGCTTGAGTTAGAGTAGTGTAGTTTGTAGAAAATACACCATTAGAATTTGAAGATTTGCATATCCCAATTCCTAATATCTTATAATCATTTTCCGCTAAATCTGCTACTTTTACGTTACCTAACTCTATTGCCATTATTTAAATCGTTTTACTAATTCTGAATAATCTCTTGTTAATGCTTTTATTGTAGCATCTTGTAACCCATCACCAGTTGATTCCAATTGTTGTGGAATGTTTTGAGGAATATTTGATTCTCTAAAATCCATAGTTTCCCAATCACTATCATCAACCCTTAATTCTGGTTTAATCATATCCAATACACTACTTACCGATTGAGCACCTTCTTTACGTTGCTCTGCTGAAAATGGTTGAGTCATATTAAGAATCTCATTAATCATCGGGTCTTTGGAAAATTCCTTTTTGATTTGAGGTTTTGGTTGAGGTTGTACTACTTTTCTACTTTGTTGTAACGCGGAATTTGCAGCTTCAAATGGGTCTGTAGATTTAATTGCTTCTTTTAATGTAGGCGTAACTGATTTTTTAGGTTGATTTAAAGTAACCACACCAGATTTGATAAGTTTAGCAACTTCTTCTTTCACTTGTGCTTTTACTTCATTCTTAACCACTTCTTTAATTAGTGATAATAAAATGTCTGATTTCATAAAAATTATTGTTCTGTTGTTAATAAATATAATAAGTTAAAATTTACACCGATTTACCTTGCAATTGAAATAAAATTATCCGTTGATAGTAATGTAGATGATTCTGCCATCCCTGCCTCATCTCCATATATTATAGATTTTATAGCAGCTGCAATTTGCGGTTCTTGGGTTTCTTCACCTTCTATAAATCCTTTAGCTATAGTTGTTGCAAGTTGAGAAACTACGTCGGTTTCAGTTTCATTTTGAGTTATGGTATTTGTAACACCAGATAACGTATCTGCTGTAACTAATAGTGCAAGGTTTCTCATATCTTTAAAATCTAAAGAACTTAATGGGTTACCGCTAAATGGTTTAACAAAATAACCTGCCCAAGGTAATACTCCAGGTGCAGGTGGTGCTGGTGGTGGGTATGTACAATTACAGATAAATAGTCCACCTACAGTTAGTAAATGTACTGATGCGGATATTATAAAATTTAATAAAAAAGGAGAAATACTTCCGTTGGCATTCACAATAATTGGTGTCCATATTCCAGGAGATAAATTAAATCCAACATTTGTTGTTAAATTTGCAACTGCACCAGCACATGGTATATTTGGGACGGGTATTTTAGCTGATTGAGCCCCCAGCCAATATGCCTGAATTGCTGGTCCGATATCCCTTAATAAATCTCCCGTTTTACTTACTGTAGTGTTATTTAAAATTAAAAATAAAGTTCTTTCCATTGCTTCAACATTTCCTTCAAATGGAACACCACCTATCAGAGTTTTACCACCTTTTATAACTTTATCGTATTCTTCAGTTAAAGATTGAGCAAACCAATAATTATTAATTGTATTATTTAATTCTGTTTCTGATACATTATCACTAATAACACCAAGGTCACCAACGATGGAAGTTCCTCCTAAAACGGAAGCACCTATTGCAACTCCTTTAGCTTTAAGGTAATTTTCTGACATTTCTAATGCCATATTTAAATAAAAATCCGTCCAACTATTAGAGATTCCTCCTTTAAAAATTTGTTTCGCTTTATTTAAATTTATAGCCATTAGGTTTTACTTAAATAATTATTAGCAGATAATATAGTTTTTAATTGTGAGTTTATTGATTGAAATGCAGCTGCGTTTTCAGGACTAACCTTGGATGGTCCAGATGGAGTTAAATATTGTTGTTCTAAAATAGCACTTATTAAATCTTTTAATATCTTAACAAGTTCTCCTCCCAACACCATTTGTTGTACATCTGCACCTTCTTGTCCTACTCCAATGTTCTTTCCTATAAATACTTTACCACTATCGGAATTAAGGAATATTTGATTAGAACCTTTTGAGTGTATTGTTATATTTTTATTGTTGTGAACATATACTTCTTTTTCTGCATCAATTGTAAAATTACCATCAGTTAATATACCAGTGTTTCCTTTACCAAATATAATAAATTCACTTGCTTTCGAAGAAAGAATTATTCTATCCGAATTTATAAATAATTGGTCACCTTTTAATTTATCAGATGCGGGATATTCTTTGAATGCAGTTTTAGTTTTGGCTACGGTTTCTTTAAATGGTATTTTTACTTTACCAGAAGTTATATAAATTGATGTACCATCTTTGTTAATATCCTCATCTACTAATTCACCTATTTTTTTTGAATCCAATTCTGGATTCTGTTTATTACGAATAAAAATAGATGGAGATGATGTTTTACTATCTTCAGTTAAAAAAAACTCGCTAAAACGAATTGTGTTACCAACTCTACCACTTATAATAGTATCACCGTTTGATGGTTTTAAAAATTTAATTTTTTCATTTACTACATATTCGTTTTTATCTTTAGTTTTAGTTTTTGCATTTGTTTTACCACCAGTAGCAGCAGTATTAGCCATAGAACCACCACCCTGTTTTCCAGCAGGTACTTCTACATCTTCCTCTAACGTAGCATAATAAGTTGTATAATCTCTTCTATAATTTGAATAAGGAGTATTTGTATATGGTAAATAAAATGATTGATTATGTAGTTTTACTATAACTACCGTTTCTCCTTTGATTGGAAATGTAAAATTATTTTTATCAAATGGGAATGCGTAATCATCTACTTTAATATTACTTTCTCTTCTGTATGTAATTGCACCATACATTCTAGCATCTTTATCCGAAAATGTTTTATTATCATTGTATATTGAAATAGAATCAAGTCCTGCTTCACCTTGTTCTTTGGTTAACAATTCAGTTGTTGTACCGTATACATTATCTACGGTTGCTAAAAATCCAAATATATTACTTTGGGTATCTGCCATTATAATTTAGTTTTTATTTCTTCAATTTCAACCTGAATATCTAATAACTTTTCATCTGATTTTTTTTCTACTTCATTTATAGTATCTTCTAATTCGTTTAGTAATTGTGCTTTTTCAGTTTCACTTAACCAACCATCTTCACCAATGCCTTTAGCTTCAGCTTGAGCCAATCGTTGTGCAATTGTAGCCAACTTAATTAAATGGTCATCATTCTTAATGGATGAATCGATTAAGTCTCTAATAATTGGAGCTATGACAGTTGCTTCACCTACACTCTTAATTAATTTACGAAGTGATTCAATCATTTCTGAAATGTTCTTCTTCTTTACTTGCTGATTATCGTAAATATCTTTAAATAGTGATGATAAATTTTTACCATCAAATAATTGAAATTCTGTGCTCATAATATATTCTTATTTACTATATAATTATAGATTTCTTCACTTATTAGATTATACCCAATTTCATTAGGATGTTGTGCGGGGTTTTTTTCTATCATTTCATTTGATTCAAAACAATCTGTATTGGTTTGCTTTAAATAATCTTTTAAAGTTTTTTTAGAAAAATAATAATAATTATTTTTATTAATTAAATGAGATATATCATCTTTAATATCTAAATCTACAATCATTTTATCAAACGCATCTCCCATAAAATAGTTTACACCATAACATTCAAAAAGTTTTTGTAAAAAAATAATATAATTCTGATTTACTATATTATAGTAATTTTGACTAAACATTTGATTAAGAAAAAAAGACTTATATTCCGAAAGAAATTTATCATAAACAGAATCATTACTTTTGTATGAGTGTGTAAATTTTTCAGGTAAATTGAGTAAGTGCTTT
>Ga0164292_10004175_pt1 | contig 11752 bp, 15 predicted proteins | sample GEODES117metaG_FD_111486 | JGI IMG/M metagenome (GOLD analysis project Ga0164292, IMG submission 111486) | Eutrophic lake water microbial communities from Lake Mendota, Wisconsin, USA - GEODES117 metaG | ecosystem: Environmental > Aquatic > Freshwater > Lake | place: USA: Lake Mendota... | reverse complement strand
CTTTTACTACTTTTTTATTGGCAGATTCGTTTTGTTGTTGAGCATCCCTAACCGTTACTTTATCATATATTGTTTTACTTATTTCCCCTTTCTTTTCGTTAGACCCACCAAAGTAACCATATGCTTCCAATGCATTCATTAACTCATCACCAAAAATGTCACCATATCTATCACCAAAAAGACTTAAATTCATTTGTCCTATTTTAGTGTTTTTACAACCGTATGTCCAAGGATATGTGTTTTCATCACAAGGTTTCCAAGTAAAAGCCTTTTTTGGATTTTGTGTTGATGGATATTTTGTGACGTAATTTGTTGTTACTGTTTTCTCTTGTGTATCATTTAACCCAAGTTCCTGTCCGTATTTTTTGTAAAAACCTTTCACCCCTTCAGGAGTTGACATTCTTTTTTTAAATTCTTCGTAGGTGTATGTACCCATGTCATATTTGGATGACAATAAATCCCACAATTTTTTTATTTCTACTTCATTCATTATTATAAATATTATTTTTAAAAGTTAGAATCAAATTTTGGTTTAGGTTTATCTTGAATTGAACTTTTTACCGCTCCCGTTAAACTATCCAAATTAATATTTGGTACGTTTTCTTTTAGTTTTTCAATAATTTGAGTTCCTTCTACATCTTTTTTAACTGAATCCATCAAAGCCTTTTCTTGACTCTTCATATTTTTTAATGTTTGGTCAACAATAATTTTCTTTTCTTCATCACTTTTCTTTGTCCAATCTGTCATATTTGCGAGAGCTAAAAGTGGAGACCAACCTGGTATTGTGGTTAATTTTTCCGCAAAGAAACCAAAATTATTTAGATAGTTTTTTAAGGTATTTGGAAAAAAATTCACAATATTATTGGACCAATTCATATTTGTTTCAACGTACTTTTGGAAATTACTTTTTTCTCCTTTTTTATATGGACCTTTTAATATTTTATTATCTAAAATATCACTAACGGTTTGTAATGACGATGTAACAATCGGATAAACAACAGTTGCAAAAATTAATTTATCTCCGATTGTTTTTCCAACAAATTTTGCACCTCCATATACTCTAATTGTTTGTTTCATTTCATCAACAGTTCTTGGATCCCATTGAAGAAGTACATTAGCTAATCTTTCAAATGTTGTTTTGCTATAAAAATCTTTTTTAAAGGGGTTTAATTTCAATGCCGCGTCAATTTTATCAAAAATTACTTTAGGTGGTTTAGTTAATTCCCCTTGGAAGTATTTAACAAATTCTTTATATCTTTTATTATTCCATCCATTTTTACCCATATTATCCGAAAAATCTTTAGGTAATTTTTTAGATAATTCTTGCCATAAAATACGATGTTCCATCTTATCTAAAGAAATCAATTGTTCAAATAATCGGTTTAATTTTTTAAACTCATCTTCGGTTCCTCTAATATTTTTTTTCTTTGCAACAATATCGTTTGTTACTTTAATAACTTCTCTTTCAATATCATCATATTGCTTGTAATAATTGTAATGAACATCTTTAAAAATTTTTCTTATTACCGGTAAATCGGTTATTGATAATTTTAAACCTTTTAAAAAATCACTTACTATTTTTGATGTTGTAAAATCTCTCGTAACAACTTTATTAGCACTATTAACATATGAATCGGCAAAAATTTTATAAATTCCTGTTAAAGTACTCCTAACAGCTGGTTTGGTGATATCAATATTACTTAATGTTAAAGTTTCTAACAACTCCGTTCTCACTCTTGAACTTCTTAAAACAGTCTCAATACTTTCTTTTGACATTTTTGTCCAATCAATTACTTTAATATTTTTAGTTAATGGATCAAATACAAAAATACTTGGACCTAATTGATCTGATAATTTTTTAAATTCTTTTACTAGTGGTTCTTCAATTTGTAAACCACTTAAATTTTTTAATAACCCTCCCGCAAGTCTACTCCACGGTATATATGCCTCGTTTAATATTGATTGAAAACTTAAATTGTTCATATTAAAATTTATTATAATTTTTTTTAATTAGAGAATTAAAATCTGAATTTGGATTTTTTATGTATGTTTTTAAAACATAATTATATAGTTTTAAAAATTTCATTTCATTTGTATATGCCAATTCTTGATATTGATTTATTATTGGTGTAACCTTACTATCAAAATCTTTTTGATTAATTTTTTCCATCAATTTGATATTTTCTTGATAATAATATAAAATATCTTTAGGTATGTTACGTCTGTTCATATTTTCGTTGGACCATGATTCATATGTCCAACCTCCAACTACAATTAACCCTGACACGCCAAAATCTAAACCAAATCTTCTTAAGTTTAAATTTTTAACTATTTTCTCAGCACCCACTTTATCTAACCCACCTCTTTTTGTTCCCAATTTCAATAAACTATTAATCTTTTTTGCAACATTAACCGCTTGAGTTTTAGTTGATATTCTACTTGAAACAACTTCTTTAATTATTGATTGAAATCTCTTCGGTTGTTCTTTAATTAAATCAACTAACTCTTGAACCAAATATCTTTCTTGTTTTGGTAAACCCTCCACTATGACTTTAATTTCTTGATATGTATTTGCATTAGCAAATTTTTCCATTAATTTTTTTGCCGTTTCTTTACTCACATTTGTGAATTTTGGAAGATATCTACCTATGAATGGTACGAATCCTAACGCTACGGATAGTGAAGCACCGAATGAATCCTTCTGTCTAAAATATTGATCAGCAGCAACAAACAAATCTAATCCAACTGAAATCCAAAGTCCTTGTGCACCTGGTATAAATGTTGCTGCGGCAATTGATCCTATCGTTAACATAATTGGACCAGCGTTATCCCATATTTTATTTAAATCAATATCACTTAAATTATCTAATGTTTTAGTTGATTTATCCCAAATACCTTTTTCGTAACTTGACTGTTCCTTCAATTGATTAGCCTTACCTCTTTTGAGATTTGCACCCACCACATCAGACCACTTAGTTACACCCACTTGATTAGCTGGACCTCTTGTTACACCACTTTCCCATTTACCAACCGCAGGATAACCCGAACCACCTGTTTGTTTGTCAGATGTTCCAGCCTCAGGTTGTGGGTTTACAGGTTCTTCCTGTTCACCTATTTCTTTGATTTGAAGTGTGTTTCTAATTAAAGATTTTAATTGATTTTCGCTAATGCGTAGTTCCATAAAGTATAAATATCAAAAAAGGGAGTTTAATCTCCCTTATCTATATAAAAATACCGATTTTAACCCTAAAAAGGAAGATTTTATTACTCGTCGTAAATGGTTTTATCCATTTTTGCGAACATTTTAATAAATTGTCCCGCTTTGGCGTTCGCCTCATCTTCAATTTCACCACCAATATCGGGTGGAGGTGTGTTTAAACGACCCTGTTCAAATTGTTTGTGATGTACGAGTTCGTGAGCAATACTCCTCATAACGTCAACTAACGCACGATTTTTCATACAAACCTTAACTACCTTGTTTTCTTTGGTATAATCGTAGTTTGCGGTCGTTTTAAGACCATTTCTATGATTTTGAATGGATATGGTAGGTACAGTCTTAAGTTCTAACTGTTCCTTTACAAACTTCACGAAACTGTTAAGTTTCTCTTTTTTATCGTCATCTAAAAAACTCATATCTATAAATACTACAAATTTAGTTGTTCTGGTAAATCGTTATCATTTAGATATTGACCTAAAATGTCAATCACAAAATCTTCATCTATGTCATCTAAGTCTATTTCATGGATAATCTCGGGAGAATAGTATTCTATGTCTTGGAAACTAAGTTCTAAAACACGATAAAAATTATCTCCGTCCTCATCAGTAGAAAATTCAACGTACAACATTCTATTTGTATCGTTGTAATAGAATTCTAGTATATTCATTAGCTAAACTAAAAGATAATTATACCGTAATAATTCAAAAACAAAAAATATGTTTATTTTATTTACTAAAACCAAAAATTTTTCTTATAATTAAACATATGGATTGGTATGTAATAGAATATTTGTATCCTAATGCTTTTAATAAATTTAAAACAACTATGTTCCCAAACGTAGGTATTTTGAGTATATCAACATTAGGATTTTATGACTCAAAAAAGTTATATCAATTTTTTGACAAAGAAGGTGTTTATTTAACTATAGAAATGTACACACCAAGTCAGTGGGTTTTTTCAATCTCTTTAAAAAATGGAATTGTTTTTGGTCCAACTCAGGATTCTACTCCAACGAGGGAAGAAACTGAGACTGACGGTTTTTTAGAGTGTTTTAAAATATTAGATAAAATATTAAAAGAGAAAATATGAGTGGTATTTATGAAATGAATATGTCAGCAAACTTTTTATTACAGGCAACAAGAATTTTAAGTGTCGGTAACTACGATGAGAACGAATTGGACATGGTTCATCATTTTATATCAAGTATTGACAATGAGACATTAAATGATTATAATAATACTTGTACTATATTATCTTATGATAATGATTTACAACTTTATATTGAAATTTTAGATACATTGATATCAATATTTGAAGAAAGAGAAGAATATGAAAAATGTGAACTATTGAAACACAAAAAAGATGATTCAATAATGATAATGGATAGTAAAACAATATAATATGGCAGTATTTGGAATGTCCGAAGAGGAAAAAAAGAGAATTTCAGAGAAACACAAAGAACTTGAAAAAAAGGCTCGTGAAAAGAAAGAAGAATTAAAAAATGGTCTTAAACAACTAGAAAAAAAAGAAGAAAAGAAAACCTCCAATTAGGAGGTTTTTTTAATGAAGTTTAGTGCTGATGATATCACTTGGTGCATATCATAGTATTTGTATTCGGCCAATCTACCTCCAAAATGTATATTTTCTAATTTATCCGCTTCATCCTTATATTTTAAGTACATCTCAGTATTTTCTTTATCATTAACCGGATAATATGGTTCAGTTTCGTCTGCTTTATATTGTGTTGGATATTCCCACGTTACCCAAGTTGAGTCTGTTTTTACGTCAGGTTCAAAATGTTTATGTTCAATAGTCCTTGTATAAGCAGTATCACTATCGGTATAATTCATCACAGCGCATCCTTGATAATTGTCCGTATCAAATTTAAAATGTTCAAACCTTGTTGTTTTATATTCTAATTGACCGTATTTGTAACCAAAGAATTTATCAATAGGACCAGTATAAATAACTTTATTATGTTCAGGTAATTCGTCTTTAAAATAATCAACCCTTAATTTAACATCAACTCCGTCTAATAACTTTTCAAAAACCTGTGTATATCCACCAATTGGGATACCTTGATATTTGTCGTTAAAATAGTTGTTATCATATGTTAATCTAAATGGTAATCTTGTGATAATTTCTTTTGGTAATTCCTTAGGGTCTTTTCTCCATTGCTTCGCAGTGTAATTTTTAATTAATTTTTCATACACATCTTTACCTACCAATTTTATCGCTTGTTCTTCTAAATTTGTAATTTCAGTAATCTCAGAACTTTGTTCTTCAATTATCTTTTTAGCTTCGTGTGGGTGAGTTACCCCCCATAATTTATTGAATGTCCACATGTTGAATGGTAAAGCATAAATTTCACCTTTATAGTTTGCAACAATTCTTAAACTAAAATTATTGAATTTAACAAATTGATTAATCCATTCCCAAACCTCATCATTTGAGGTATGAAAAATATGTGGACCATATGTGTGGATATTAATACCATCTTTATTTTCTGTATGACAGTTACCACCAATATGGTTTCTATTATCAATCACACAAACCTTGTAACCTTTTTTTGTTAATTCATGTGCACAAATAGATCCGTAAAATCCTGCACCAACTATTAAGTAATCGTACATATTAATTTTTTTGAAAAACCATTATTGTATTTTTGAACCACCACCATTTAGCACTATTTCTCAACCTATCTTCATAATCTTTATTTCTTTTGTATTCGTATAAACTTAGTAAATTTTCAACATAGTCATTTGGTTGTTCATTTACATGTCCATGACCACCTTGACCAATTGTTGCCCAAGATAATATAATTAATCCGTTTGAGTGGTTTATTAAATTACCGATAAAAATATCTTGATATTCTTTAGGTATATGTTCACCAACTTCTAAAGATAGAACACAATCAAATTTTTTATTTAAATCAAAAGGTTCTGATAAATCTAAAATTGAACACAAATTGTCACTTTCTTCTACTGTAAATGGATTACCATCATAACATTCACATTCAAATCCGTTTGAAATAAACGATTTACTATATAAACCAGGTCCACATCCCAAATCAACAATTGATTTACAATTTAATTCTTTTAAAATTTTATTTAATTCTTCATTTAACGGTAAGTCATATTTGTGTTCATGACTATTTTTTTCTAACCAATAACCTCTTTCGTTTATCATATGTCTAAAATTATTTTACCTTCATTATATTTTGTTGGGATTTTAATCCAATCACTACACCATATATCTTCCATGTTATCTATAATGTCAGGACCGACCCAAATACTTGGTGCAATTACTTTCTTATTATCTTCTCTTGAAAGATATGAACCCCACCAAGAGAATGAGGAATTAGATATGATAAAATGATTACACAAAGATAACAACCATAAACCGTCACAATCAATATAATTATCAACAAATATTACGTTTGGTATTTTTATATTTTCAATACACCACGGTATGTCATCACTTAAAACCAATATGTAATCGCATTTTGGCAAATGTTTATATGCTTCGTTTATGTAATCTAATGTGATAACCGGATGTCTTGTTGGTTGTAATAAATAATCACCTCTTCTAACGTTTATCGCACCTACAACACTATTACCTAAAAAAGGAAAGTCTTTTTTTGCTCTTTCAATAAATTCCAATGTCGGTGAAAATAAATCTCTAATTACTTCTGTATATTTTTTAAAATACTTTTCACTTTGAAACCAACCGATGTATACTGTTGGTGTGTCAATTGATGGGGATTCTAAATCAATGTAATGAAATGGTGCCGAAATGTGGTTAGATTCATATGGTGATGGACTTGTCCTTATATTGAAATCTAATTTTCTAAATAACGTTTTTTCTAAATGTTTACTTAGAGATTCTTCTGAAGGAACAATGAAATGTCTATTATATTCTAATGATTTTGCATAACTATGAGCAATTTGAAACATCATGTTACCAGTTCTCCCTTGTAATCTAGGTGTTATGTAGTTATTCATTAAATTAATTTTTTTATTATTTTAGTTTGTTTGAAACTTTCCAAAAATATCTCAACAGGTACAGTTCTACCTTGAGCATCTAAATCACTTACTCCTTGTATTTGTGGAACCGACAATGGATAGACTAAATATTTTTTTATTTCAGGTCTATGTGCGTACCATCCGTCAATTGCAGAATCGTAAAATGGTTTATATTGGTCAATTACTCTTTTGATAATATGTCTTTTATATGCCACCGCATGTGTCGTTAAAATATAAGGACAACTAACTAAATGTTTAGATACAACTTCCATTTCTCTACCTGGATGACCACCAAAATAAAACATATCCCAATCAAAATTTTTTAGTTCGTCTAACGCTAAATTAACAATATCAAAACCATGATAATCATCGTTGTTATAAAAATATGCATCATCTTCAAATATAACAACATCTTCATGACCTTCATCATATATTCGTTGAAATAATTTATAATAAGTTAATGAACAGTGAGCATGTCTGATATTAAAATCAGGATTATCTCCACCGTCTTCGGCGGATACCCTTTCAAAAAAATCTTTCAAACCATACTTATCCATCTCTTTTTCAAAAGTTTCTTTTCTATCTACACGTCTATCTAAATTAATATAATATCCTTTTTTAAAAAATTCTTTAATTCCCATATTTTAATTTTTTTTCAGGTCTTAGTATATTACCCCAAACAACCTCTAAAGTCCAAGCATCTATACCATCATTTAAATTAGTTTTTTTAAAATTTAAATGTTTATTACCATATTTTATTATTTCTTCATGTAACATAAGATATAAACTTAAGGGTCTACATAATATATTTTTTTTGGGTATCACATACTGTACTCCAGAACTAAATTTAATTCTATCGTCCGAATCAAAAAGAATATCATTTAAAACCTTACAACTCTTCAACCAATAAGTACTAACATCCATATCGGCTTCCCATGTTAAAATTGTATTTAGTTTGGGTTCATGATTTTTATTAATTTGTTCTAATACCTCATCATATGTATACATAACAGGATTTGATCTAGGGTCCCCCTGTAAAAAAATTGTAATGTCAGGTAGATTATTATAATGTGTTATTATATAATTTAATAATGTTTCAGATTCTCTACCTACATTTGGTCTACCAATTGAATTTGGTATTGGTGAATTTGATTTATCATAAATTAAAACATCATGTATAATTTTTTCTGTCCACGAAACATCTTCATTATATTTTGAAATAACAACTAATGTTTTCATATAAAGTTATAAAGGTAAAAATAACCAATCGGATATACCCACTTGTTCCACCGAATAATTTAAATCAAGTAACATCTTAAATTGTTCTTTGGTGTGATTTAAATCGGTTTGTCCAAAATGATTAGACCAACACTCTAATGTGATAACAGGTCTAAACTTTTTTATGGTATTAATACCTCCATTAATTACTTTAGGTTCGTAACCTTCAACATCTAATTTTATAAAATCTAATTTATCTAAATTTAATGAATCAATATTAATTGTCTTCACTTCATATTTTTCATCTTCATTAGTTCTTATATCACCACCAGGAATACCCATTGGATTGTCCTCTAAACCAGAACCACCTAAATTATAAAATGGCATCCATGCAAAATTACTAATTCCCTCAGTGTCCGAAAGAGCCTCATTGTAAACTGTAGTATTAGTACAATTATTTCTTGTAATGTTTTTTCTAAGTAACACATTGGATTCTCTTAGAGGTTCAAAACAATACAATTTTTTTGATAACATAGATAATTTTACACTATGAGTTCCGATATGACAACCACCTTCTAAAACCACAGATTCTTTATTAATATATTTCTCAAAAATTACATGTAAATGAGGTTCCCAAATTTTATTTTGTTTTATTTCAACACCGATAAAATCGTGTCTAAAAAGATTAAAAAAAGCCGATTCAGACCCATTGTAATTTTTTACCTCGTAATCGTTAGGTTCAACTTCGTATTTTTGTGATAACATGTCACTCATAATTATAAATTTGTTAATTCATTTATTAATTCTACCCACATATTACCAACAACATTGATATTAAATCTATCAACAATATACTGAGAAGCTGATGTTTGTAATTGTAATTTTAATTCTGGATTAGATTCTATTTCATTTATTTTTTCAACAATATTAGATGTGATTTTAAAATCTCCGTTTAAATCTTTTGATAGTTGTTGTTTTTGCATTTCATCAAAATCAATTCCTGGAGGAGGAGTTAACCAAGCACAATGACCGTCAAAGTTTTCAGGTAGTGCACCTAAAGGATATGTCACAACTATAACACCTAATGACAATGCTTCTGCAACTACACATGAGAATGTATCTTTATGTACATCTTGATATGGGGTATATAATGGATAAATAAAATATTCACTTTGAGCTAAGTGTGTGAATAATGTTTTTTTATCCACACCGTCATGTCTAATAAAAAACGGATCTTTATGGTCATGAATAACCATAAGGTAATCAAATGCATGAAATTCTTTGTTTGGTATTTCTAATTGTCTAACCGCATCCATCGCAATATTACCACCTCTAGCCCAAGATGCATGAAATATAAATTTACCTTTTTGTTTTTGATGATTTTCAGCCTTTACTTCATTTATAATTTCATCAAAAACAGGATTTGGTATATTTTTCTTAACTGAATTTGGTACGTGTGACTTTATAAAAGGAAAACAAGTTTCATTCATCTTTTCTTCCCAATTGGAAATGTGTACTAAACCAATTGATAAGTTGTTTTCTTTAGCGTAGTCAATAAAGTTTTGCGTACCATAAACCCATTGCATATGTGACCAATAAATAAAACTTTTAGTCACTTTGATTGGTAATAAATGGTAATCGTGAAACCATAACATACTAATTAAAATATCAAACGTTTTATCTTCAATACCATCAAATTCTATGTTAGTATATTTTACACCGTAAAACGATTCACCAGGTGTATAATTTCTACCCATTTGTTTGTAAGTGGTGTCCAAAGGTTCATCCATTTTATCAGTTACAAAAACAACTTCATGTCCTTGTTTTGCTAGATATTCAGCAACTAATACCGAACTTGTGTCGGTACCCGAACCACCTCCGTTACCATATCTTAAATTTTGACCATTTAGGTAGTTACTTCTTCTACTATTACCAATTACTAAAATTGCTATTCTCATTATATATTTTTTTCGTATCTATCACTCCATTGTTTATCTTCATCAAATAAATACATTACAATTTTACCTGGTTTATCTATTGATTCAATATTAACGGTTATTTTATTATTTTCTAAATTTACATATTGTGGATTCTCTTCAATTGTAAAATCCTTTCGGTATATTTCTAAACCTGAATTTGTATGTATTGCAAATGTCATAAATTTAGGATTTTTGAATTCGTGTTTTTTGAAAAACTCAATGTCCCATTCACAAACTAAATCAAATTTATTTAATATAAATTGGTCCTCCCACGGTATTGGATTAGGTGGTTCTTTTACTTTTAAGGTGTAATCTTGAATTATTAATTTTTTAAAATCAAATCCACCATATACTTCATAATCATGTACAGTTCTAACATTACCTAAACCATAAATCCCCATATCAATTCCATATTCCTGCGTACCAAATAATTGACGTGTTTTATTACGTGCAAATACATCTCTCTCACCACTTGTTTTTTTAGTTATACTTTCTTTTCCATGATCATCCCAATGTTTAACACGATAACCTCTTGTATATTCATGCCACATTACCATTCTATATGGACTAAAGAAATCATATCCATTTGTAAACGCTCTAACACTTAATGTTGTTTCTTCCGTATATCCACCGAAATAGATATCTGGATCATATGGAACTTCATTTATAAAATTACCTGAAGTAAAATAAAAATGACCACTCATGGTTCTCGCACGAATTACCTTAGTTCTTGTTTTATAATCTTGAATATACCAAGGCATACTCATCAATAATCTATCTCCACTAAATTCATATTGGGACATTAAACAAGGGGTTGGAATCCATGTATCTTCAGGGTCATTTGGATTAAATGGTGTAACATATGTGGTGATGATTGGTTTCTCAGAAACCATTAATGCTTGTTTATAATCCTCCAATACAATAACATCCCAATCTTGTACGAATCTATGATGAGAATCTATTTGTAACGTATATTCCTCATCATCATATAATGTATTTGTTATATGTCTAGCCCAACCTAACCCTTCACTTTCACTATAGTGATGTTTACTAATTCTAAATTGCTCAATGCCGTCGAACATTGTAATAGGTTCACTACTATCATATTGCCAACAAATACCGAATGTTAAATTTTGTGGATTTTTAGCCTTTTTAATCATATCCTCAATTGTTGGTATCAATTCGGGGTCTCTGTAGGATGCTAACTGAACAAAAATTTTGTCTTTTTTCATTTAATATATAATTTTTAATAATATAGTTAAAAAGTGTTGAATAAAAAAGGATATGAAATTTCTTTTTCAAAGTTTTTTTAT
>Ga0164292_10004174_pt1 | contig 11755 bp, 10 predicted proteins | sample GEODES117metaG_FD_111486 | JGI IMG/M metagenome (GOLD analysis project Ga0164292, IMG submission 111486) | Eutrophic lake water microbial communities from Lake Mendota, Wisconsin, USA - GEODES117 metaG | ecosystem: Environmental > Aquatic > Freshwater > Lake | place: USA: Lake Mendota... | reverse complement strand
TGTGGCTGCGCCCAGCACGATCGCGCGACTTGCGTAAGTAGGAAACGAAACCTTGCTCGGCTGAAAGAGGAAGCAAACCTGATTGAACCTTCAGGCGACAATCAGACGCCTTGTTCGCGTCTTTTCCGCAAGCGTTCACTGACGCGATGGAGCACGGAACGTTCCTCTTCCGTGAGACTCTCCATGCCTTGGTCGTGAAGTTTTCGCAGGATGTGGTCGCTGCGTCGATCGTCTTCTTCCGCCATCTGAACTTCATCGTAAACCGGAGCACCACCTTCACGTGCTCGCTGCTTTTCCAGGAGCCATTGGGAATAGGTGTCCTCGACCATGAAGTTAAACGGGTTGGCATCGCTCTCTGAGTGCAACGCATCGTCTTCCGCCAACTCGGGGTCGAGCCAATCTTCGTCTTCGATGGCGTCGGCCAAGCTCCGCTGGTAGTCGTAGCGGGCACAGAACATCAACGTCACTCCGGCCGTCAACAACAGGGCCCAAGTTGGTTGGAGGGGGCCGACATTTAATTTGTGGGTCATCCAGGCGAGCACGAAGCACACTGCCGCAGTCAGTTGGCCGATTGCCAGCAGCGTCGACTCAATCTTGAGGCGGCTGAGGTCCTGTCCAGCCATCAAAAAGAGTGTCCTCGCAATTTGGGCACCGTCAAACGGAAAACAGGGGACCAAGTTGACGAGGAATATCTGGAAGTTCAGCCAGGTAAAAATCTCGAACGTAGAGATTTGCCAATCGGGAAGCCGAAATTGCTGGGGTTGCAGGGGATTCATCAACTGCTGCCAGTCGCAGTTGCCGGATCGAGTCAGAACCAAGGCTCCAACAAGAAACAGACAAAGGCTGACAAAGGGACCGGCCAGGTGCACAATCAAGCGATCCCGGTTAAGGGCAGGAAGTGAAAAGCTGGACTTGCCACCCCACGGCGTGAGTGTGACTGAGTGAATCTCTCCGCCCAGATTTCCAATCGCAAACAGGTGAGCGAGTTCGTGGAGCAAAACGGCCAGCAGCAGCATGGAGGCCGTTACCGTGCCGGTTCCAATTGCGTAGTCGCGGTCTTGATAGTGCCAACCAACAGCAAAGATCAAAATCAGAAACAGCAGCAGGGTGGCATGAATGCGAACGGAAACCCCCAGCCACTTGCCGATCCCCGCACTCCACTCAAACCGTTCGATCATGAGTCGACTTCCGCCGTTTGTCTGCCACTTCCAGTCTGTTGCGCGCCGCAGCTCCCACTGACAAAGCACGTCCCAATCGAGGCGCTCAATCCAGTTTCGTTGCAATCAACAAAGCTACATAAACAAGTCTAGCCAGCCGGGGGGGCAGATTCAATCAGAGCGGGCTGGGGAATGAACGGACATCCGTCGATTTATGAACGACTTTCAGGCGTCGAAATCCGAGCCGCTCGTACAGCCGAATCGCACCTGAATTATGGGCCGTCACCTCGAGTTGCCCGAATTCAAATTGGGCTTTGCGCATCCCCTCTAAAGAGACGTTTACCAACCAGCTTCCCAATCCTCGTCCCCGAAAGGCGGGGGTCACACCGACGTTTTGGATGGCCGCCACACGAGGGCCTATCCGAATAGCCTGGATCGTCCCGCAGGGATGCCCGGTTTTGCGTTCCGGCGAGCGGTGTACCAATAACCAAGTCGCTTCGGGGAGAAATCCGTCGCGAAAACTGATGTCTCGCATCAAACGTCTGCAGCCTTCTTCGTTGCCCAGGCAACTGAAAATATTGGTATCCATCTCGTCCCGGAAGCTCTCGTATTTCGCGCGGGCATGGGCCTCACGAATCGAATCCTGCCAGGGCAAGAGCTCAAATCCGTCAGGAAGTGGCGGCAAAGAAGCAGGTGTCCAATCGCCGCGAAGGTCTACCTGCATGCAAAAACGGCGGAAATAGGTGGTCGTCACGAGAAGCGACTCCGAATTGACAGGTTCGGATAACCCGTCAAGAACTCAAGTGGGCCTGTTGGTGGCAGTTAATCTTAATTCTAGCTTCAGCGAATCGAGAGCGAAGACCAGCCACAGGCCAACGCAGCAAGCCAGTCTCCTCGGTTTCGGTTTGTTCGCGGCCGGGGTGAACCGAGGCGAGGAGCCTGCCCTGCTCACCTTGCAAGTCCATCAGGATTCATCTTCCAAACGTGGTGGCTGCGGCTGGCTGGCGGGAGGAGCGGCCCGAAAATCGCCCTCGTAAATCTCATCACCCCGCATTGGCGGCCACCCGCGTGGTGTCTGAGTTAGGACGGAAATCCGAAAGGCAGACCTGAGCCAATTCAGGATTCGTTCACGATACCAGCGGCGGCAACGCGGCCAAAGGAGAGATAATCCGATCAGGTCCGTGATGACTCCCGGTGTCACAAGCAAACCGGCAGTCAAGACAACGAGAACTGCCTCCGAAGCCATATCGCTCGGAATTTGGTTTTGCGCCAGTTGTTGCTGGGCTCGCTGGCCAATCTGCCGCCATTGGCGTTTGGCCAAGAGTATTCCGCAGAGTGCTGAGGCGACGACCAATCCCAAGGCCAACCAGACGCCGGTAAAGCGGGCGATTATCAGCAGCAGAAGAAGATCCGCCAACGGCAGGAGCACAACGAGCAGCAGGAGTTGAACTATCATCGGAACTCCTTTCCTGCCCTCTTGGCACGGGGCAAAACTGCAACGAGCGGCGCTTGGGAAATTGAGCGCTGCCAAGCTGGTAAAAAGTCTCTGCGAATTCCTTTGTCTTTATGGCAGAGGTAGGGAAGCTGGTTGTCTGTTGCCTACTGGTCCTGTTCCGCTTCGAGGACTTTTGCCGGTACGGCGAATGGAACTACTTTGGCAACAGCAGGTGCCAACTGCAATGGGTCTACAGAAAGAACCCACCAAATGATTAATTGGGCGACAGGCAGCGCCAGCAAGGCCCCGAGGATCACTTTTCCGATTTCGACCCATTGCCCCGACTTCTTGCTGCTGTTTATAGTCGGACGGCGACGACTGCTGGAATGGCGCGCAGTCCGGCTCGCATATGCGGCGAGTTCACCGGCCGTTTGTAATTGGGCTGTTTCTCCGCTAGTCGAGGAATGCGCGACAGCGGTGGACTCGCCAGCGGCATTCCCACTGCGGTGCCTTCGTTGGTGGCTGGTCGACTGAGCGGTAGCTGCCTGAAAATCGGCGAAACTTGTCTCGGTGTCGGCGTCTGCCAGCGCAAGGTTATCAGGGTTTGAAGATTGAGGGTTGTCTTGGGCATTTCGCTCGCCATCTCGATGAGAACGGCGATGCCGTCGCCGTCGCGACAACTTGGCGTTTTTCCGCAAAATCTCGCTGACCTCAAGCTTGGCCATCGGATCGATAGCCAATGATCGGCCGGAGTCATCGTCGGCCTCCTCGCTCTCGAGCACCAACTCCAATTGCGGAATCTGTTGCGGAAGTCGCGATCGCAGGGTGTATTTGTGCTGACACACTGGGCAACGGACTTGCGCGTCGAGCGACATAATCGAGGGAAGGCCGACCAAAGAATTGCATTGGGGGCAACTGGTCACCAGGTTTTCGATTTGAGAGGACATCAGCAATTGGGCTCGTTAGAGAACGAATAGAAAAGAGGTGCACTCAAGAGGCTGGACTCATACTATTCGATTATAACCAGAGGATTGGAATTCGGTCCCCTTGTGAATGGCGGCAAAATCGCCCGAATTGTCGCTGGCATTATCCATTCAATCGGTAAACTTGTTGCAACTTTCCTCGGAGATGGGTGAGCAAAGGAACTTGGGAGATCGGCTGGCTACTCGCTCGCGTGACAATTTCGGCTGCGGTCAACGTTTGGCCATGCTGGTGGACATTTCGGCGGAGCCACTGCAGCAGCGGGAGAAACTCGCCCTGGGAAAATTGCGGCTCGAGCGGCCCGAGTTCCCGTTCGGCGGCGTCAAACAATTGGCTGGCGTACAGGGTGCCCAGCGTATAGGTCGGAAAATAGCCAAACAATCCGGCGCTCCAGTGCACGTCCTGAAGAGCCCCTTCGGCATCGTTGGTCGGACGCAACCCGAGATACTCCTGGTATTTGTCAGACCAGGCTGCGGGAAGTTCGGATACCGACAAGTCTCCGGAAATCAGGGCTGACTCCAGCTCGAATCTCAGGGCGATATGCAAGTTGTATGTGGCCTCGTCCGCCTCCACGCGAATCAAGGAAGGGGCGGAGTCATTGACTGCTCGCCAGAATTCTTCTCGGCTGGTCGAACCCAGCGCGGCCGGGAATAACCGCAAAGCCTCAGGCCAGAAGTGAACCCAAAATCCACGACTGCGTCCGACCAGGTTCTCCCAGAGGCGCGATTGAGATTCGTGCAAGCCAAGACTGCAATATTGTCCCGGTGGCAGGCCGTAGTATTCGCACCGCAGCCCTTGCTCGTACATCCCATGCCCAGCCTCGTGCAGGGTGCCAAAAAAGGCCGTACTGAAAAACTGTTCGTCATAACGCGTCAGAATCCGGCAGTCATTGGGACCCAGTTCGGTGCAAAAAGGGTGATGAGTGACATCCAATCGACCGCGTTGAAAATCAAAGCCGATTGACTCCGCCGCACGTTTCCCAATTTGTTCCTGGGCCTCTTTTGGAAAATTGCGATGCAGCAACGCGACTTCTGGTCGATGCGAAGATGCCTTCACTTGGTCCAGCAAGGGAACCAACTCCGCGACTAACGCGGTAAACATCGCGGAGATATCCGCCGAGCGGGCTCCTGGCTCGTAGTCGTCAAGCAAGGCATCGTAGGCCAGTCCACCCATGGCATAGGCCGCTGCCTGCTCACGCTTGAGCCGGACAATTCGCTCGAGGGCCGGTGCGAAATCGCTGAATTGCTTCGCCCTGCGGGCTGAGACCCAGACTTGTTGGCCGAGCGAGCAGGCGCGAGCCAATTCTTCGACGAGCGGCTGGGGCAAACGGCTCGCTTTCTCGATTGTTCTCCGCAATTCGCGAATCGTGGCCTGCTGTTCGAAGCTGGCGCTACTCAATTCTGGGGCGGCAGCCAGAGCTTGAAGCTTGTCCCGAAGTCCCGGGTCTGACTTGCGGCGATGAATCTCACCAGCCAGAAAGCTGACTTGCTCGGCCCGGTAGGCTCCACCTTGCTGCGGGAGGTAGGTCTGCTGGTCCCACTCCAGCAAGGCTTGAGTCGTCTGCAGCAATTGGATTGCCTGAAGTTCCCGGCAGACTTGGTCGTAGGCGGATTGCCAGTTGTGCATCTCACTTTTCCTGAAAATTCGAGCCTTTGGGGGATGACGTCAATTGGGAGACGACGACTAGAGTCAAAAAGGCCAAGGGAATCGTGACGATTCCCGGTTGGCTGAAAGGGATGGGCGACTGTTCCGCGGGCAGGCCATAAACTTTGGAAAAGGTGTCTCCACTGAGCAGGATCCAACCGAGCGAACTAAGCATGCCGACCAAGACGCTGCAGATGACTCCTTGCCTCGTGGTCCGTTTCCAAAACAAGAGCATTGTTAAAGCAGGCAGGTTGGCCGAGGCAGCGACGCTGAAAGCCCAGCCCACAAGATAGTTGACGTTCAGCTTGGCAAACAAAATGCCGAGCAGGATCGCGATCCCTCCCACGGCGATGGAGGAGAGCTTGGCAATCCTGACTTTCTCGCGATCGTTGAGCACAACTCCAGCCCAACCGCCGACCAAGTCATGTGCTACCGCACCGGCCGAGGCCAGGATGAGCCCGCTCACTGTGCCCAGCACGGTCGTGAAGGCGATCGCCGAAATCAGGGCGAACAGCAGTTCGCTAATGCTTCGCGCCAAAAGGGGGGCAGCCAAGTTGCTGTCGGTCACATCGAGTGCTCCGCTGGTCATCGCACCCAAGCCCATGAACAGCGTCAGCACGTAAAAACTGCCGATGCTGGCGATCCCGACGATCGTGCTCTTTCTGGCTGCTGCCTCGTCTTTGACCGTGTAATAACGGATCAGGATGTGCGGGAGCGAGGCGGTGCCGCAGAACAACGCCAGCATCAGCGAAAGAAAGTTTAATTTGTCAGCCAGCTTTTCGCTGCGAATCCCCGGGAAAGTGGGTGATCCGCCAGGTCGGAGCAATTCGCTTCCGGGGTCGAGTTGTTGGTAATAGATCGTCGCTTTGATCCCATCCGGGTGCTCGATGGTGGTGCTTGGCCAACGGACAATTTCGCTGGCTGCGAAAACGCGGAGATAGTCCCAAGGCCCCAGTGGTCCTGTGCGGGCTTGATCGCCCGGCAAGCGAGCAATGCCTCCAGCAGGATGCAGCCTGCCCTCTTGAGAACCAACTGGCAATCCATTGACGAGACGCTCACCGTTGCCCGTAACCAAAATGGATTGAGCCTCTCGGAGAAAGATATCCGCGGAGTTCGCGATCGGCTCCACGCTGAAGACTTGGAATCTGCCTGAGGAAGAGCGCGTGGGCACTAACTTTTTCGCTCGGTACTGTTCTGCCAAAGACATATCGATCAACCACGTCTCACCAGTGGCAGAGGTCAAGCGAAAATTCCCGTCCGTGAGTGCCGAAGCCGGCGTCGGCCCCAACCTGAGAAACTCGTGTCCATCCCGGCTGCGGTTCCCGGATTCCAATCCTCGAGAGAGGACGGCAACGGTCAGGACCAAGCTGAAAACGACCAGTAAGGCGCCTTTGAGAAATTGGACCCAAGTCGTCGAGACCATTCCGGCGGTAACTACGATCAGGATCACAACGGCGCCGACGACCAGAACGCCTGCCCAATGAGGCAAGCCCAAGAGGGGCTGAATCAGGACCCCAGCTCCGACCATTTGCGGGATCAGGTAGAACGTGCTCACGACCAGGGTGCTCAAACCGGCAGCAAGCCGGATGCCCCGAGATTGAAATGTCGAATCGAGGCAATCGGCAAACGTGAATTTGCCCCGCCGCTTGATCGGCTCGGCAATTACAAACAAGGCCACAATCCAGCCTGCCAGATACCCAATCGAGTACAGGAACCCGTCGTAGCCTGAAAAGGCGATCATTCCGCAAATGCCCAAGAACGATGCGGCTGAGAGGTAGTCTCCCGCAAAGGCAATGCCGTTAACGAACCACGGAATTTGCCCATGAGCGGCAAAGTAACCCTGAGCTGAACCTGCCCGGCGACCGAGGAAGAAGCTCAACCCCAAGGTCAGGCCGACAAACAACAGGAAGACCAGCAGCGAGATTGGTGAAACGGAATGCGACATGTTGTTTTCCAGGGATCAAGCCGAAGGGGAAGAGTCCCCCGGGGACTTCGCGTCGGTCTCGGAGCGGCACAGCAAGCCGTAAATCAGCGACAGTCCAAAGGCAAGCACGATCAGGCCCATACCCCAGAGCACGGCGAGGTTAAGTCCTGCCCAAGTGGTGTCGGACATCCAGCGGGGAGCGAAGGCATTGACCAGCACAAAACCGAAATAGACCAGACAGTAAATCGCGAACAGGAACAAACCGAGGCGAGCATTTGCAGTCAAGCGAAGGACTCCAGTTTCCAATGACTCAGGAATAGGGCCGTTTGGTTTCATCCCGGCCACACCAAGCGTTTATTCGCGCCAATGATCGTTCAATCGGCCCTAGAGTTCGCGAGGATTGCCCTCGTCGTCATACCGCATTAATCCGAAATAGGTCATTGCAAACAGGCAGATCGGGTACGTCACAACAAAAACGGGGGAAACGAAGCGGGCCAGGATTGTGCCCAGCACAATCAGTCCCACCCAAAGCCACCAAGTGTCTCGCAGCAATCCTTGAATTCGTTTCATCTTCAAATCTGACAAAAAAGTGGGTCGAAAGCGACCCTGACCAAACTCTCAGCATAGCAATTGTCGACTGTTTTAGAAATCGACCGCGACTGCCGGCAATCGTGGTCTGCTACGAGTTTAGTTCAATCGCACCTGAGCACGGTTGGCACAACATCCACCGCGGAGTCAAACCGAACCTGCTCTCGTAAATGCCAAGCAGTTGCTCTAGTTGAGGCCGGGCAAAGGCCTCGGTTGGCAACAGGGCAATGAGCGAGCCACCGAATCCGCCACCAGTCATCCTTGCCCCGAGCACACCCGGCAGCGTTCGGACCTTGTCGACCAAGTAATCGAGTTCGGCACAACTGACTTCGTAATCGTCACGCAGTGAAGCATGACTGGCGTTCATGAGCAGACCAAGATTCTGAGCCTCCCCACGGCGGCAGGCGGCGATTGCCTGCTTGGTTCGTTGAATCTCGCTGACCACATGTCTTGCCCGTTGGAGCTCCGTACTCGTCAATTTTGATTGGCCGTCGAGCAATCCCGCTGTTGTGGCCAGCCCCAGACTGGTCAAGCCAAGTTTGCGGGCAGCGGCCTCGCAGGTTGCTCGCCGCAGTCCGTATTCGCTGGTTGCCAAGTCGTGCTGCACGCCGGTATGGATCAGCAAGCAACTCAAATTCTTGCCTGGCCAGGGAATCTGTTCGATCGTCGAAGCATGGAAATCGATGGCCAGCAGGTGCTCACGTTGACTTGCCAGGACAACGAGTTGGTCCATCAGCCCGCACGGCACTCCGGCGAATCGATGTTCCACCTGCTGGCAAAGCTGCGCCAGTTCCCAAATCGAGTTTTGATTGGTCTTAAAAGACGCGGCTGGCTCTTCCCTCGTCGTTCGCAGAGCGAAAAGGATTGCAACGCAAAGCGCCGCGCTGCTTGAAAGCCCGGCCCCCAAGGGAAGGTTAGAGGAGACTGCGAGGTCGAATCCGCGCGGCTCAAATGAGTTTTCTTGCCGCCATAACTCCCAGGTTCCTTGAAGATAGCGTGTCCAGCCGGGCCATGGTTGTACAGAGTGGTTATCCAGCGAGAACTCGTAGACGACCCCATCGAGTTGCGAGCAGGCGCGGATTGATGCGGTTGTGGTAGGGCGAATGGCGACGGCTGAATGCAGGCCAATGGCAAAAGGGAGAACGCAGCCAGAGTTGTAGTCGACGTGTTCTCCGATCAGGTTGATTCGGCCGGGAGCGAGACAGGTTGCATGTGGCAGCCCGGAGAAAGTCTGGGCGAAAAAACTGGCAACTTGATGACGTAATTGCTCCGGGGAGCAGGAGGTTATTGAGGTCAACGGCGCCACCGGCAGGTAAAGGTTGTCGCGCCGCAGATTTGGGCACGAACAAAATGCATAAAAAAACCACCGCGCTGTCCGACAGGCGGTGGTTTCAGGATAACAGTCAGAAGTTGGCTTGGGCAACTCCAGCAGTTGTGGGCTTAGAGCTTTACCCCGACGGAGTTCGGCAAAGTTGAGTTGATGCCGTTTCCATCGCCGTTCGATTCATTGGCGGTTGAAGTCCAACTGCGCTCGTTTGCCGATGAGGTAACGCGAGTAAGAGCTCCGGCCAAGTTGGTTGGCACATTCCCGCTTGCCAGCATTGGTTGTTGGAACGCACCTTTGGTCGAGCCTTGCAGGGGAGCCTGCATCTTCAGGCCAAGCATCAAACCCGCCAAGTCGCCCAGGCTGGAATTTCCATCATCCAAAACGGACTCGCCCGTGCAACCCGGGCAGCAGCATTTGCCATCGTGCGAACCGAACGGCATGGTGTCTTCTTTCCAGCTCCGTTGCAGGGCTGCCGCAGCTGCCAATTCACCGGGAGCTTCAAATTGCAAGCCGTCGTTGCCACCAGCCAATCGCATTCCCTCGGGCGGCATGCCACCCGGCGGGAGGACCAAGCTGCCAGCTTCCAAAGCAAGCCAGCCGACAACTTCGGGGTTGTGATCTATTTCAGCATCGAACGATCTTTCCTCCTCGAGGAAGATGGTTGCCGAACGATTCGTCAGACCATTGTGCCGGACGGTTGCCGGGTCTCCGCCGTCATGAGTTTGCATCTGGGCGAAGAAGCCGGGGCGAACAGTGAAATTCGTTCCGAAATTGAGCGTGTAGTTCAAGTGAGTGACTTCATTTGGGGTCATGCCCACTTCGAAGTCGAGACCGTTATAGCTCCCGGTACCCACTTCGATTGCCACCCAGCCGACGGTCTCGAGTGCATGGACTCGATCGGCAGCCTGCTCTTCTTGCACACGGACCTCAAATCCCTGGGTGTCGATGGTGCGATGTCGCGTGGTGACCGCAGAGAGTTCGTTGGTCGTCATGACTTGGGAAAGCACAACCGGAGCAGCGGTAAAGGTTCCAGCACCGCTGAAGTCAATTTCCGACCAGCGGTGATTGACTTGTGACACACCGGCCTTGATTTTGGTTCCATCGGGCAGAGTGTAGGAGCCGGCTTCCATGACGAGGAAGCTCACATCTTCACGACCGTGGCGACCGTCGAGGTAATCCCATTCGTCAACGCGAACTTCGAAACTGTTTTGAGTGACATTTCGAACCCGAACAGTAATTGGCTCCCCGCCCAAGCGAGATGGAGTTCCCATGACGACGACAGGGTTTTCAAACAGGCTGCCCAGCGTGACCTTCTTCCAGGTGCTGGTTAAGCCAAGGATGGTGCCGGACTCGCCGAGCGTAGTGGCTGGGCGAGGGATGTCCGCGTCAATCGTATAAAAGCCGACGCTGCCGTACTGGGTGAAGTCCGGGTCCTTGCCAGTGCCGTCGACCGACAAATAGTAGGTGCCGGTGGTCAGGTTCACAGAGAAACTGGCGTTGACGTCGGTCAAGGGATTGCTGGTGGCGACGATTCCGCCTGCGGCATTGTAAATCGTGGCCACGATATCAAGGTTGGGATTCCCGCGGAACGCCCGAATGTTAAAGGTGGAAATGCCATTTCCCGCCTTGAACTTGAACATGTCAACGTCGGTTGGACGAGTAATAAAGCCGTGCGTTGATACAGTGCGGCCATTAATCGGCAAGTTGGACGCAGTAGCGATGGTGTTGCCGAAGTCGTCTGGCTTGAACTTCACTCCATTCCGTTCCTGGGTGATGACAGCATAGTCATCTTCAGTATTGTCCGCCCCGGTGTACTCGCCTCGTGACCATTGGACCAGGTTCTTGCCGAAGGGAGCACCCATGATCGGGCCCCAACTCGTTGCGCCGGAGCCTGTTCCCGGATGATAAGCCTGGCCGCCGAGGCCATCATGCCGCAGTCCGAAAGTATGCCCGGCTTCATGCGAGATGGTCATGCCACCGTTATTCACGCCTTGATTGAAAGCAAAGCAGGGGGTGTCCTCGTTGGGGCCGAAACTGTTGAGGAATGCGACGCCACCAATTCCGTCACCAAAACCTCCGGTAGCTTGGGTGTGAACCACACGCATTCCAAAAACTTCGTCATTCAGGTTAGCGCGAATGATCGATTCCAGCGGTGGTTCCTTGGTCGTCACATTGATGTCAAACGAGGCGAAGTCTTCCGCCACGTTTTGGAACATCAATTGAATCTCAATCAACTCGGCATCGGAGAAAGCGCCTGGATTGCCGTCTCGATCGTAAGCCGGGAACTGAATGCTGTGCCCCCAGTCGTTGTCAACCGAGTTGTGTCCGTTGTAATCCAAATACAACGTCGTCGAAGCGGTTGGGTTGGTGGAGAGGTTAAAGGTCTCCGCCAGCGGATAAGGTGCTTCCGCCGAGGGGTTGGGATTGCCAAGGGTAAAGGTCTCGCCGATATAAACAGGGAAGAGTGGGGCGAGTACTTTGCGGGCTTCCAATTGCTCGTAAACAAATCTGAGGTTGAGTGGAGCAGATTGACGAGGCGAACGGCGACGATGCCCGCGATTCGTGTGCGAATTGCCAGCGTTGGCCCCCGAGCGAATGGCATCCCGGCGGCGGTGATTGATACCCATAATTAACCCTGCTCCTCACTTCAATGGCGGCGACACTCCCGACACGCTGGCTCTACAGGCCCCACTGCCGGC
>Ga0164292_10004171_pt1 | contig 11755 bp, 11 predicted proteins | sample GEODES117metaG_FD_111486 | JGI IMG/M metagenome (GOLD analysis project Ga0164292, IMG submission 111486) | Eutrophic lake water microbial communities from Lake Mendota, Wisconsin, USA - GEODES117 metaG | ecosystem: Environmental > Aquatic > Freshwater > Lake | place: USA: Lake Mendota... | reverse complement strand
CCCACGAGATCAGGAAGCGGTTCCTGGATCACTTCGTCGATGCAGGCCACACCGAGGTGCCCAGTGCATCGGTGGTCCTCGAAGATCCCAATCTGCTGTTCGTCAATGCCGGAATGGTGCAGTTCGTTCCCTTCTTCCTCGGCCAGCGCACCGCCCCGTATGACACGGCCGTGAGCATCCAGAAGTGCATCCGAACGCCCGACATCGACGAGGTGGGTATCACCACCCGGCACAACACCTTCTTCCAGATGGCGGGCAACTTTTCCTTCGGCGACTACTTCAAGCGCCGTGCCATCGAACTGGCGTGGACCCTGCTGACCAAGCCGGTCACCGAGGGCGGATACGGATTCGACCCGGAAAAACTCTGGGCGACAGTCTTTTACGACGACGACGAAGCCGTACAGCTGTGGCAGGAGGTGGCGGGTCTGCCACCCGAGCGGATCCAGCGCCGCGGCATGGCCGACAACTACTGGTCGATGGGTATTCCAGGGCCGTGCGGGCCCTGCTCGGAGATCTACTACGACCGCGGCCCCGATTACGGCATCGAGGGCGGCCCGGAAGCCAACGAGGACCGCTACATCGAAATCTGGAACCTCGTGTTCATGCAGAACGAGCGCGGCGAGGGCACCAGCAAGGACGACTTCGAGATCCTCGGCCCGCTGCCGCGTCAGAACATCGACACCGGTATGGGAGTGGAGCGCATCGCCTGCCTGCTGCAGGGGGTGGACAACGTCTACGAGACCGACCTGATGCGGCCGGTGATCGACACGGTCGCCCGGTACGCGCCTCGCGGCTACGGCCAGGGCAACCACGACGACGACGTCCGCTACCGGGTCATCGCCGACCACTCCCGCACCGCGGCCATCATCATCGGCGACGGTGTAACCCCCTCCAACGAGGGCCGCGGCTACGTTCTGCGGCGGCTTTTGCGCCGAATCATCCGTGCGGCAAAGCTTCTCGGTATCGAGCGCCCAATTGTCGGGCAACTCATGGAGACCGTGCGCGACGCGATGGCCGCGTCCTATCCGGAGCTGGCGGCCGATTTCGACCGGATCAACCGCATCGCCATCGCCGAGGAGACCGCGTTCAATCGGACCTTGGCCTCCGGATCCAAGCTCTTCGAGGACGCCGCCGCCACCACCCGGTCGGCCGGCAAGACCGTGCTGGGCGGATCTGAGGCCTTCACGCTGCACGACACCTACGGATTCCCGATCGAACTCACCCTCGAAATGGCTGCCGAGGCGGGACTGACGGTCGACGAACTCGGCTTCCGCGAGCTGATGGCCGAACAGCGCCGCCGGGCCAAGGCCGACGCGGCCGCCCGCAAGCACGCCCACGCCGACCTGTCGGCGTTCCGCGAACTGGTTGACGCCGGCCCCACCGAATTCACCGGTTTCACCGAACTCAGCTCACCGGCCCGAATCCTGGGGATCTTCGTCGACGGCAAACGCGTCCCGGTGGTGGCCCACCACGCCCGGGTGCACTCCGAATCCGTACCGCCGGAACGGGTCGAGATTGTGCTGGACCGCACCCCGCTCTACGCCGAGTCCGGCGGCCAGATCGCCGACGCCGGGACGATCACCGGCACCGGCTCCGGCGAGTCGGCAAAAGCCGCCGTCACCGATGTGCAGAAGATCGGCAAGACGCTGTGGGTGCACCGGGTCAACATCGAGTCGGGTGAGTTCGTCGAGGGCGACACCGTCGTGGCGTCGGTGGATCAGGGCTGGCGTCACGGCGCCACACAGGGCCACTCCGGCACCCACATGGTGCACGCGGCGCTGCGGCAGGTGTTGGGGCCCAACGCCGTACAGGCCGGCTCGCTGAACCGTCCGGGTTACCTGCGATTCGACTTCAACTGGCAGGGCGCTCTCACCGACACCCAGCGCACCCAGATCGAGGAGATCACCAACGAGGCGGTACAGGCCGACCACCAGGTGAACACCTTCGTCACCGAACTGGACAAAGCCAAGGCGATGGGGGCGATGGCGCTGTTCGGCGAGCAGTACCCGGACAAGGTGCGTCTGGTGGAGATCGGCGGCCCGTTCTCGTTGGAGCTCTGCGGCGGCACCCACGTCCGCAACTCCGCCCAGATCGGCCCGGTCACCATCCTCGGTGAGTCGTCGGTGGGTTCGGGGGTGCGCAGGGTGGAGGCCTACGTGGGTCTGGACTCCTTCCGCCACCTGGCCAAGGAGCGTGCCTTGATGGCGGGGCTGGCGTCCTCGCTGAAAGTGCCCTCCGAGGAGGTCCCGGCTCGGGTCGCGACCCTCGTCGACCGGCTCAAGGCGGCGGAGAAGGAACTCGAACGGGCGCGCCTGGCGGCGGCACGCGCGTCCGCAGGTAATGCCGCAACCACAGCGGAATCGGTGGGTAAGGTCCGTCTTGTGGCCCAGCAAATGCCAGCCGGGATGACTGCTGGGGATCTGCGCTCCCTGGTCGGCGACATCCGCGGCCGTCTCGGCTCGGACCCCGGGGTGGTGGTTCTGGTCGCCGAGGTACCCGGCGGCGACGGCCCGTCAGTTCCGTTCGTGGTCGCCGCCAACGACGCAGCCCAGGATGCCGGTGTTCGGGCCAGCGACCTGGTGGGCGTGCTGGCAGCCGCAGTCGGCGGCCGCGGCGGCGGCAAGGCCGACCTGGCGCAGGGCTCCGGTACGGACCCGTCCGGGATCAGTGCCGGACTGGCCGCAGTGCGGGCGGAGTTGGCCCGGAGTTGATGATGACTGACCGCCTTCCCGACCGGCCGGGGACCGACGACCCCGGGCGGGGCCGACGGTTCGGCATTGACGTCGGTACGGTCCGCATCGGGGTGGCCCTGAGCGACCCGGACGGCATTCTCGCTACCCCGTTGGAGACCGTTCGTCGCGACCGTAACGGCGGGCATCTGCGCCGACTGGCCGCACTGGTGGCTGACAACGATGTCGTCGAGGTGGTGGTGGGGCTGCCGCGCACCCTGGCAGACCGGGCGGGAAGCTCCGCCCGGGACGCGGTGGCGCTTGCCGAGGAACTGGCCGGACGGATCAGTCCGGTGCCGGTCCGGTTCGCCGATGAGCGGCTTACCACCGTTGGTGCGGCCCGATCTTTGCGGGAGGCGGGTGTCCGCGCGAAAGATCAAAAAGGCAAAATCGACCAGGCTGCCGCTGTGGCAATCCTGCAGGGCTGGCTCGACCAACGCCGCAATGTGGCCCCGACAACAATCAACGCCGCGCCGCGGCTAGAGCGCTGAAAGAGTGAGATGCCCGACGACCTGAACCCCGAAGACGTGACGCCCCGTCGTGCCGCGCCGGAAGCCGTCGGCGTTCGAAGTCAGGGCACTGCCGAGGACAAACGCGGTATCCGACGCAACGGCCGCATCGCGGTCCTGATCGGATTGGCGCTCGCCGCGGCTCTGGCGATCTGGCGGCTGGGCCCCAAGCTTTCCGGCGGCCCGGAACTACCCTCCGATTACACCGGGGCGGGTAAAGAGGACGTCATCATCGAGGTCAAGCCGGGTGATTCCGGATCGGTCATCGCCCAGGACCTGGTGAACAAGGATGTCATCGCCGATGTCGGGATGTTCATCTCCGCGGCCTCAGGCAACGCTGAGTTGGCGGCCATTCAGCCCGGGTACTACAGGCTGCGCACCCAGATTCCGGCGGCGACCGCCGTGCAGAAACTGACCGACCCGAAATCGCGGGTGGGCAAGCTCGTCATCCCGGAGGGTAAACAACTCGACGACATCACCGCGGTCAGTTCGGGCGCAGTCAATCCGGGCATCTTCACGCTGATCGCCGATGCCAGTTGCGTGGAACTCAACGGGACCGAGAAATGTGTGTCCGCGGCGGATCTGAGGGCGGCCTCCGAGGAGGGGACGCTGGAGTCTTTGAGCGTGCCTGAATGGGCGGTCAAGGGGGCCGGCACGCAAGGCCAGAGCCATCGCCGCCTGGAGGGGCTGATCGCGCCGGGCACCTGGAACATCAATCCGTCGTCGTCGCCCAAGGAGATCCTGGCCAAGCTCGTCGGCGACAGCGCCGATCTCTACGTCAAGGGTGGCATCCTCGATGCCGCCCAGACGTTGAACATCTCGCCCTACGAAGTGCTCATCGTGGGTTCGCTGGTGCAGAAAGAGGCCCAGCCGGTGGACTTCGCCAAGGTGGCGCGCGTCATCTACAACCGGCTGGCCAGCGACTACGACCGGCTGGAGTTCGACTCCACCGTCAATTACCCGCTGGACCGCCAGGAAGTGGCGACCACCGACGAGGACCGCGCCAAGGTAACCGCGTGGAACACCTACGCGATGCCCGGCCTGCCCGCCACCCCGATCTGCTCGCCGGGGGCGGAGGCGCTGGCTGCGGCTGAACGTCCGGAGGCCGGTGACTGGCTGTACTTCGTCACCATCGACGCCCAGGGCACCACGCTGTTCACCAGCGACTACCAGGAGCACCTGGCCAACCGGGACAAGGCCCTCGACAGCGGGTTCCTCAACTCCGGGCGATGAACGCAGAGAAGAGCCCAATGCGGCCCGGGCGATGAACGCAGAGAAAAGCCCAATGCGGCCCGGGCGATGAACGCAGAGAAGAGCCCAATGCGGCCCGGGCGATGAACGCAGAGACGCGGACGCATGTCGGCCCGTAAGGCCGCCGTTCTCGGCTCTCCGGTCGCGCACTCACGGTCCCCGCAACTGCACCTGGCGGCCTACCGGGCGCTGGGGCTGAACGACTGGACCTACGAGCGCATCGAATGCAGCGCTGACGAATTGCCCACCGTCGTAGGCGGTTTCGGGCCGGAATGGGTCGGTGTGTCGATCACCATGCCGGGTAAGTTCGCCGCCCTGCGGTTCGCCGATGAACGCACCGAACGGGCTGAACTGGTGGGCTCGGCCAACACGCTGGTGCGCACCCCCGGCGGCTGGCGCGCCGACAACACCGACGTCGATGGGGTAGCCGGCGCCCTCGCTGAATCCGCCCTGTGGCGCCGCAGCGGACTGCGCCGTGCCATCGTGCTCGGCTCGGGCGGCACCGCACCGGCGGCCGTGGCGGCTCTTGCCGGACTCGGTGTCACGGCGATCACCGTCGCTGCCCGCAACCCCGAGAAAGCCGCCGGGTTGCTCGACCTGGGTTCCCGACTCGGGGTCGCGACGGAGTACTGCGCCGTGGCTGACCCGGGTCTGCGCGCCGCGGCCGACGGCGCCGACGTTCTGGTCAGCACAATCCCGGCCGATGCGGCCGCGGAGTTGACCGACGCCCTGGCCGGGGTCCCGGTTGTGCTGGACGCGATCTACGACCCGTGGCCGACGCCGCTGGCCCGCGCGGTCGGCGCATCCGGCGGTGAAGTCATCAGCGGCCTGCAGATGCTGCTGCACCAGGCGTTCAGCCAGGTCGAACAATTCACAGGCCGGCCGGCGCCGCGAAAGCAGATGGCGGCCGCGCTGGGTTAACGTCCGGCGGTATGGGAGTCATCGGGGCGGCCGGCGTTGCGGCCGTGCTGATGTGGGCGGCTGTGCTCTCGGTAATCGATCTGCGCCGGCGTCGGCTACCCAACGTCCTGACGGTGCCGGGCGCGGCAGTGATTCTGGTCGTGGCAGCGCTGTACGGCCGCGGACTGCCGGCCCTGATCGGTGGCTGCGCTCTTGCCGGGCTCTATCTGGTGATCCACCTGACCGGCCCGGGCGGCCTCGGCGGCGGAGACGTCAAACTGGCGCTCGGGTTGGGTGCATTGACCGCCGCGCTGAGCAGTGACGTGTGGGTGCTGGGTGCGCTCGGTGCCCCGCTCGTGACCGCGGCAGCGGCAGTGGTGAGCCTGCTGCGAGGTGGCACGGGGACGGTGCCGCACGGCCCATCGATGTGTATGACAAGCCTGACCGCGGCCGCCCTGGCGGTGCTGTAGCGGCGTTCACCGCGACGGCGGCGTGCCCGCGGGTGAGGATTGGGTGCCCATCTGCGGACGTGGGAAGATGATCCCGTGTTGCGATGGACCACCGCCGGTGAATCTCACGGCCGCGCCCTGGTTGCGCTCGTTGAAGGCATGGTTGCCGGTGTGCATGTCACCTCTGGTGATATCGCCGGCCAGCTGGCGCGTCGGCGGTTGGGGTACGGGCGCGGGGCGCGGATGAAGTTCGAGCAGGACGAGGTCACGGTGCTTGCCGGGGTGCGGCACGGCGCCACCCTGGGCGGGCCGATCGCGATCGAGATCGGCAACACCGAGTGGCCCAAATGGGAGACGGTGATGGCTTCCGACCCTGTCGACGCCGCGGCCCTCGACGTCGCCCGTAACGCGCCATTGACCCGCCCGCGGCCCGGTCACGCCGACTACGCGGGCATGCTGAAGTACGGGTTCGACGACGCCCGTCCGGTGCTGGAACGCGCCAGCGCCCGCGAGACCGCCGCCCGGGTGGCGGCGGCGACCATCGCTCGCGCTTTCCTGCGCGAAGCATTCGGCGTGGAGGTCGTCTCGCACGTCATCTCCATCGGCGCCTCCGATCCCTACGACGGGCCGCCACCCACCTTCGCCGACCTGCCCGGCATCGACGACAGTCCGGTGCGCGCCTTCGGCGCCGCCGCTGAAGCCTCGATGATCGCCCAGATCGAAGCGGCCAAGAAGGACGGCGACACCCTCGGCGGGGTGGTTGAAGTCGTCGCCCACGGGCTGCCGGTCGGCCTTGGCTCCTTCACCAGCGGGGAGAACCGCCTCGACGGCCAACTGGCTGCCGCGGTGATGGGTGTGCAGGCGATCAAGGGTGTAGAGATCGGCGACGGTTTCGAGACCGCCCGTCGGCGCGGCAGCGGTGCCCATGACGAGATGTTCCCCGGGCCCGACGGGGTGTTGCGTTCCACCAACCGGGCCGGCGGACTGGAGGGCGGGATGACCAACGGGCAGCCGCTTCGGGTTCGTGCCGCCATGAAGCCGATTTCGACGGTGCCGCGGGCGCTGTCCACGGTCGACCTGGCCACCGGTGAGCAGGCTCATGCGATCCACCAGCGCTCCGATGTGTGCGCGGTGCCGGCCGCCGGGGTGGTGGTGGAGGCCATGGTGGCGCTGGTGCTGGCCCGGGCGGCGTTAGAGAAGTTCGGTGGGGATTCGCTGACCGAGACCCGCCGCAACATCGACGGGTATCTGCGTGAAGTCGCCGGTCGCGAGGGCCGGTCTGATTCGGTACGGCTGTCGGGATAGCGGAATGGCGCCGAAGGCCGTGCTGATCGGGCTGCCCGGCTCGGGGAAATCCACCATCGGGCGGCGGCTCGCCAAAGTCCTGGGGCTCGAGCTGCTCGACAGCGACGCCGAGATCGAACGGCGCACCGGACGCACTGTCGCCGAGATCTTCGCCGCTGACGGCGAATCCGGGTTCCGCCGGATCGAGGAGGAGGTGATCCGGGAGGCCTTGGCCGAGCACGACGGAATCCTCTCGCTGGGCGGCGGCGCGATCACCACCGAGGGAGTCCGTGACGCGCTGGCCGGGCACACCGTGGTCTATCTCGAGATCAGCGCAGCCGAGGGGGTCCGGCGTACCAGTGGCCCCGCGGTACGGCCGCTGCTGGCCGGGCCGGATCGGGCCGAGAAATACCGCGAATTGATGAGCCAACGGGTCCCGCTGTACCGGCAGGTGGGCACCATCCGGATCAACACCAACCGGCGCAATCCCGGTGCTGTGGTGCGGCATGTCGTCGGGCTGCTCGAGAATCCCTCGCCGCCACGCCGCCGCCGGCCGCCATGGCGGCGCGACCCCGACGCCCGCCGGGCCGCCCCGGCACCCACCGAGTCGTCGGCCGCGCCGGCGCCGGTCGAGACCGGGCCGGTCACGCCGGCCACCCTGGCCCGCCGCGCGAGAGTACGCAAATGAGCCAACCCACCGACGCCCCCGTCACCATCGAGGTCGCCGTCGACCCGCCGTACCCGGTGATCATCGGATCCGGTGTGCTCGACACCGTGGGCGAACTGCTCGGCTCCCGTCACAAAGTGGTGATCCTGCATCAACCTGCATTGGCCGACACCGCTGAGACGATCCGTAAACAGTTGTCGGGCAAGGGCGTTGACGCTCACCGCGTCGAACTGCCCGACGCCGAAGCCGGCAAGGACCTGAAGGTCGTCGGGTTCATCTGGGAGGTCCTGGGCCGGATCGGCGTCGGGCGCACAGATGCCATCGTCAGCCTGGGCGGGGGAGCGGCCACCGACGTTGCCGGGTTCGCAGCGGCGACCTGGTTGCGCGGCGTCGACATCGTCCACGTTCCGACCACCCTGCTGGCGATGGTCGATGCCGCCGTCGGCGGCAAGACCGGCATCAACACCGATGCCGGTAAAAACCTGGTGGGCGCTTTCCACCAACCCGCCGCCGTGCTGGTCGACCTCGAACTGCTGAAGACGTTGCCGCGCAACGAGTTGGTGGCCGGAATGGCCGAGATCGTCAAGGCCGGTTTCATTGCCGATCCGGTGATCCTGGAACTCATCGAGGCCGACCCGGAGGCGTCCGTCGACCCGTCGGGACCGGTGCTGCCCGAACTGATCCGGCGGGCCGTTCAGGTCAAGGCCGACGTGGTGGCGGCCGACGAGAAGGAGTCCGCGCTGCGGGAGATCCTCAACTACGGCCACACCTTGGGTCACGCCATCGAACGGCGGGAACGCTACCGGTGGCGGCACGGTGCGGCGGTGTCGGTGGGCCTGGTGTTCGCGGCCGAGTTGGCCCGCCTGGCCGGCCGACTCGACGACGCCACCGTGCGACGGCACCGCGATGTGCTCACCGCGTTGGGCCTGCCGGTGAGCTATGACGCCGGTGCCCTGCCCGAGCTGATGAAGTACATGGCGGGGGACAAGAAAACCCGTTCGGGCACACTGCGTTTCGTGGTGCTCGACGGACTGGCCAAACCCAGTCGCCTGGAGGGGCCGGACCCGGCCCTGCTGGCGGCCGCCTACGCGGAGGTGTCGCAGTCGTGACGACGGTCCTGGTCCTCAACGGCCCCAACCTGGGCCGGCTCGGGCAGCGCGAACCGCAGGTGTACGGCAGCGCCACCCACGACGATCTGGTGGCGATGATCGAGGCCGAAGCCGCCGAACTGGGACTGGCGGTGGTGGTGCGCCAAAGCGACAGCGAGGCGCAACTGATCGGCTGGGTGCACGCGGCCGCCGACGCCGGTGATCCGGTGATCCTCAACGCCGGCGGGCTGACCCACACCTCGATCGCCCTGCGGGATGCGTGCGCGGAGTTACGGGCGCCGCTGATCGAGGTGCACATCTCCAACGTCTTTGCCCGCGAAGATTTTCGGCACCACTCCTACCTGAGCGGGGTGGCCACCGGGGTGATCGTGGGGCTGGGAGTGCAGGGCTACCTGCTGGCGTTGAGGTACCTGGCGTCAGGCGGCTAGATCGACTCGCGGTCACTCGCGGTCGTGCAGGCGCCGATCGGCTTCATCGTGCTGGACCCGGACCGCTTCTCGGGCGTCCTGGCGCCAATCCAACTCACGTCGGGACACTGCGTATTCCTCGCCCGGGTCCTCCTCGGGATTTACCACGGAGAACACGTCGTCCTGCTGCTCGCCCAGACGTCCGGGCATGCGCTGCCGCGGCGCCACGGGCCGGCGGCGGTCCACCAGCCAGCGGCCGATGCCGGTCCCGAAGATCGCGGGCAGGAACACCAGCAGGGCGGTGAACGCGGCGAACACGGTGACCTCGACGCCGATGCCCTCGGCGTAGATCGCGTTGTAGAACATCGCGATGATGGCGGCGGCCAGTCCGCTCAACACGCCGGCCACCAAACCGGCCATCAGCCAGCGCATGGCCAGGTCCCGGCGACGGTCCGGATCCGGGTTGGACCGGGCGTCGGCGATACCGTCGATCACACCCCAGAGCAAGGCCGCCGCGAACAACACCGCACACAGGGCGAAACTTATGGTGCCGGCGTTGGTGGGGGAGGCGTTGATCAGTGTGCCCTGCACCAACCGGAGCACCACCATCCCGATCGCGAACACCAGCCCGCGCGGCAACCACGTTGTCATAGGTGAGCAGCCTAGCGAGTACCGTCACCCACCGTGACACATTGCCAACGCCGGGACCGGCTGGCGGTGTGTCTGGTCGACCGGGGACTGGACGCGTTCCTGGTCAGTGACCTGGTCAATGTCCGCTATCTGACCGGCTTCACCGGTTCCAACGCCGCCCTGATGGTGTTTGCCGACGACACACCAGCGGTGCTGGCCACCGATTCCCGGTACCGCACCCAGGCGGCGCGCCAGGCGCCGGACATGCAGACCGCGATCGAGCGGGCTTGCGGCCGGCACCTTCTTCAGCAGGCACTGACCGGCGGTGCCGGACGAATCGGTTTCGAAAGCCACGTCGTCACCGTGGACGGGTTCGACGCGCTGTCACGTGAACTGACCGGCCACCCCGACGCCGAGCTGGTGCGGGCCTCCGGCGCGGTGGAGGCGCTGCGCGAGGTCAAGGACGCCGGCGAGGTGGCGCTGCTGCGGCTGGCCTGCGAGGCCGCCGACGCCGCCCTGACCGAGCTGGTCGAGGGCGGTGGGCTGCGGCCGGGCCGCACCGAGCGGGCGGTCGCCCGCGAACTGGAAGCCCTGATGCTCGAGCACGGCGCCGACGGGGCGTCTTTCGAGACCATCGTCGCCGCCGGTGAGAACTCCGCGGTGCCGCACCACCGGCCCACCGACGCCGTCCTGGCCCGTGGCGACTTCGTCAAGATCGACTTCGGCGCCCTGGTGGGGGGCTATCACTCCGACATGACTCGAACCTTCATCCTGGGCAAGGCGGCGAGTTGGCAGCGGGAGATCTACGCCGTGGTGTCGACGGCCCAGCAGTCCGGGGTGCACGCGCTGGGGCCGGGCGCGCCGCTGTGCGCGGTGGACGGCGCGGCGCGGCAGGTCATCGTCGACGCCGGCTACGGCGAACACTTCGGGCACGGCCTGGGTCACGGGGTGGGGCTGCAGATCCACGAAGCGCCCGGAATCAACGGCGCCGCCGCCGGTACACTGCGTGCTGGCTCCGTGGTGACCGTGGAACCCGGCGTCTACCTGGCCGGGCGCGGCGGCGTCCGGATCGAGGACACCCTTGTCGTCGGTGCGCGCGGACCCGAGCTGCTGTCCCGGTTCCCGAAGAACCTGGCCATCCTCTAGACCACCTGAAGGAGAAGGACCGACCGTGGCGACAACTGCCGACTTCAAGAACGGCCTTGTGCTGAACATCGACGGGCAACTTTGGCAGATCACCGAGTTTCAGCACGTCAAGCCCGGCAAGGGGCCGGCCTTCGTGCGGACCAAGCTGAAGAACGTGCTGTCCGGCAAGGTGGTCGACAAGACCTACAACGCCGGGGTCAAGGTGGAGACCGCCACCGTCGACCGGCGTGATGCCACCTATCTGTACCGGGATGGCAGTGACTTCGTATTCATGGACAGCCAGGACTACGAGCAGCACCCGCTGCCCGAGGCGCTGGTGGGTGAGTCGGCCGGTTTCCTGCTGGAGGGCATGCCGGTGCAGATCGCCTTCAACCAGGGCGCCCCGCTATACCTCGAACTTCCGGTGACCGTCGAACTGGTGGTGGCTCACACCGAGCCGGGCCTGCAAGGTGACCGTTCCAACGCGGGGACCAAGCCGGCCACGCTGGAAACCGGCGCGGAGATCCAGGTCCCGCTGTTCATCAACATCGGCGACAAGCTCAAGGTCGACTCCCGCGACGGTAGCTACCTGGGCCGCGTCAACTAGGAATGCCTGACCGCAAGGGGGCGAAAGGGCGCCACCACGCCCGTAAACGAGCCGTCGACCTGCTCTTCGAAGCGGAGGCTCGTGGACT
>Ga0164292_10004170_pt1 | contig 11757 bp, 3 predicted proteins | sample GEODES117metaG_FD_111486 | JGI IMG/M metagenome (GOLD analysis project Ga0164292, IMG submission 111486) | Eutrophic lake water microbial communities from Lake Mendota, Wisconsin, USA - GEODES117 metaG | ecosystem: Environmental > Aquatic > Freshwater > Lake | place: USA: Lake Mendota, Wisconsin... | reverse complement strand
TACGTTGCGCATCAGCACCGCATCCAGCTGGCCAATATCGACGCCCAGCTCGAGTGTCGGCGTGCAGACGAAGGTGTTGAGCGCGTCCGAATCCCCCTTGAACAGGTTCTCCAGCCGCTCGCGCTCATCATGGGGCACCATGGCCGTGTGCTCCTCGGGCCGCAGCATCGAATAGCCCTGATCAAGCAATTGAAGGTCGTAGTTGTCCGGATCGTCGCGCACGAACTCCAGAGTGCCGCTGCAACGCCATGCGGGACATTTGTTGTGCGGCGTACGGCGCGTGTTCCGCCGCCGGCAACTTGCGCAACGCCAGACCCCGTGATTCGACTGAAGCCGCAGCCGGTCTGCATCCACCTGATAGACATCGGTTACGCCGGGAAGCGGATTGCCCCTGGAACCCTTCAGCGTCACCGGGCGCAGCAGCTTGCGCTCGACCAAGAACTGGAATAACCGCTCGAGGAATTGCTCCGTATCGTCGCTTGCAACGCCCCACTTCTTGGCCACCTGCTTGAGCGCGGTGTCGCCTCTCTCGCTGAACCACTGCGTGACGAGCTCGGCCTTCTCAGCGGGATCGCGTCGTAGCTTGGTCCCACTTGGGCCACCCAGCTGCGGCAAGTAACCCTGTTGGATCTCGAGATCGCCGTCCATCCAGTACTTACTGAAGATCTCGCGCTCAGGATCCCATAGCACCCGCTTGCGGCGCAGGTAGTCGAGCACGCTGGCCACGCCGTCGCGCAGATCCTCAGCTGGCATCCCAAGCTCGAGCGCCGTTCTCTGGATCCACGGCATCGCGGTCTCGAGACCCTCGTACTCGACCTTCATGCGTCCCCATGGTTCAAGGCCGATGGCCTGCCGCGACGACAGCGTCACTTCACGCAGCACTTGGATGCGCAGGAACTTCCGCCGCTCCTGCTCGTGGCGACCGCCCCCGCCTTCCTTGCGCTGCACCTGCCAAACTTCGGGCACAAGCGCACGTGACAGCGACTCGTCGCGCTCCAACTGGTCGTCCACGTGCCGCGCGAGATCACCGACCGAGACCGGCCCACTCTTGAGCCCGTCCGCCATTAGCGCGCGCAATCGGAATCGCCTCGCGTGGTCCTTCATCCACCCGGCCTGAAACGCCGCGTCCTGCCGGTTGTCGCAGAACACCAGCAGCCGTGGCCGCTCGGAGTGGTGCACCATGTCCTGCGCCAGCACGTGCACGTCGGCAACGTTGGTGGCCCTCACCGGGCGCGCCGGCTCGCGGTAGTTGCTGCCGATCCGACGACCATTCGCGCTGCAGGAAAGGCAACTCGTCAGGTAGCCGGGGTTGTCCTTGTTCTGGCGTATGGCGTAAAGCGCCGCCATCTCGCCGCTGGCTCCACAGGCAAGGCAGCGGTGCTCCGCATCAGGATGAGCGGCGCCACAGCTGCGGCAGAAATGAAGCGGCGCAAGCCGCTCATGGTCGTCGAGACCATGCGCCTTCTCTCCGTCGTCATCGCCGCTGCCGCCAATGATGCGGTCGAGCAGCACCACGCGCTTGCCACCCTGCGCTTCGGCCAGCGGCTCCCAGAACGCCGCGTTACCTGACGCTTCCCCGCCGCCCGGATGCTTGCGGGTGAACTCGAAGTCCTTGAGGAAGGCGACGAAGTAGTGCTGACCACACGTCGTGCATGTGGTGACCGGGAAATGCGCGTGACGCTCGCCCTCGCCGCTCTTCTGCAGCTCGTCCTCAGCCGCGAGCCAGAGCTTCGGCCCAGCTTCGCCGGTCGGTAAAGTCACGACCGCGCCGCTGATACCGCGGACAAAGGCGTGGACCACGGGCCGCAAGAGTGGTCGGTTGCCGCTACGCGCTGCCGCGCCCAGGGTAAGCCAGGCCAGCACCTCTGCCTCGCTCACAGGCCGCTTGACCAGCTCCTTCAGGCGATCGGGCAGCGCGCTGAGCTCCGTCGGTGTTGCCAGCAGCTCCGCCAGTTGCCAGGCGATCTCGTTGCCCGCCAACGCCTCGTACAACATGCCAGTCCACTCGCCCTCCGGCAGCGCCGCACCGGCGAGCTTCTTGTACACCGCGCGCACTTTTGCGCCAGTTGCATCCTCCACAGCCTCCACCGCCTCGGCCAGGACCTTCGCGGGCTCCTCCTTGGCAGCGGCAGGAACTTTACGAGTTGGGGCCCAGACCTCTCGCTCATAGGCCTCACCCACCGTCGTCACGGCGCCCGCATCGACACCAAAGAAGCGCGACGCGAACTCGCGGGCAGCGTTGGGGTTCTCCTTGTCGACAATGGTGGCCGAGGTGGCGACGCAGACCGTGTCCTGCGCTGCGCGACCGCAGAAGGCGCGTAAGCGCCGGATCAGGCAGGCGGTCTCCGCTCCTTGCGCCCCGGTGAAGGTATGCGCCTCGTCGAACACCAGGAAGTCGAGCCGTGCGCCCGCAAACAGTTCAGTGTCACGCTGGCGGGTCAGCAGCAGTTCCAGCTGCTTGACGTTGGTGAGCAGGATCCGCGGCTGGCCCCCCGGGCGGCGCATCGCCTCTCGGGAGCAGACTTCCTCAGATGGATAGACCGTGTCGCTGCGCTTTTCGTCGCGCACCGCCTTGAGCCTGGCCTCGTAGTCTGCGCGCGAAGCCCCCTTGGGCAGGCGGATGCCTGCGACCTCAGCCTCCTTCTCCGGGGTCTTGCCCACATACATGCCAAAGCTGATGCCGGTACCCGCGAGCAGCCCGCGCAGGCGGCCGAGTTGGTCCTCGGCCAGCGCGTTCATCGGATAGACGATGACTGCCGAGATGCCGGGCGCAGCGCCTGCGTCACGCAAAGTCAGGCACTTGCTGACAATCGGGTAGAGAAAGCACTCGGACTTGCCCGAGCCGGTACCGGTTGATACCAACGTGGTGCGGCCAGCGTGGATGGCACGAATTGCCTCATCCTGGTGGCCGTACACATGGGTGATCTCGGCCGGAATGCGCTGCCGCATATGCTGATGGAACACTCCCTCGGTGATGAGTGCATCCACCGCTGCGCCGCGCCGGAATGGTCGTGACACGCTGACGAAGGGCCCCTTGAGCAGCGGCGAGTTTCTCGTGGCGTCGAGAGAGAGCAGCTGGCGCATCTGCGCGTTCAGCCGTACGTCGGCGAACGGATAGGCGGTGAGCTGGTAGCGCAGGAAGCTGCGGACCACCTTTTCTGTGAAGACGATCGGATTCAGCGCCATAAGAGCAACCCCCTACTTAGACAGACCGATGGTGCCGGGCTTGGGCGTAAAGCAAAAGTCGCACTTGCAACCGTCGCAGGTTCGGTCCTTGGTGTCGGGCGCGGTCGCGGGGCAGACCTTCCCCGTTCCAACAGGCTTGATATGAACCCAGCGGTGGTGCTCCAGGAAGTTGACGTCCACCGACTCGGTGACGCGCCCCCCGAAAGCGGACCGGACCGACCGCGCCGTCGCCGGCACGAAGCGTCGGCGATCCTCGCTGGACTCGTCGAGCGAAAACAGCACCACGAACAGCTCTGGGTCCAGCAGCCTCGCATCTGGATGGCGTGTGTAGACAATGCAGTCCACTGCACCCTCTGTACTCTCGCGAACACGCCGGGCCAGCGCATTAGCGAAGTCGGGAAAGGGGGCAAACTCGCCAACGTGGGCGAAGCGGATCCTCGGGCGCCGTACAAAGCTGGCTGCCGCGGCCCGTGCGTCCTTTCGGGCCGCATCGACCATGCGCCGAACGGGCTGCGCCAGGACAGCGAGCAACTCCTCGCGCCGCGACCCGTCGCCGCGCTCGTACCACGCTGCGATTGCGCCGTTGACGGCACCGCGCACAACTGACGCAGGCGCGGCGTCGAGCACGTCGTGCGCGTAACAGGCGGCGCCGCATATCTTCGATGGCACGCAGCTGGACAGCGGCATTCGGATGCTCACTCCCTGCTTCTTGCTATAGCCGTGCAGCGGCTGGCGGCTCAGCTCCAAGGCGCCGATCCCTGCGCGCGTAGCCAGACCTGTGAGTGACGCCGCGATGGACTGCTCAAGGACGACCCTCACGCGGAAGACCAGCGCCAAGGCGTCATTGACCATCTGAGCTGGAGCGGTGGTGCTCCTGCTGAGCGCCGCCAGCGCGAAGTAGCGGCGCAGGTCCTCGCTAAAGCGCACTCTCAGCCCCGCGACGGAAGACACCTCATCTGCGCGGCTTCCTCGGCTTTGATACCCAGTTGCCCAGTCGAGGGTGGTCTTCTGCTCGGCCAGGCTATTCAGCCGTCCCACTAGGCGTCCTCAGGGTCGCGCGTCGAAGCGAGCCCTGCAGCTCGAAGGATCTCCCTTCCGAGGATCTCCCCTACCGGCGGGGGAACGGCGTTGCCCACCTGCCTGTAGCGGCTCGACAAGGGACCAGCGAATCGAACACGGTCGGGAAAGCCCTGAGCGCGCGCCGACTCGCGAACGGAGATGACTCGATCCTGCTCCGGGTGAAAGACCGAGCTCCAGTACGGATACGCACGGGTCAAGATCGTATTGAACGTGCCTTGCCAATGCAGACGGCCGAAACGGTTGTCATAGCGGCGATCACCGTGGCGGAGCAGATTCTTGGGCTTTAGGTGCTCTGGCAAATCCAACCAACCTGCTCCGGGACGCCTAGGCACGGCAACGCATCGGGCCAACATCAGTTCGTCCAATCGAGCGCAACGATGGTCGTAGATCACGGACGAGCCTTCCCGAACGTTGTCCTGAAAAGTACTTCTTGGCGATGAACCGTATGGCATCTCGTCCTCCCCGCCACCGTTCCCAATCTCGGCCAAGTCGGAAATTGCGTCGCCCACGGTCACGGTTGGCTTAGGCTGCCAGAACAGGTCCGAACCCGCGTCGGGCAGCTTCACCACATTCGCCCTGAACGCGGTCGCGCCGAAGATTGTGGTTCGGGGAAAGGCATGGGCGGGAAGCGGGAACGAGGGAAGAGCTAATCCTGCAGTGGCGGCGACGATAAACACGCGCCAGCGGTTTTGCGGCAGACCGTAATAGCCGGCCTGGAGGATCCCGAGTCGCGCCTGATAGCCGAGAGACTCCAGCGCCGCGAGCAGCAACGTCGGGACCCGACCGTTGTCCAATGACAGCATTCCTGGCACGTTCTCCATCAGCACATACCGGGGCTTGAGATGCGCCACGACGTCAAGGAATGACTCGACCAGCGAATTGCGCGGATCCTCCGTGTGGCGATGCCGGTTGTACCCACTGAACCCCTGGCAGGGTGGCCCGCCTGCGATCAGATCGACTTCCCCGGGGCGAGGCAGACCCGTGTCGCGATCGACCAGCCGCCGGTACAGCACGTTCACGTCTTCCTCGAAGACGGCGCACCCTGGGTGTGACCGTCGGTACGTCTCGGCCGCGTGGGCATCTATCTCGTTGGCCCAACGGACTTGTATGCCCGCCTGGCCCAGGCCGGTGGTGAGGCCACCGCACCCCGCGAAGAGATCCAGACAGCTCAGCTTACTCACTCGTCACCCCCAAAGAGCTTCCCCTGGCCAGCGGCAGAATCGCGGCCACCACGACGGCCCGAAGGAATGCCGGCCGCCAACGCAGCGGGCACCTCCTGAGTCCTGCCCGCCCAGAGTCCTCGCCAATCGGCTGCAATCCTCCGGCAATCGCCCCAGGAACCTTGGCCGTCGCGGTCAGCCGAGGTCTCACGGCGAAGCCGTGGCCGCACCTCCTGTACCGCCTCCGCCCGCTGGTCCTGCCCCAGTCCGTAATCACGAAGCCGCAGTCGATCAGGAAGCTGCCATGCACCGACTCTGTTGATCGGCGCAAAGGCGGCCACTGCGGCGGTGAGGTCTCCCCCCAAACTCCTTTTCAAGCGATCAAGTTCGACGAACGCTACTACCGAAAGATTCGTCAGGCGGAACTCCGGTTGGCAACTCCAGGCCTGCCGCCAAGGATGCTCTGCCGAGCCAATGCCCGTCCGCCAGAACCCCTTGGCGGGCAGCCGCGCCCTGAAGGCAAGCCCCGAGAGTTGGTCCTTCGGCACGTCGCAGTTGCGCAGAATCCATCTGAACTGACCTTCGTCCAGACCGTAGAGGTGCGCGACGATGGCGTCCGAGATGGCCCGCAGCTCCAGGCGGTCTGCCGGATCGACTGCCCAGTGCGACTTCCAAGGCCTCTCGCCCAGTTCCGGACATGTCTCGAGCAGTTGGAGCCAAGCTCCGGCAAAGACGTCGTGGACCATGCACAGCCGCGCACCGATCACGCTCAGTTGCACTGGTACCGTCGCCAAGTCGGGGACGGGTGTCTCGTCGAGGATGAACTTGTTCAAGTTGATACCTGTAATCCGATTGCGGACGACAAAGTCGTAGGCGAGCGAGTTCAGGACACAGCACAACGTGAGTTGATGCGCGACCGACACCTGGCCTTCCTCGGCGAGGAGCGGAACCTTGTTGCCGCAAGGCCAAGCAGGAATCACGGAAGCGAGCATCGTTCGCTCATTTGTGGCGTTCGTGATGTCGCGGAAGACGAGACGTGTCCCGCCCTGCCACTGGCGTCGCACTGCGTCGAGAGGTGCCACGAACTCGGGATACCAGTCCTTGTCCGCGAAGGCGAGCGGTTGCCACGTCGCCCTCACCGCATGGCCAGACACCCACCGCTGAAATGCGAAGTCGAATGGGGCGACCATCTTCCCGGTGTAGAAAGCGACAAAGGTCTGCTCGTCCGACCTCCAGTGTCCGGGCATCAGGCGGGTCGCACCGTCGAGCGCGCTATCCGCGGCCACGTATTGCCCAGCCTTTCTCGCCTGCGTCATGTGGTACTCGCTGAGGTACTTCACGCCCCAGGCGGCAGCCGTGTCGCTTCCGAGCACCGCCCCGTGCGCGAACATAGTCCGAAGCACCTCGAGGTCGTGCGCCGACTCGACCTCCGGAATCGAACTGCTGATCGGACTGAACAAATGCAGGTCCTCGCTCGCCACCTCAATGACGACACGCTCCGCCTCCGCCCACTCCGCTAGCTCCCGCCGTCCGAAAGCCATGCGGACCGTTCTGGTTCGCGAACCGCGGCACGCGATCAGGCAACAGAAGCGAAATCTGCTATCAATGGGAAAGATCTTCGTCCGATTCTCGAAGCTGAACAGCCACTGGAGGTCGCACTGCCGCAACAGCAACTGTCGGAGGGGACCGGCTCCGTTGTCGTTGTAGATCGACGCAGGCGACACCACCCCCACGCGACCATCCAGCCGGAGCATCCGCACCATTTGCTCGACGAAGAGCTTGTAGAGGTTGAGGTCGGAACCGCCCTGGCTTCGGAACGGGTGGGCCGGGTCGCTGAAGCCCCGGCTGCGATCGCGCGCCGCCCTCCAGGCTTCGTGCAGCGCCTCATTCGCACCGCCCCTGACGATAGTGAAACCGTCCCCCGACGCGGCGGCCCGCTCGGGGTCGCCGAACGGGTTGCTCGCGAACTTGACGAAGTTCGACCACGCGACGAATCGCTCGCTGTAGTCGAGCCAGGCACGCTCCACGGCGACGTCGGCGAAGAGTTCGGTCTGCCGTGCCTCGGGGTTGCCGAGGCCGCGGTACAGCGGATCGAGATTGCTGAAGAATTCCTTCCAATTCGGCTTGGCAATGTCCCATGGCGGATTGCCCAGCACTGCGTCGAATCCCGAGCCACGGTCCCGGAACACGTCCGGGAACTCTAGTTCCCAATGAAAGAAGCGGTAGTCGGCGGCAATGCGCTGCGCGATGGCACGCGCCTCCGACGCCGGATTAGCAAAGGTTGTGGGCAGCGGCGCGTGGTCCAGTTCGTCTGCGGGCCAGAACCAGCACGCGCACCAGAGGTCCATCGCTGCCTTGAGCGACTGATGCGCCGTTGAGCCGACAAGCTCTTCGCGATACAGCCGTGCCCGCTCTGCGCTGTCGTGCACGGGGAGGTCGTGCAGGCGCGAGAGCGCAGCTAAGGCATCCTCATGCACCGTGTTCGCCTGCCCCAGCAGGTCTTCCGAGAAGAGGGTGCGCCCCTCGAGGAGACGTCGCAAGTCGGGTGCAACCTTGTCTGCGACGAAGGCCTTGAAGGCTTTTCCTCGGAAGTCCTTCTTAAAGTGGACGCCGTTGGTATGGCTCTTGTCGCCTCCCTCTCGATTCTTCCAGGCCATCACCGGGTAGTGCAGGAATTGGTCGAACCAGGCACCGACCAGCGAATTGCCGCACTTGATCTTGTGATCGAGGAATGAGAAAGGGAGCGACCGGTCCATCGTCTCGATCCACAACGCGAGCCGACAGAGTTCGACCGCGAGCGGGTCAAGATCTACGCCATAGATGCAGCGCTCGACAACGTAGCGCTTCAGGACGGCCTTCAGCCGAGGCTCGAAGCTGGGGTCATCCGGCCTGCAAGGAATGAGTTCCCGTCCCAGCTGTGCAACCTCGTCGCCACTGCTCTTGCTTGTGCCGAGCAGCGCCACTACGGAACGATCACCTTGGCCCGCCACTCGGCCATGCGTATGGACCGATTCAAAGACCGCATCGGTGAGGTATCGGAGTGCCGTTATCGGAAAGGTTCCGGAGCCACAACTTGGGTCACATACCCGAATACTGAGGATTTCCTCCGGCAGGCGCGGAGTCCACTTGTATGCCGGCGCATCAATGCCTGGAGTGCCATCTGGGTTGGTGGGCTCGACATAGGCCAGCGGCCGCAGCGTTCGCTGGACCGTGGGCACCGCGAGGCCTGGGCGGGTGTAGAAGGTGCCGGAGCCCTTGCGTGTGCCGCCCCAGCGCACAAGGAACCACTCGCCGGGCAGCACGACGCGGATAACTAGCTGCCGAGCCTTGCGAGCAACAGCCTCGTCGTAGGCGCGGCGCTTCTCCGGAGTGACGGCGCCACGCCGCTTTGGTGTCAGCTTGCCTGCCTCGACGGCGCGCCGCGCCCAAGTCTCGGCACGAGTGCGGGTGAGGTGGCGGTGGTCGCCGCTATGGCCCGTGTCTGCCTCGTCGGAAGCATCAGCGGGCTCGTCACCAGCCTCATCGCCCTCTACACCGTCAGCCTCGGCTTCCTCGGTGCCTCCGACCTCTTCGGCCCCTTCTCCTTCACCACCCTCGTCTTCGCCCTTCTGGCTCGTATCCTGCATCTTCTCGAGCAGGGCTGCGAGCGCCTTGTCATCCATACCTTCGAGGCGCGAGAGCGGCAACGCAGGCTGGTCTCCCACGCCAAGGAAAATCACCGGGTCGCCCACGGGCGCGGTACGCAGCTCGAAGTCGAGCAGGCCCTCGTAGAGAATCCCGATGTACTCGCTGGAGAGGTCGGAGAAGTCGACCGGCACCGTTACCCAGGTACTCTGGCGGCCCTGCCTCAGGCGCACGCGCGTGCGGCTGACGCGCTCGAGCAAGCGATGTACCTCACGGTCACAGAAGACTGCGCGGCTGGTATCGAACGCCGCGGTCTCGAAGACGCGCAGCGCGCGGGAGAGGCCATCGAAGTCACTCTCAGCGGCGGGCGCGAAGAGTTCGCCGCCATAACCGGGCACCGGTAGCGCCGGGTGATGACTGCCCTGGTGGACAAGACGGAAAAGCGCAAGGAGGCGCGGCCAGGCGCTATGCGAGCGGGCCAGGCGGTTACCTCCCCGGGCGGCCGCCTTCTCCAACTCTTCGAGAAGACCGCTGATCCCATAGGCGCCGTGATAGAGCGCATTGTCGCGGGGCATGAGGTCACGCGACTCAGCAAAGAGCACCACCACTAGCCGCATCACCACCCGCACGGCCGCCCGGTAAATCTCGGCGGGGTCGACACCGGTGCAGTGCTCTCGCAGCGCTTCACCATGGCCCTGGACAAGCAATTCCACCGCCTCGCGCACGCGCTCGCCAAGTGCACCGGAGAGTTCGGCCTGCCCCTTGCGGCTATCGAGGACGGCGGCGAGCAGCGGCGCGGCCTGACCTTCGGCTGCGGGCGTGAAGGCCTGGGGCGAGAGCAGCGTGCGCAGCGCCTGCACCTGCGTCGAAAGCTGCCCTTCCTCGAACCAGAGGTCGACATCCCACTCACAGAAGGCATCGAAGTCCAGCCCCGCAAATATGAGCCGCCACTGGCGGCCATTGGTAAGCAGCGCCAGGCGCTCGCCGCCTGCACGCAGCCACTGGACTACCTGGCTGGCGGTACGGCGGCCGCGGCCGATGCCCACGTGCTTCTCGCTGTCGAGGAAGATGGGCAGGGTCGCTCCATTCGGCCCTCGCCAAAGATGGCGGGGCTTGGCAGTCTCGCCCGTGGGCGTGCGGCGACTCCACTCGGCTCCGAGCGCCGGGCCGCGAAGCCAGACGCCATTGCCCGGCGCGAAGCCACAGATGCGCTCCAGGACGAAGGCGACGAAGCTGGAGGCATCCGCGTCACCCGCCAGCAGCGCGGCGGCTTGGCGCCGGAGCTCCTCCGCGTGGTACCCGGCAAGCGCGGTGGGAGCGAGGCGTGCCACGACCTGCAGCCGCGGCGCGTCAAGCAGCAGGCCGCCGTGGCGCAGGCGGTCCCAGCCGGGGAGTGGGTGGGCGTTCATCGCGCACCTCCCGGCAGGCGGACTTCAATAGAAACGGGGAAGACCTGCGCCTGCCCAGTCATCGAATAGCGCTTTGGCAGCAGGAACTTGAGGATCCGCTCGCGCTCGCGGTCAAGCTGTTCCTTGACCTCGGTATGGTGACGCGTACGGCGTTCGATCTCGGCACGCTTTTCCTCGATGGAGCGGTCGATCTCATCGAGCCGCTGGGCTTCCTCGAACAACATGCCCTGCTTCCGATCGTTCTTCAGTTTCTCGATCTCGCGTTCGAGCTTGGCAAGCGTGTTCTCCTGGATGAGCGTAGAGACCTCGGCCTGCCGGCTTCGGTAGCGTTGCTCCTCCTCGGTCCGCGCGGTTTTGCCCATGTCGTCTAGCTGCACCTTCAAGGCCTTCGTCAACGCGGCAGCGTGCCTCGTGATCTGCGCTTTCAGTTCCGGCTCGTTGTCATCGACGATGGCGCGCGCGGCATCATGGTGCGCATGGTCGTGCGTGGCTTGAGCGTCGCGCAAGTCGACGGCACTGACATGCGCAAGTGGCGCACCGAGCGCGCCGCGCGAAACCGGGAGGATGATGGTTCGGACCCAATGATGGAAAGTCTCGCGCAGATCGTTCACGGCGAGCTCTTCCACGCTGAGCAGCACCCAGGCATCCGTGCCTGCAGGTAGCGCCGCACGGCGAACCGTCCAGCGCGACACCTCCTCGCCAGTGCCGGGGAAACGGCGCCGCGTTAGGGTGGAGATAGCGTGCTGCATCATGGGATGTGAGAGGTGTGCCATCAGCACATCGGCACGGGGCGAGAACACCATCCGGCCGCCGATCGCGTCGACGAAGGGCGAGGCGTCGAAGGCGATGCGCGCCACCGGCCCAAGCACGCCACCCTTCTGCTGACGACGAAGCGACTCGTCGATGACCTCGCTCCATCCGGGTAATGCGGGGTTGACCAGCTTGCAGGTGCGCGGCGCTTCGGTGCAGTCGAGCTGTGGGCGTCCACCGCGGACGGCCATGGCGGACTCGAGGGTGTCGCGCAAGGACTTGGGGTCGAGGTCGATCTCTGCTGCGAGGGCCTTGAGCTGTGTGTCCGCGGCTCGCCCCTCGGCACCGGTATCAAGGGTGGCATCGGCGTCGATCTTCACTTTGCCTAACGCTTGCTGCACACGCCGATCGAGGTCGGCCTCGACGTCGCGGGCGCTCTCACCGTCGACCAGACGACGGTGCGCGGCTTCGTCGAATATCTCGTTAGCGGAACCAAGGTCCTCGCGGATCTCGTCCGCCTTCTTGATGACATGCGACAGGAAGGCGAG
>Ga0164292_10004164_pt1 | contig 11766 bp, 11 predicted proteins | sample GEODES117metaG_FD_111486 | JGI IMG/M metagenome (GOLD analysis project Ga0164292, IMG submission 111486) | Eutrophic lake water microbial communities from Lake Mendota, Wisconsin, USA - GEODES117 metaG | ecosystem: Environmental > Aquatic > Freshwater > Lake | place: USA: Lake Mendota... | reverse complement strand
CTTCTGTGAGAGCGGGCAATGTGATTGGTGGAGGTGATTGGTCAAAAAATAGACTTGTTCCTGATATAATTAGATCCCTTATTAATGCAAAACCGATTAATATCCGAAACCCTAAATCTGTAAGACCTTGGCAACACGTATTAGAGCCATTATCTGGATATATATTATTGGCTAAAAAGTTATATTATAAACCACAAAAATTTAGCGGAACATGGAACTTTGGTCCTTCCAACAACGACAATATGAACGTTGAACAAGTTGTGAGAGAATTTTTAAATTATTTCAAAAAAGGTAAAATAGTTATTGATAAATCTAATAATTTTGGTCAAGAAGCTTCTTTACTTAAATTAAATTGTGATAAAGCAAATAGCATTTTAGGATGGAGTGCCAAATGGAATACAAAAGAAACAATTAAAAAAGTTGCTGAATGGTATAAATTTGACGAAAATAAAAAAGTCGAAATTACTAAAAAACAAATTAATGAATACTATAAGCAATAGCTTAAAAATAATTAATGGTGTTGCTATTAGAAATTTATCAAAAATTGAAAATGAAAAAGGAAATATTCTTCATGTTATTAAGTCCACGGATGATCATTTTAGCAATTTTGGTGAATGTTATATTTCTGAAATCTATCCAGGAAAAGTAAAAGCATGGAAAAAAAATAATTTGCAAACACAAAATTTAGCTGTTATTGAAGGAAATATTAAATTTGTTATTTTTGATGATCGAAAAAACTCTAATACCAAAAATCAACTAAATATTTTTGAAATCAATAGAAATATTAATTATAAACTTTTAACAATCCCCCCAAATGTTTGGTACGGATTTTGTTGTATTGGAGATGTAAAGTCAGTTATTGTTAATTGTTCTAATTATCCTCACGATCCAAAAAATATTACTTCATTGGATGTTAAAAATAATTTAATCCCTTTTAATTGGTAGAAAATGAGATTACTAGTTACTGGTGGCAGCGGGTTTCTTGGGGCTAATGTAGCAAAGTTTTTTTCAAATAATAAAAAGTTTAGTGTTAAAGTAGAAACAAGAAGAGATTTTAAAAAATTAAAAAAACAACTGCCATTTTGCTCATTTCTTAAATTTAAATGGGGATCCCCAATTGATATTAAAAGTAAGTTAAAAAATATTGACATTATTATTCATTTTGCTGGATTAAATTTTAGTGAATGTGAAAAAAATATTCTAGAAGCTAGAAATTTTAATGTATATAAAACAGAAAAGCTATACGAGATTGCTATTAAATCTGGAGTAAATAAATTCATTTTTATTTCTACTGCTCACGTATATGGCGAGTCGCTTAAGAATAGTGTTGATGAAGAAAAGTTACCAATCCCGACTAATAATTATGGATTACTAAAATTTATTACAGAAAACAGATTGTTAAATATATTTAAAAAATCTTATAAAAAAACTCAACTTATAATTCTTAGGGTTTCAAATGTTTTCGGTGCCCCAGTCTTTTGTGACACAGATTGTTGGAATTTAGCTCCCTTAGATTTTGCTCGACAAGCAGTAACCTCAAATCAAATAATTTTAAAGAATAATCCACAAATAAGAAGAAATTTTATACCGATGAAACAATTTTTAAATATATTAAAATTTATCACTTCTAAAAAATATAAATCATATCGTAATATAATAAATATTGGCTCTGATTGGTCTCCATCAATAAAAGAATTGGCAAAAAAATTTCAAGAAAGATTTAGAAAACTTTTTTTTATAGATTTAAAAATTATATTGACAAAAAAAAATAAAAAAAAAATAAGCAAACTTCATTATTTTACCAAACAAAAAAAATTTGAAAGATTTTCAAAAGGTAAAGAAGAAATTAATCAAGAATTAGATAATTTAATAAAATTTTGCTCTAAAGCGTTCCGATAAAATATGAAACCAAATATTTCAGTTATAATTCCAACATTTAATCGATTTTTTTTACTAAAAAGAGCTATATCTTCAGTTTTAAATCAAACCTTTAAAAATTTTGAGATTATAATAATTGATAATTATTCAACTGATCAGACACCAGAAAATTTAAAAAAATTAAGACATCAAAGAATAAAATTTTATCAAATCAATAATGAGGGAATAATTGCAAAATCTAGAAATTTTGGCGTATTAAAATCTCAGGGGGAGTATATAGCATTTTTAGATGATGATGATTGGTGGGATAAAGACAAACTTTTAAAGGCTAAGCTAAAACTTAATGAAGGCTTTGACTTTGTATATCACAATATGTTTTTACATAGTAACAAAATTAAAAAAAGTAATTGTAGATTGTTAACAAAACCAATATTTAACGATTTATTTTGTAATGGAAACCCCATTATTAATTCAAGTGTCATAGTTAAAAAAAAAATATTATTTGATGTAGGTTTAATAACTCAGGAAAGAAAATTAATTTCTGCAGAAGATTATGATACTTGGTTAAATATTGCAAAAATAAACGAAAATTTTTTTTTAATTAAAGAATGTTTGGGGCATTATCGTGATTCTAAAAAATCTTTTTGGGGCAATAGTGGAAATATTAAAAAAAAATTTGAAAATTTTGATCGAATAATTAAAAAACACTTAGACAGCTATACAGGTGATATTAAAGATATCGTATGGGTTGACTACTTAAAAGTTAAATATTTATCCGAAAATCATAATTTTAAAAAATCTAATTCTTATTTAAAAAAATTAATTAAAAAAAATATTAATCTAAAAATAAAAATAAGCGTAATTTATTATTTTTTAAGAAATTTAATATGTTTAAAATAAAAATATTAAATATTCTTCTTTTTTTAATTTCATTTTCAACGATGATTCCAATACTTATTTCAATTTTTGGTAATTATTTATTTCACCTTCCAATCTTAATCTTAATATTGGTTACTTTAATAATTCTTACAGTAAAAAATTATAAATTTAATATTGAGTGTGATTTTCTATTTGCAACATTTCTAGTCACTATAATTATAATTATATTAAATTTTTTTTCTTCTAGAGGTTTTGCTATTTTAGCTATGGGTGGATATGTGATTATATGTTCTTTTATATTTCAAAATATTTATTTTTTAGATAAAAAAATATCAATAAAAACTCTTCTTAATTTTTTTAACTTTTTCTATAAGGGCTTTTTAATTATTATGCTTATTGAATTTATTTTAATTTTAAATGGATACCAGCCAATTTTAGATAAATTAATAGGATATAAAACAACTAATAGTTTTGATATTTTAAGATTTTTTTCTGTTAAGTTTTATGATTTAGGAGGTTTAAACAGTATTTTTTTAGGATCCCAAATAGCAGGGACAATGTCTTTATTATCTTATATTTGGTTTCATTTAACTGAAAAAATAAATTATTTTTATAACTATAAAAATTTTATTTTTTGGAAAATCTTTTCTCTTTTTTTTGTTGTAATTACTATCAATTTTACAAATTTTTTATTAATGATAATTTTTATTATATTTTATATTAATAAAAATTTAAAAAATTCTTTTTTTGCTTACTTAATTTCCTTTGTATTTTTTTTTTCTATATTATACTTAATTAATAATCAGTTTATTTTTTCTAGAGTTTTTAATTTTAATATTGTTAATATTCAACCAAAGGATGTTGAGCTCTATAAGAAATTAAATATTTGGGAAACAGTTTCAGTCTTAAATACATTTCAGTACTATGTTTTTTTTTTTTTAAGACCAGTGTATTTGTGGAATGATAGTAGTTTATTTGAGAAATTATTTGGTCTAGGCAATTATTATTCTGATTCGAATATATTTATTGGTGGTGATTTCGCATATGGATTTATGCTTTTTTCTAATGGATTTTTATTTACATTTTTTTTTACAGTAATTATTTTTAAAATTGCATATAATTATTTTTATTTAAATTTTATAAATCAATTTGAGAATAATATTTTTCAATATTTTGCTTTAGTTGTAATATTGTTATTTTTTTCATTAATACATTATGGTCAAGCAATCGCAAATCCAGGCATTATTTTATTTTTCGCTTTTCATATTTCAATAGCAAATGCAATGATAAAGAATAAGATTATATTTAAAAATATTAAAATTTTGTGAAGGTATTAATTCTCGGAGCTTCAGGTTTACTTGGCAATTCTATCATAAAGTCATTTAAAGAAAAAAATGAAATCATTCAGTTTCCAATTTTTAGAAAACAATCAAGAAATTTACTTTCGAAAAATAAAAATATTAAACCACGCATTTGCAAAAATTTAAATATAAAGAAACTAGATAAAATTTTTAAATTAATAAGACCTGATTTTGTAATTAACTGCATATCATCTAGAAAATTAATTGCTAAATATACAAAACCTATTCTTGAACTAAATTCTTTTTTTCCACATAAAGTTAATTTTTTATGTATGAAATATTCCTCAAAATTTATAAATATTAGTTCTGATGGCATATTTTCAGGATTAAGAGGAAATTATAATGAAGAAGACCAGCCAGATGCACAAGACATATATGGACTGTCTAAATTTCTTGGTGAGACATACGGTAAAAATTCAGTTGTAATAAGAACTTCATTCATTGGTCATGAATCTTTTAATAAAAATGGTTTTTTGGAATGGTTTCTCCGACAAAAAAACTGCAATGGATATAGCAATTACAAATATTCAGGTTTAACGAGCAATTCATTAGCAGAAATAATCAGAGATGAGATTATTACGCGCCCTAAATTAAATGGTATTTTTAATTTATGTTCTTATCCTATAACAAAATATAAATTATTAGTGTTAATCTCAAAAATTTATAAAATTAAAGTAAGTATTAAAAAACTAGGCGGAAAAAAAATAAATAGAATACTAGTAAATAAAAAATTTACACAGACAACAGGTTATAAATTTGAAAATTGGAAAAAAATGATAATTGATATGAAAAAACAGTATGTACAAAAAAAATAATATAAAAGATAACAATTGTCATATTTGTAATTCTAATAAAATTATACAAATAATTGATTTTGGTTATGTAGGTTTAGCTGGAGCTTTCTTAAAAAAAAAAGAAATTTTAACTCAAAAAAAATATAGAATGAAACTTTATTTTTGCAAAAATTGTTTTACATTACAAGTGATTGACAAAATAAATCCGAAAATTCTTTTTAAAAAATATTTTTATTCTTCATCAGCAATTAAAACTTTAAGATATCATTTTAAAAAATTGGCTCAAGAAGTAAAATTTCTATTAAAAGGCAAAAATAAATCAAATATATTAGAATTTGGTTGTAATGACGGAATATTGCTAAAACCACTTCAGTCAAAAAATATAAAAAACTTAATTGGAGTAGATCCCGCATCAAATATCATAAAAAAAATTAAAAATAAAAATATAAAAATAATTAACGATTTTTTTAATTTTCAATTATCAGCAAAAATAAAAAAAAAATATGGTAAAATGGATATTATATTAGCAAACAATGTATTTGCCCACATTTATAATCTTAACAGTGTCACACGAGGAATAAAAAATCTTTTAAAGTCAGATGGCTCTTTTATTTTTGAAGTTCATTATCTTGGTAAAATGATAAAAGAATTGCAGTACGACATGATTTATCATGAACATGTATTTTATCATTCTTTATTATCTTTAACTAATCTGTTTAAAAAATATAAGTTAATCATTTATGATGTAAAACCAATTAAAATCCATGCTGGATCTATGAGATATTACGTATGTAACGAAGAATTTTATTCTAAAAAAAATAAAAACAACAGAGTCAGAAATTTAATTATTAAAGAGTATGAAAATAATTTTCATCTAGCTAAAACTTTTAAAAATTTTGCAACTAAAATCTATAAAACAAAAGTAAGTCTTACTAATTTATTGGCAAGAATTAAAAAAGATAATAAAAAAGTTTACGGCTATGGGGCTTCAGGCAGAGCAAATACAATCTTGCAATACTGTAATTTAAATAATATAGACATACCTTTGATTATTGATGACGCTACTATAAAGCACGGATATTATACACCTGGATCAAATATCAAAATATGTACTTCAAAAATTTTAACATCTCAAAAGAAACCAGATTATATAATTTTGTTTGCTTGGAGTTTTTTAAAAGAAGTTGTGAATAGAAATAAGAAATATATTTTAAATGGTGGTAAAATTATATTACCATTACCAAAGGTAAAAGTGTTAAACTATAAAGAATTAAAATTATTTATGGATAAAAAATAGACTATGAAGATTATGTCAATATTTGGAACCAGGCCAGAAATGATAAAAATGTGCGGAACTTTAAAACTTTTAGACTTACAGCACTTTGATCATGTAATGGTACATACTGGTCAAAACTATAAAAAAGAACTCAAAGATTTTTTTTTTAAAGACTTAGAAATAAGAGACCCTGATTATAACTTAGAAATTAACACTTCAAATTACGGGCACGAAGTAGCTGATGTCATTAAAAAATCCTATGAATTAATGGCAAAAGTAAAACCCGATGCTTTGCTTATTTTGGGAGATACTTACAGTTGTTTATCTGTAATGCCAGCGGCGCATTTTGGCATTAAAATATTTCATATGGAGGCAGGTTTACGAGCTTGGGATAAAAGAATGCCCGAGCAACGAAATAGAATTTTAATTGATCATATGAGCAGTATTTTATTTCCATTCAATAATTATCATAGAGAAAATCTAATACGTGAAAATATCCATCCTTCAAAAATATTTGTTACAGGTAATCCAACCTTTGAGGTGATGCGAAATTACTCAGACCAAATAAACTCAAGCGAAATTTTAAAAAAACTTAAAATTAAATATAAAGATTATTTTTTAGTTACATGTCATAGAAGTGAGAATGTTGATCATGGTGATTCCATTATTAAATTAATGAATATATTTTCTGAACTTTCAATTAAATATAAAAAAAAAATTATTTTTCCAATGCATCCAAGAACAATGAAAAAAGTAGGAAAAAAAAACAGTTTTAAAGGTATAGAAATTATAAAACCTCTAGGTTTTTATGATTTTAATAAATTACTTAAAGACTCATTCTGTGTCTTATCAGACTCTGGGACTGCTCCAGAAGAATGCTTGTTTTATAAAGTGGCAAATGTCTCAATAAGATATTCAACAGAGAGGCCAGAAACAATTGAAAGTGGAGGCAGCATTGTTGCAGGATTATCCAGATCAAATATATTAGATTCAGTAAAGTTAGCAATTAACAAAAGTTTTACAGCAAATTATAATTTTGATGAGAACCATTCTCCTTCTGCAGTGGTTGTTAATGCAATACAAAGTGATATTAAAAATTTTTTTTAATATTATTTAATCTTTTTTTTTAATTTTGTTTACAAAATTTTTTCCACGTCCTATTTTCAGTATTTTAGATATAAAATTTCTAATCAAATTATCGACAACACCTAATACTCTTTTGATTTTTTCTTTGGGTCTACCAGTAAATGAAGTTACGTGGAAATAATTAGTTTCGTCAGGAGATATTTGTGAAAAATAATAATTTGAAACACAGCACCTTGGTCTATCGGCTGTAACCGGACTCACTGAATGCCAACTAATTTTATTTGTTTCCATTACTAATAAGCGATTAGTAAGTGCCGTAATTGTTTTTTGATTGACTCTTAGGTCGTCCCAAAGCTCAAAATTTCCTCCATTTTCAATTCTCCAATCAGGAGATACGTAGTAAAGAAGATTTAATCGGCGATATCTTTTTCTATCTGCATCGTGACTGTTGTCAATATGTGGATTCAAAAAATCGCCTGGGAACATCATTGATAAGCCGCCAGCATAAAGTTTAGGATCCGGTTCAATTTGTACAAAGCCAACAAATTTTGAAATTAAATTTACCACTCTTTTATCCTGGAAGGCGTATGTAATATCTGAAAGTATTTTATTGTAAGCACTTAAATTAGCTGACGTCTTTTTCTTCTCACGAAATGATTCTTGATTAAAAAAACCATTTCCATCTTTAGGAAATGAGTTATATATCATTTGGCAAATAGCTGGATCAAGGAGTTCGTCTATTACAAAATGACGTGTTTTAGTTCCAGTTGGATTATTCCATTGTGCCTGAATAGATTTAGCGGACGACTGAATTTTTTTTAATAGAAGTAATGTAAGCTTTTCTTGATTAGTCATTTACAATTTTACTACTGTAAAAAATTTATTAAAATAATTTTAATTATAATACAAGAATATCAAAAATTATATTTTAATTTTAAGTTAGATAAGTATATATTTAATATTTACAAAATATTTTCATTACTTTTTGCAATTTTATATAAGTAATTAAAGGTATTTATTGAACATGTATTCCATGAGAATTTTTTAGAATATTTTTCTGCTTTTACAGAAATATTACTTCTAAGTTTCTCATTTAATATGAGTTTTTTTATACAGGAACTTATACTTTTACTATTATACGGATCAAAATATAATCCACCATCTTTTAAAATCTCTTTCATTGGCCCTATTTTAGAACAAGCTATAGGTAGTTTTGATTTCATCATTTCAATTAAAATACAAGGCATATTTTCGCAACTGGAGGCAAAAACTCCAATATCAGCATTATTATAGTATTTGTGTATTTTGTTATGCTCGACATAACCTAAATAATTTATAAAAATATTTTTGGAACTATTTTCATTTAAAACTTTCATAAATTTATTATTTAATCTTGGATGAATTTTTCCAATTAAATTTAAATTTATTTCAAGATTATAAATTTTAATATCTCTAACAGCTGTAATTAAATTTATATGGTTCTTGTAAGGTTCTACGGTCGATACGTAAATCAAATTTATTTTTTTTTTATTAGAAAATTTTGATAAATGTTGAGAAAATTTTTTCTGGTATTTAAATATTGGATTAATACCATGAGGTATAATAATTTGTTTTTTTTTTCTTAATTTTAAAACACTGTTAATCTTATCTTTGGCATATTTTGTTAAAAAAATTATGCCATCTGATTTCTTAAAGGATAGCTTCATTAAAAAATTTAGTATTATTAATCTAAGTGAAAAAATACTTATTCCATATGTATTTTTTAAATTAAATTCAAAAGGATGAAGATTTTGACATAATGTGACAGTCTTAATTGATTTTCTAAAGATCAAGCCACCTGGAGAAAATAATAAATCACAATTTTTACTTTTTAATTCTTTTGGTAATAAAAAAAAATTCCAATAGAATCGTTTTATTAAATTGTTACTAAAATATTCAATATTAATTTTTTTTATTTTTTTATTTTTTCTAATTTTTTTTAATAATTGTGGATTACCCCACAAGATAATTCTATCAAATCTATTTTTTAAATAACTAAAATTTTCAAATATTTCTTTTAAGTGAACAATGCCACCCCCAGTTATAATATTTGATGCATCTACTCCTAAGTTCATTTAATAATAAAAATATTTTAGTAAATTATTAGTAATTATATTTAAAATTTGTTATATTTTTTCAGTGAAAATTATATTAATTACTATTCACTATCCACCAATAATTTCATCTTGTGCTGAACAAATCAAAGATTTAGCTATCGAATTAAAAAAACAAGGACATACACCTGTTGTAATAACATCTAGTCCCGATGTTAAATTTTTTTATAAAGATAGCAAAGTTAATGGTATTAGAATTATTAAAATAAAGGGTTTCCTAATAAAAAATAATTACAATTATATTATTAGAGGTATAAATGAGTTAATTACGCCTTTTGTAATGATTAGCGCATTATTTATAAATAAATTTAGTTTTAATAAGGTTAGAGGTATAATATTTTATTCTCCGATAATTTTTTTTGGCCCGTTAATTTATTTTATAAAAAAAATTACTAAAGCGAAGGTATTTTTAATACTTAGAGATCATTACCCTGAAGATTTAGTCAATATTCAAATAATAAAAAATAAATTAATAATATTATTTTTCAAGTTTTTTAATAAATTACAATTTAACATTGCAGATAAAATCGGAGTTCAGTCCAAAAATAGCAAATACTACCTAGAGAAATATAATATACCAAATAATAAAATTGAAACTCTTTATAACTGGGGGAGTGATGAATTTAATTTTAATTATAATAAACTAGACAGTCTAATAAAAAATAAGAAAGTTCTTTTGTTTCTTGGCTCAATAACAGTTGCTCAGTATAATAAGCTAATTTATAAAATAATATATTATTATAAATCTTCAAATAAAATTATTATTTTTTTTGTTGGCACTGGATCTGAATTGAAAAAAATCAACCAATTCATATCTATCCATAAAATCAAAAATGTATTTATTTTTAATCCAATTAAACCCAAATTTATTAAAAGTTTATGCAAAAAGTGCTGTGCCGGGTTAATTTTTTTAAATAAAAATTATGTCTCTCACAATATCCCCGGAAAATTTGTATCTTATATTAGATCGGGACTGCCTATTATAGCAGATGTAAACAGCGAATCTGACTTAGCTAATTTTATTAAGAATTATAAATTAGGAATAGTAAATACAAAAAGTGAATATGATAAATTTTTAATAAAAATAAACAATCTAATACATAATAATGAAAAGTTGAGAGAAATATCAAGAAATTGTTCGAGGTTTTTCAAACAAAAATTTACAGTAAAAACTAAAGTTGAACAAATTATCAATATCTTTTCGTAAATTGAATAACGAATGTTTATATAATGACTAATTTTAATAAAAAAAAATAAAATGACTAAATGTATCACTGGATCTTCCGGTTTTGTTGGCAAAGCTCTTTCTATAAGGCTACTTAAAGAAAAATATAAAGTTTTTGGAGTTACAAAAGGATTTTGCGAAATTAGTTTTATTAAAAATCTTAAAATTATTAAAAAAAATATTACTGCTAAGAGCAATTGGTACCCGATGTTAAAAGGTGTTGATCATATAATTCATTGTGCCGCACTAAATCGTGGGAATATAAAAAAAAATAATAATGATAAATTGGAAAACTATTTAGAGGTTAATACTTATGTAACGTCTAATTTTGCAGAACAGGCTGCTAACGCAGGTGTTAAGCGTTTTGTTTTCTTAAGTTCAATTTTTGTTAACGGTAATGAAACTATTGGATTATCTAGTTTCAATAATAATGATATTTCGCAACCTAAGGATGATTATAGTACTTCCAAATTTGAGGCAGAAAAAGCATTATTAGAAATATCCAAGCAAACCGGGTTAGAGGTGGTCATTATTAGAGCCCCCTTAATTTATGGTGAAGGAGTAAAAGGAAATTTTTTGCGTCTATTAGATTTAGTTTATAAACAAATACCATTACCTTTGGCAAAGATTAATAATTTAAGATCTTTTATTGGACTGAACAATCTAATAGATTTAATTATTTGCTGTATTGATCACCCTAAAGCAGCAGGAAAAACTTTTTTAGTTTCAGATGGGGAGGATATCTCAACATCAGATTTGATAAGAAAATTATCAAAATTCATGAACAAATCTCCAAGACTATTCAAAGTTCCTCAATCAATAATTAAATTAATGGGTCGTTTAGTTGGAAAGTCATTGGAGATTCAAAAATTGCTTGGATCTTTACGAGTAGATAATTCTGATGCACGCAAAATATTAGGATGGAGTCCAGCATTAAGTTTAGATGAAGGGTTGGAAAAAACAGTTCGTTGGTATTTAAAAAATCGATGATACGTTTATTGGATATTATATTTTCTTTTCTTAGTTTGATTTTATTTTTTCCATTGTTTATTTTAATACTTTTTGTTGGATTTTTTGATACGGGTTTACCTTTATTTATTCAAAAAAGAGTTGG
>Ga0164292_10004163_pt1 | contig 11767 bp, 10 predicted proteins | sample GEODES117metaG_FD_111486 | JGI IMG/M metagenome (GOLD analysis project Ga0164292, IMG submission 111486) | Eutrophic lake water microbial communities from Lake Mendota, Wisconsin, USA - GEODES117 metaG | ecosystem: Environmental > Aquatic > Freshwater > Lake | place: USA: Lake Mendota... | reverse complement strand
TCGCCACCTGCGGTGACAACTGCTTCAATAATTGTTCCAGCCTTTGATGCTGTGCGAACTAATACATCAAACGATTGTGATGCACGGTAGCCAGTGATCTTTGTTCCGGCTTCCTGAGTCCAGTTGTATTCAGGGTAGACACTGATATTTGCTGAGCGAATATCTTTTGTCGCAATTCCTGCTTTGAGCAGAGCTGCACGAACAGCTGATGCGGATTTTGAAGCACTAGAAAGTGCCGCAGCATTTGTCGAACCAACTGTTGAAACAGTTGCGTTGAAGCGAACCGCATCTGGGACAACAGAGGTCGTTCCCACACCTGTAACAGTGATGAAGCGGTTATCTGCGGTGCCTGCGCCATTTGCTGGGATCGCTAGGGCGACTACTCCTGCAACGGCAGCGACTGTTACTGCGGTTAGGACTGTGCGAAGTTTTGTAAGTTTCATGACTCAAGTATCTCTTATCAGGTGGGAATGGCGTGAATTAAGGCTGGGAATAGTGGGAGAATAAAGGGGTGGCCCAGTTCTTAAGTAAGTGCAGCGCTAGTGCGATGGCAGATGCTGCTGCAAATTTGTCAGCCGGTGGATTGGTGGCATTTCCAACTGAAACTGTTTATGGGTTGGGTGCGGATGCGTGTAACGCGGCTGCAGTTGCGCGAATTTATTCAGTAAAGGGTCGGCCTTCAGATCATCCATTAATTGTGCATATTGCATCGATGGCTGGTTTAGGTGATTGGGCAGATGATGTGCCGGGGTATGCGATTTCTTTAGCACGTGATTTTTGGCCTGGGCCAATGACTTTGGTTGTTATGCGGTCCGAATTGACTGGGGATTTTGTGACTGGCGGGCAGGACACAGTTGGTGTGCGAGTTCCGAATCACCCTGTTGCATTGGGGTTGTTAGAAGCTTTTGAACGGGTTGGTGGCAAAGGAATTGCGGCACCGAGTGCAAATCGTTTTGGAAACGTTTCACCGACGACTGCACAGGCGGTTAGTGATGAGCTGGGCGATTACCTAGCTGAGGGTGATCAGATTCTTGATGGTGGGTCATGTGATGTTGGTATTGAATCAACAATTATTGATTGCACAGGAGATGTTCCAAAGATTTTACGGCCGGGGGCGATTACTGCACAGATGGTTGCTGAATCGACAGGGTTAGAAGTTGTTGGGGTTGTGGAAGAAAGTGCGATCCGTGTCAGTGGTTCATTAGAGGCTCACTACGCGCCGGCGGCAACAGTTGTTCTGGATCAATCCCCCATCGCAGGTCAAGGGTTTATTGCGATGGCAGATGTTGTAGCCGGCGATGGTGTTATGCGATTAGCTGCACCTAAGACTCATGATGAGTTTGCTCGGGTTTTGTATTCAGCCTTGCGTGCTGCAGATGAACAAGGATTAGAAACTGTTGTCGTAGAACAACCAGGGGGGGATGGAATCGCAATTGCGATTCGTGACCGTTTGAAAAGAGCTTCTCAAGGAAACAGCAATAAGGTTATCTCGTGAATCTTTCAAGGGAAACGTACAGAGGAAATTTCATTAACCGAGGTATTGACAAAATTGATCTCCTTTTCGGTTTCCTCCTAATAACAAACTTGATTCTCATTTTTTCGGAGTGGATTAAAAGATACGATTCACTAGTTGGCTTGTCTGATGAAGGTTTCCTATTTTCTCAGTTGATAAGCATGAAATCAACTGATTCAAATTATTCTCCATTTGCAGAGATTCTAGGAATACCATTTGCATGGTTAGGCGAATCAATAATTGAATTTCGAGTATTTGGTTTAGCTACAGTAATTCTTGTTGCGATCTTGTCTCTATTTTTTGTTCGAAGGTCACGCAATGAACATTCCAAATTAGTTTGGACACAGATTGGGATTGTCTCGGGGGTTTCAATTCTACTAGTTCCTTCTACTTTTCGATTCCTGTTAATTAGCCCTGGATATCAGTGGCTGATTACGATCACTTCAGTTCTAACATTCTTAACTCTTATACATTTAAACACAAGTAAATTTTTAACCCCCAGTATTATTGTTTTTTCGAGTGCCGTACTCTTCCTTGCTCTACAGATTAGTCTCTATACTCGAGTCACATACTTTTTTCTCTTAATTCTAATGATAAGTATTTCAATTTTTTTCTTGAACAAGAATCCACGTAGGTATCTAATAATATTTTTGAGCCTTTCGTTATCATTTTTTAGTCTAACTCAAAATGGATTAGTCAGCAGATGGACCGAAATAATTTCAAATGCGAGTTTGATTGACCCAAAAGGTTATTCGATTTTTAATGAAGTAATTGACATAAGCATTAGCATTTTGATCATTCTTGTAACATTAACTCTTGGCAACATCTTGTTTGATTCCTCAAGCAACTCAAGAAAACAGAAAGTCGTATTAGTTGGAACTTGTTCTTTATTACTTTTGATGCTCTTATTGTGGATATTTCTCTCTAGAGATCGGATGACACCATTTGCATTCTTGGGAACCGTACTTGCTGGTTCACTGATATCAAGAAGTGAATTACTGCAAGTTCCAAAAATCAAATTGATCTATTTTGTATTACTTTCATTACTCCCGGTTACTTCACAATTTGGTTCTAACACACCAGCATTGGCGAATTCAAACATTGTATGGATTTCCATTACGTTTCTCGCTGTCACACTAGTTAGGATTTCTGATCGAGAAAAATGCAATAGAAAAATGATTCTGGCCTGCTTTTTGTTATTAATCGCTTTGATGCAAATTGTAAATACTCAGCGCAGCTTTGAGACTTCTTTAGATCATTCTCGAGAGGTTACGATAGGCGATGAGAGATTTTCCACTTCAGAAGAAATTTCAAGAGCGATCAAGGAATTTCAAATGAGTTTCGAAAAATCTGGCGTCCCTAATGATCAGAGAATTATGGATCTATCGATGTTCCATCCAGGAGGCGGTCTCTACCTAGGGCTCGACGTGATACCCATGGGGACCGCCGACCGTACTTTCGATGCTTCTTTCGATGAACAACTGAACTTACTCTTTAGCAAATATTCCGAGCATTTCAAAGGAAGATTTGGGCTGGTGTTGATCAGTTCACCTTCAACCAAGGACATGACCTTGACATCAAATTGCTCGGAGTTGAAAAACTTTTTGCAGCTTGAGAGCCAAAGTTTTTCATCCATTTACTCGGAATTCTTAGAATACGAATACAGGACCATTTCCATCTTGAAATCATCGCCCATACAGGAAACGCTCTATCCGCTGGATTTAAGAATCCTTGCAAAGTGTGGAGGGTAAGTGATCAAATTACCTCCCGTTGCGAGAATTTAGGTATGCTCGCAGGGTGAATACATTCATTCGCCGGCTCATACAGTATCTAACTAGAAAATTAGAGATACCATCCCTGATCAAATCTGGTTTCACGCCAAACTCGGATTATTTTGAAAAAATCTACACTAAGAAACTTTTTGGTAAATCTGAATCTGCTTCAGGTCCAGGAAGTACATTGGGTGCTACAAGTAAGATTCGTGCCCAACTACAAGAAGTATTCAAAGACTTAGAAATCAAATCGCTAGTAGATATTCCATGTGGCGATTTGTATTGGATGTCAAAAGTCAATTTAGGGAATTTAAGTTATACAGGTTTAGACATCGTGCCTTCACTAATTGAGAGTCTCCGAATCACATACCCTATGGCTAAGTTTAAGGTTCATGATGCTTCATCAGATCCGTTAGAAAAATATGATTTGATTTTATGTCGTGATTTATTTGTACATTTAACAAATACTCAGATATGTCAGGCATTGGATCACTTCAGAAATTCAGGAAGTACATATTTACTGTCTACTACCTTTGTTGACTTAAATGAGAATGTGGAACTTCGAGTTCCAAGAATAGGTGTTGGTTGGCGACCAATTAATTTATCTCTTCACCCCTTTAACTTAGGGAAACCAGAGATGACAATTAATGAAGAATCGTCGGAGGGCGGCGGAAAATACAGGGATAAGTCGCTTTCCTTATGGAGATTGAATTAAGTGGGCCCAGACGGGCTCGAACCGTCGACCCACGGATTAAAAGTCCGTTGCTCTACCGACTGAGCTATAGGCCCTATTGAAGTCCCACTATAACACCCTTCTTAGGGGCATTATTTTCATCTTGTTAACATCCTCTGGTTACCCAAAATGTTAATTATCAGCAAACATCGATACACCCCATTCCCTTCAACATTTAGGTGTAAATTTCATTCATGAAGTTGTCGGTGATAACCCCAGTGTTCAATGGGGAGCGATTTCTTGCTGAGACTATAGAAAGCGTCTTGCGATGTTGTAGGGACATTGAATTTGAGTATCTGGTGGTTGATGATGGATCAACAGACAATACCAGCGAAATTTTAGAAACGTTTAGAGATAAAATTCAAATCATCAATAAACCTAATTCAGGCCAAGCTGATTCAATTAATGAGGGCTTATCTTTGGCCAAGGGCGAATACGGGATAATTGTAAATGCTGATGACCCATTGGTTTCTGAAAAGTTATTTGATTTATCTTTTAAAGAATTTGATGATAACGATCTAATTGTATGTTATCCAGATTGGGAGGTCATTTCATCCGACGGTAAGACGATTAAAAGAATCAAAACCAAAGATTATTCCAAGAAAATTCTCATTGGACATCTTCAGTGCTTACCCGGACCCGGGGCAGTATTTCGAATCGCATGCGCCCGCCGTGTCAACGGATGGAACAGAAACTTTAAGTACGTTGCAGATTATGATTTTTGGATTCGGTTGAGTGAAATTGGAAAGTTTAAGAGAATTCCACAAAACTTAGCCGCGTGGAGGATGCACGAAGATTCTACTTCTATTTCGCAAAAAAACTTCAGCATGGCCCTTGAAAGAATTCGCGTAATTGAAGAATTACCATTTTTGAATGAATTGAGCCCCAAGTTAAGGAATAAAGCATTGGCAAGTGCTTATTATCAGGCCGCAGTGTTGTCATATTTTGATCCAACTATTCCAGGTAAGGAATGGTTCAAAAAAAGCCTATCTTTAGATCCAACAATCGTGCTGCGGAGCAAACCGACTCGAACGCTTTTCCTTCTTCTGTTTCCATGGTCAGCGTGGTTAGCTAAGTACGTTAGCAAGAAGTTCAGGCATTTGAATTGATAGGATTAGGCTTTCCATGATGTTATCCTCCTCAAATGGCTAAGGTCGCGATTTTTGGGACGGAAGGCATGTTGGGCAAAAGTCTTGTAAACATAATTGGCCAGGAACATGATGTAGTTGAGTTCAATCGGAGTGGAACAAAAAATAGGTTTTCGAAGAAAAGTCAAAATTTTGATGCCGAAAATACGACTGTTGCTGAGTTACATCAATTGATTCAGGACTGCGACTTTGTTTTTAATTCGATTGCAGTAGTTAAACAAAGAATCCCAAAGAAAGTGCCAGCAAAAGTACTTTCAAATGTGATTAGAGTAAATTCGAATTTTCCAACCCTTCTCGAACAATCTTTAAGCGATCAGACAAAAATAATTGAAATAGGAACAGATTGTGTATTCTCCGGAAATCGTGGGTCTTACATCGAGTCAGATCTCAAAGATCCAACAGACATCTATGGCTGGTCGAAGGCTCTTGGAGAGATTGAATCAGAGAAGATAATGCGCCTTAGAACCTCAATAATTGGAAGACAGGCATCACAACAAAGCAGTTTGCTTGATTGGTTTTTGAGTCAGGAAATTAACGGAAAAGTTGCTGGCTTTACAAATCATTTTTGGAATGGAATGACAACCTTACAGTTTTCAAAAATTGTTTTGGGCATTATTAATAAGAATCTATTTTCTTCAGGCACTTATCATCTTTATTCAGAGAATAAAGTTACCAAGGGGAACTTGTTGGCGTTGTTTAGAAAATACTTTGAGCGCACAGATATTGAAATAAGTATGGAAGCGGACAGTGTGTTTATAGATCGTTCTCTGGGGACTAGCTTTCCAGAAATGAATTCTGAAATATGGCAAGCGGCTGGATACAGTAAAGCACCTTGCATTGAGGAAATGTTAGAAGAGTTTGCGCAAACAACGAAAATGGAGGGTTAAGGCTATGGATATGGATTTCGCGGATTCGGTTATAACAATTACAGGTGGCACGGGATCCTTTGGCCAAGCTATGACTCGGAATCTGTTAAATGAAAAAGTCTCTGAAGTGCGAATTTTGAGCAGGGATGAAAACAAGCAGGATCAAATGAGAAACGACTTTAATGATCCGAGACTCAAATTTTACATAGGAGATGTGCGGGACAAAGATAGTGCGAGAAATGCAATATCTGGCAGCGAATACGTGTTCCACGCAGCCGCACTAAAGCAAGTCCCATCCTGCGAGTTCTTCCCAGAGGAGGCGGTTTCCACAAATATTCTTGGAAGCCGAAATGTGATGGATGCAGCATATGAGACGAATGTAAAGATGGTGGTATGTCTTAGTACAGATAAGGCTGTCTATCCAATCAATGCCATGGGTATGACTAAAGCTTTGATGGAGAAATTTGCTCAATCTTATGCAAGGAGATTTCCTAAGAGTGAGACAAAAGTTTCAATTACCAGATACGGAAATGTAATGATGTCTCGGGGATCTGTAATTCCTCTATTCATTAAATGCATAATCGATGGTAAGGACATAACAATTACCGACCCGAATATGACGCGCTTTATGATGAGCCTCGATGAATCGGTCGGTTTAGTGCAGCATGCCTTCAAGAAAGGTTCATCAGGTGATTTGTTTGTAAGAAAAGCGCCAGGAGCTTCAATAGCAACCCTTGTGGAAGCTTTAGGCTTACTCGAAATTGGAAAAATTACAGTTCAAAACATTGGTGTCCGACATGGCGAGAAAAGCCACGAATCACTTCTTAGCGCGGAGGAGCGAATCACTTCAGAAGAAGAGGGTAGTTTTTACAAAGTGCCTTTAGACTCTAGAAATCTCAACTATGGATTGTACTTTTCGGAAGGAAACACAAAAGCGTTAAGTAGTGTTCAACCATTTACATCTGAAAATACAGAGCAATTAAGTTCTGAAGCTTTAGCTAAAATCATTTCTGAATTACCTGAGTTCAAAAGTTTATTAGGAAAGACAAAATGAAGAAATTAAAAGTTGTTACGATCGTTGGTACCCGGCCCGAGATTATTCGGCTTTCAGTTGTTATAGAGGAGCTGGATAGGGTATTCGATCACTCCTTAATTCATACCGGACAAAATTATGATCAAAATTTAAACCAAATTTTCCTTAAAGATTTAGGTATCAAAAGCAATTTGATAGAACTTGGGATTGATGTAAAGACACCTTCTCAGTTCATTGGCAATCTAATTTCAAAATTAGAAGACAAACTTATATCGATAAAACCTGATGCAGTCCTGATTTTGGGTGATACAAATAGCGGTTTCTCGGTCATTACGGCCAAGAAACTGGGGATTCCGGTCTATCACCTAGAGGCTGGAAATAGATCTTTTGATTCGAATGTTCCTGAGGAATTTAATCGTCGTTTGATTGATCATGCTTCTGACTTCAATTTGGTTTATAGCGAGCATGCACGCAGGAATCTTGAATCTGAAGGAATTGACCCAAGGAACATTTGCTTAATTGGATCACCAATGTTTGAAGTATTTCGAAAGTACGCAAAGCAGATTGAGTCCTCAAAAATTCTTGAAAATATGAACTTGAATGAGGCGGGATACATCTTAGTTTCCATGCATAGACAAGAAAATGTAGATGACACACAAAGACTCAAGAGCATGCTTTCTACTCTTGATGACTTGAATAAAGAGTTCAAAGTCAGAATAATTGTGAGCACTCACCCGAGAACAAAGTCGAAGCTAGAAGTCATTGATTTCGAGAGAAATTCACAAGTGAGCTTCGTGGAACCACTCGGGTTTTTTGATTACATAAAGCTTCAAACGAATTCTTTGTTCGTTGTATCTGACAGTGGCTCTCTACCCGAAGAGGCATCCATTTTAGGTTTTAGAGGACTCGCGTTCCGGAATTCGATGGAAAGACCAGAAGCATTAGAGGCCGGGCACGTAATTCTGTCTGGTCTAGACTCAGACGAAGTCTTGCGGGCAGCAAGATATCAATTATCTAGTGATCTTCATATTGCGCCAATTGGTGAGTATTCAATCGAAGATACTTCAAAAAGAGTGATTAGTTTTATCTATTCTACTATTGGACAATACAAGTTTTGGAAGGGTCTTCGGTAGTTTTAATGAATAAATGATTCGTAAAAGGAAATGTGATCTTTCAAGAATCTCTCCGATGAATATTTAGAACTAATTTCCTGATTGAATTTTTTGGCCAGTTGCGCTCTTAGTTTTGGCTCACTTTTCAGTAGCTCAATTCTTTGAATAAATTCCTCTAGATTTGAGCAGAGATATCCCGTCTTTGAGTCTGAAATCAAATCTTCAATAGAACCAACTTTGCTTGCGATTACAGGTAATTCACATTGACCAGCTTCGACTAATGAAATCGGCATCGCTTCATTGTCCGATGTAAGAAGGGCTAGATCGCAAGCAGGCCAGAAATCCTCTGGCGAGACCCATCCTAACAATTGTACATTTGGGAGTTTGGCACTGAGCATTTCCTCCATAAGTTCTCCGTCGCCACCTACAAGGAAAAGAGTGTCTGGCAATTTAGTCGCAATCTGTAGAAGAAGATCTGGCCTTTTGATGGGCGCTAAGCGCCCTAACCAGCCAACTACAAAGTCCTTCTGCCCAATGCCAAACTTCTTGCGACTAGCTGCCCTATTAAGGAAATCTAGATTTGAAACTCCAATCGGAATCACTTTGAATGAAGCATCTTCGCCCACGTTTCTTGCCAAGAGCTCATTTTTTACTTGCTGTCCTGCACTTATAAGTCCAAAATTCCTTCCGGACAAAATCCGCTCTACAAAAACAATCATGTTTACGATGTATGTTGGAAAATATCCATAAAGAAGATGGCCGTGATAAGTGTGTACGAAATTCATTTTACGACAGGACCTGAAAATTCTTAAGCTACGAGTCAACACCCCTGCTTTGGATGTGTGGGAATTAACTATTTCTGGATCTAGGTCTAACAAAGTAGATCGCAAGGTCCAGAAAGCTTTCCATGTTGAAAAAATAGAAACCCCCTTCCCAAGTCCTTCGATCCTGATTAATTTACAATTTGGTAAATTTCTTTCCTCTTTCTCGCCCGAATTAACTTCTCCAATTATGAGAAAAACCTCATGTCCTTGCTCTACAAGTCCATCTATTAAAATTTTGAGCCATTTGGCAGTACCCCCAACGTTATATCTGGAGATGACTTGAACTATTCTCATGAATTCACTCTAACAAACTCGCGCCCTCAGGGAGTAAATCTCAGGTTTGAATTATCATTGCGGCATGGCTTTAGTGACCGGCAATAAGTTCAATGTCTCGCTGATCACGGATATCCTGAATATTCTTTCAAGAAAACAGCGAATCAGGCTGTCCATCTTTGGTGTTCAAAGTTTCTTAGTCAATCTTCTAGACATCCTTGCAGTTGGCTTATTGGGCGTACTTGTCACGGTTTTAGTGGCAACACAAACCGATGTTAGTGATTTAAGCCTTGAAACTAATCTCAATAAGTTTTTCAATTTTGGCGACACGGCTGATAGTCAGAAGCTATTCCTTTTTAGTCTTTTGGTAACTTTCTTTTTCGTTTTAAAATCAATTTTATCTATTTTGTTAAACAAAAAGTTATACAAACTACTTAGTGAAGATATGAATCGGACTGGCCGTAAATTAGCAGTAGATTCAATATTAGGTAATAAGCTCAATCATAATTTTAGTCTTATAAGTAGAAGTCAAACACTAACTGATGGCTTAGAGTCCATCTTTTTCGGTGTGTTGGCAAGTTTCATTCTATTGTGCTCCGACATTGCACTTATAGCCGTTCTCTTGGTAGCGATCGCAATCTTTAGTCCCTTAACAGCTTTGTCTTTAATCTTTTGCTTTGGTTTTATTGGATTTACATTGTTCTTTGGAATTGGTAATAAATCTCAATCGGTTGGTAAAGAACTTCACAGCTCTCGAACCAAATTGGGCGACCTTATTCTCTTTTCTTTAAATTCCAGAAAAGAAATAGCAGTTGCCGGCAAAACTAATGATTTCGTAAAACAGTATTCTAGTTTAGAAGTTTCATTTCATACCCAACTATCCCGTGCATATTTTTTGCCAAACCTTGCTAAGTATCTATTTGAAGCGAGCCTTATTGTCGGAATGCTGGTAGTAGGATTATTTCAGTTCATTTTTCTCGATAGAGCTAGCGCCGTTACTAGCATTTTTCTTTTTGTAATTGCAAGTCTTCGCATCGCACCTGCTGTTCTAAGATTGCAACAATCATGGCTGCAAATTAAACATCATTCTGACCTCGCTTCGTCCACGCTTACTGAATTTAATCAGTTGCCAAGAGATGAAGACACTTACCCAATAAGCAACATTGAAAACAAGAGTGAATTTTTACCCAGAATTGAAGTCAAGAACTTAAGCTTCCGCTATTCAGGTCGCGACGATGAGTTTTCAGTAGATAATTTGATTGTGGAAAGCGGAAAATTTGTTGCTTTGATTGGCCCAAGTGGCGGAGGAAAAACCACGTTTGTCGATTTAGTTTTAGGTTTATTGACACCTGATTCTGGCGAAGTCCGCATATCAGGGGTTAGCCCTATGGAGGCCGCAAGAAAGTGGCCCCGCGAAATTGCCTACGTTCCTCAAGATGTCTTTTTGATGAAGGGAAATTTACGACAAAACGTTACCCTCTTTGAAGATTCAGTTGATGACTCAAGACTTACAGAGGCTCTTAGAGCCGTCGGACTTCAAGATATTTCAGAGGTCTCAATTGATCCTGTCTCTATCGGAGAAGAATCTCTTCAATTGAGCGGGGGCCAGATCCAAAGAATTGGAATAGCGCGCGCCCTTTATCAAAATCCCAAGTTACTTGTTTTGGATGAAGCAACTAGTTCCTTGGACAGTGAGTCTGAAGTATTAATTACAAACTTGATAAAAGAACTAAAAGGTCGTGTAACTGTTTTAGTAATCGCACATAGACTTTCGACAATTCAATCGGCAGATGAAGTGGCTTATATTGATTCAGGACGGGTCGTTGCCATCGGAAAATTCGAAGAACTGCGAGCTCAAATTCCAAGCCTAGAAAAACAGGCCAGGATTCTAGGGTTATGATTGTCGGGAGTTGACTGTGGCTGGCCAGCTGAGCCAGCGCCAGATCTTGATCCTACGCGGCATGGTTGAAGGCAAGACCAACCACGAACTAGGCACTGAAATGGGCTTTTCTGTTTCCACTATCCGCCACGAGACCATGCGGATCTATCAGGCGCTTTCAGTTAGCGACCGTAAGGAAGCGGCCAAAAAGGCCATCATGCTCAGCCTGGTCTAGGCCAGACACGCTCAAACCCTCAATACGCACTTTACCCTTGCCCATCCCATAGACTAGTGACCTGATTCCGGCAGGCTTGTTTCTCGCTGCCATTCGGCGAAAGCCCTGCTAGCTATTCCCCCTAGTCATATCCAAGGACCGATCCCCCCAATCCACGCTCAACCCACCGCATCCAAGAATCCTTTTAAAGATTCTTTTCAAAAGGGCACAACATTTGGCCCCCAGCGGTGTCTTACTAAGTAGAGGGCAAGACGTTGCCTTCGTTTTACAAACTCGTGGGAGTTACACAATGGCACTATTGAAGTCGAAAGCGGCGAAAGCAGCTGCAGCGACCGATGCCGCCCGCATTTTGAGCGCAAATCCCGCCGACGCTCTTATG
>Ga0164292_10004160_pt1 | contig 11771 bp, 10 predicted proteins | sample GEODES117metaG_FD_111486 | JGI IMG/M metagenome (GOLD analysis project Ga0164292, IMG submission 111486) | Eutrophic lake water microbial communities from Lake Mendota, Wisconsin, USA - GEODES117 metaG | ecosystem: Environmental > Aquatic > Freshwater > Lake | place: USA: Lake Mendota... | reverse complement strand
TTGATCCAGAGCTGACTTGGTGCCGCTCCAGTTTCTCTGTGCCAATGCGACACAGAGACAATCAACCACCGTTAGTTGTGCAATGCGACTTGAAGTCGCTCCGCTTCGGAAGGTGGTTTCCCGTGCGGATGTGTGAAGAACAACATCTGAAAGCGCTGTTGCAGTACTTCTAATCGCGTTCGTAATTAAAATAATTGTTACCCCACGTGATTTAAATTCCTCTATAACTTCAACAACATCCAATGTTGTTCCACTATGACTGATTGCGACTAAGCAATCTCCTGCTTTTAGCAATGAGACAGATGTCAGTGCAGTATGTGCATCTCTCCAAGCAACGGCATTCTTTCCCTGACGATTGAGCTTTAACTGTAAGTCCATTGCGACATAACCACTAGAAGCTAAACCAAAAATTCCAATTGTGGATGCTGCATCCCAAGCATCCACCACGCTTTTAAAGCTCTTAACATCTAAACGTTCGGCAGTTGTTTGAATTGCACGCGAATCTGCAAGTGCAATTTTCTTGATGATCTCTTCAATTGAGTCATCTGTCGTAATTCCACTATCAAGTTCAGCAACAGTTGAAACATTTAACCCAAGGCGACTTACTTCTCCGACAAGTGCCATTCTGAACTCTGGGTAACCTTTGTATCCAATTGCTTTGCTAAATCGGACAACTGAAGCTACTGATGTTGTGGAGAAATCAGCTAGTTGTGAAATATTCATTTGAGAAACACCAATTGGATCCGACAGGACGCAGTTTGCGATTAATGCTTCACTTGCATGGAAAGAATTAAAGGAGCTTTTTATCTCCCCCAAAAGATCACTAAAATTATGCTCATGTGTAGAGATGGTGATTTTCTTTTTTAACACCTTACCTCCTCCACGAAAAAAAGCTTCAGCGCTGAACAGTTATGATGAAAAATAATGCCAAAAACACAATGAGTCAAGGGGTGAAACACAGCAATTGCATTAATCTTGCTATATGAAAAAGCGGGCACAGTTAGGTGCTGTATTTGCCTTAATGGGCGCCGCAACTGCCTCGCTCCCGGCCACAATTCCTCTGCGAAGTAATCAATTAGGGATACCGATAGAGCAATTGATGCCAGCTGTCCCTAGTTTGTTTTTCGGTTTATTCCTAGGAATCGGCCTCACCCCATTTATCAGTAAGTCTTTGACCACGACCAACCATGTGCGAATCAGCATCGCCATGCAAACTCTTGGAGTATTGGGAATTGGAGTACTTAATTCACAACAACTCTTTATTGCATCTTCTCTGATTATCGGTTTGGGTTTTGGTCAGTTGGAAGTTTTAATTACCTCGATTGCTCGAGTTGAATCGGCGCAAGTTGGTAATTTGCTCACACGCCTTGGGATTTACCTAGCGGCCTCAGCCTTTCTCACGCCAATTGCAATCATAGGTTTTGATCTACTGGAGGCTTCACATTACATAAATATAGCAATCGCAGTGGTTTCTATTTATGTAGGCGGTATTTTTCAAACCGATCAGATATATCCACAAAGCAAGAACTTCTTAGTATTAAAACTTGCAAACAGAAAAGTGTACCTGCTGCTTCTTACTGCGGCCTTTTATGTTGGAGCTGAAACTATTCTTGCAGGCTGGTCTGCAGTTCTGTTTACAGAGAATATTAGTAAGAACCTAGTTAGCGCACCTTTGGGCACATCGATCTTCTGGGCAAGTATGACACTTGGTCGAGTTGTGGGAACCTTTACAAGTTCGAAGCACTTTTCAACTAAGGCGAGTGCAATTCTTTGGTCATCAGGACTTTCTTTATCACTTGCTCTTTTATCTCAAATGAACGAAGGGGGATCGCGAGGTGCATTTCTCTCTCTTCTAGTACTAGCGATTTTCTTTGCGGGTCCTTGCTACGGTTTCATCATTGGTTTAGCTGTCATCCTCTACGAGGAGTCACTAGCAATAAAGAGTGCGACCTTTTTTGTTCTGGTTGGCGCACTTGGGGGGGTTCTTATACCCGCGCTTGCTCAAATCTTTCTAGGCTCGGAATCTAGAGATGTGACACTTGGCGCAGCCGCAGCCGCAGCCCTATCTACAGTATTTTTGATATCGAGCTTTCAAGAAAAGGAATCCACAGCTCCTCAGTCTTAACAAACTCTTCCTGCGAGTGCAATCTATTGGTCAGCATGACCGCGGAAAAATTCAGTTCGGGTGAGAAACCGAAGGCAACTCCTGTGAATCCTGTGTGACCATAAATAAGAACATCACTATTTTTGGTTGGAATCGACCAGGTTCTAAAACCAACACATTGCATTGGATCAGAGCTCGTCTCTAGAAATAGACGAAGCGTTTTGGAGCTAAAAACACCATCTTGACTAAAGGCATCAAGGTAAATACCTGAGAGATTAATCAGATCTGTTGCATCCGAGAACAGGCCTGCATGAGAAGAAATCCCCTTAAATACATGAAAAGCATTTCCATCATTTATCTCACCAGAAAGAATGTGAGTGCGCCAATTACTAAACTCTTCAATCGCTTCAGGAACTTTGTATGGTGTTCCAGATGAAATCATCTGCATTTCATAAGAATCACCAACTGCTGTGGCAGCAACGTTATCGTGTCGGGCAGGACGTGCAAATTGAGTGCTCTTCAGATTCAACTCGGGTTTCAATTCCTTTTCAAAGATATCTTCTAAACTTGAGCCATAGATACTCTTTAGTATCTGTCCCAAAACAATAAATCCTAGATCGGAATAGATTCTCTTCTCTCCGGGTTTGTCTATTAGAGGAGATTGCGCAATAACATCAAATGCATTATCTGCGGTTTTAGATCGCACGTAGAGGGGTAACCAAGGTTGTAACCCGGACTGATGTTCCAAAAGGTTGCGAACTGTGATTTTTTCTTTGTCGGCAACTTTCCATCCCAGAAGATACTTGTGAACGGGATCTTCAATATTGAGAAGGTTCCGATCTACGGAAAGCATCAATATGTTGGTTGTAAAGATGATTTTGGTTAGGGATGCCACATCGAACTGTGTAAAAAAATCCATCTCTTCTGGAATTTCACGATCTAAGCTCCTGCGATAGCCCTGGCTTGAGCTAGAGATTTCGCCTTGAAAACTAGTTGCTGTGACAATGCCCCATGTGTTCATCTCACCGCACCGCCCTCATACTTTAATTTCTCCTGAAGGTACCACCATGCAGCATCTAGGTCATGGGTTTCATCAGGTGCAAATTCATGGGCTAATTGCATCGCTGCTCTGACTCCAAGTGGGCTTTCAATCATGCATCCAATTGAGAGATGTAATCCGTTGTTAAGCGCAACTGCGGCCATCTCTCTGGCAGGAGTAACTCCACCTGACTTTAGAATCTTGATATTTACCCAATCCGCAGCCTCCATCTCGATTATTCCATTGAGATCATCAAGATTAAAGCAAGCCTCATCAGCCATAATTGCAGTCGATGAGTTCTGGCGAATTAGTGCTAAGCCTTTCACATCATCCTTGTGGATTGGTTGTTCCAGATACTCAAGTCCAATAGAAAGTGACTCAAGTGCTTCAAGGAATGTAATCGAGTAGTCAACACTCCACGACTGATTGGGATCAACTCTTAAAATACTGTCCTGTGGCGTTAGTTGATTAAGAATCTTGATTTTCTCAAGGTTATTTGCAAGAGAATCATCACTCAGTTTGATTTTAAAAGCGGTGAACCCTTCAGAAATTCTCTCACTGAGCAATAAACCCATGTCTTCCACATTACAGATCGGAACTGTGACATCAGTTTTGATAGTTATTGTTTGTGATGACTTGTTTCGTGAAGTCAGTGCCAAGTCCCCTAATGCTCTTGCTGTTGGGTTGTTGGGAAGATTTAAGGAAAGATTGTTGTAAAGATCCTCAGTATTCTCAAGTGAAGACTCTTTTAAGATGGGAATGAGAATTTCATGTACATCTCGCACAAGTACTTCTGCAGAAACACCGGTAATGGCAGGTGTTGCAACGACTTCACTTAATAATTCTTCACCGCTAGGTAGCACTATCTTCAATTGATAGACATCAAAATTATCAATGGATCGCAGAGCTGTCTGAAATCTGCTCTTTAAGGAAATTTGATATGTTGAAAAAGTAATTGATTCAGGATTATGCATCATTACTCCTGAAATGTAGTAACCTGCTAGGCATGGAATTCAAAGCAGCAGCACTTTCGGATGTCCCAGAGATTTCTGATTTATTTTTGCAATGCTGGCATATTTCATACTCCGAAGTTCTGAGCCAAAAGGCACGAGATTCAATGGATTTACAGGCTGCCACTGAACTCTGGAGTAAGACGTTGTCCACAAATCTTGAGCGAAAAACCTTCCTTGCGCTAGAAAACGATGACTGTATTGGAGTCTTTAGGGTTGGAAGTGACCCTAAGTTTTCACAACGCGGACACTTGTTTTCACTATACGTCTCACCCAGTTTTGCGGGAAAGGGATATGGGAAGCGGTTACTAGAGAAATCGATTGAAGAAACCAGATCAGAGGGTTTTGGCCAGATGAGCCTTTGGGTATTTAATGACAACACAATCGCAAAATCTCTTTATTCAAAATATGGGTTTGTTGCAACCGGTGAACAAAGAATTACACCAGAGTGGAATACTCTTGAAATTGAAATGGTCAATTCAAACATCACTCTAAAATCCTAACCCGCTTTGGCATCGCTTCAATTTTCTGAGGAACATTAAAAGCATGTGCACCTGGTGTGAGAGAGCCTAAAATTCTTCCACCGCTTGCTCCTGTACAACTTGGAATCTGTCCTGGTAATCCATGCATCGACAAAAATCCAATTAGTGCAAATGCAATCGCTTCTTTGGATTGAGTCGAAATTCCAAGTTCAGAGATACTGTGAATCGTGCACGTACTTAATCTCTCTTGCATTCTCTTCATGAGTTGCTTGTTGGCAGAACCTCCACCGGCAACATATAGGGAGCTTAAATTAAACTTCTCAACTTCTTGAGCGACTGTCTCAATAGTTACTTCAAGAAGTGTGGCAAGAACATCTTCAATGATCCAGTCTTGTGATGGCCCAAGAATTTCAAGAAGATATGGAAGGTGAAAAATTTCTTTGCCTGTTGATTTAGGGGCTTTGATTTCGTAGTAAGGATGCTTTAAAAATTCCGATAAGAGTTTCTGATTCACGACACCTGACGCAGCCAGTTGTCCATCCTTGTCATAAGTCGTTTTTCCAGATGTGTAGGCTGAAATAGCCGCATCCATTAGACCATTTGCTGGACCTATGTCATAGGCAATCGGGCTCATCGACTGCGAAGTAATGGTTATGTTAGAAATCCCCCCTAAATTAAGCGATCCTTGTGGAGTTCGGTTGTCAGAGAGCAGCAACTGATCTAACACGCTTACTAACGGTGCACCTTGACCACCTGCCACTACATCCCTCGAGCGAATGTTTGAAAGAACTTGGACTCCCGTGCTTTCAGCAATCCAGGCCGCCTCGCCTAGTTGGAGAGTTCCTTGGGCCTTATTTTCTACATCAATCCAGTGGAACATGGTTTGGCCATGAGACACGATGAGGTCAGGCTTCACCTTGCTGTTGGAAATAGCAGTCTGTGCTGCCGAAGCAAATGACTGACCAATAAGGGTATCTAAAACACACACATCAAACATTGTTGTTGGCAATGGAGGCATCGCATCAACAATTCTTTTTCTCGTCTCATCAGAATAATTACTTGATTCAAAGTGCAGAAGCTGAATCTGGATTTCGTCATCAACAATATTAAAATCACAAAGCGCGGAATCGATACCGTCAAAAGATGTTCCAGACATCATTCCAAGAATTTTCATGATTTTAACTCCGAGCAAGCGACAGAATGTAGGGTGTCTAGAAGAATAAGTTCTGGCGTTTGTACCTTGCAATTAGGTGTGGCAATAGGACAACGAAGATGGAATGCACAGCCGCTTGGCATGTTCGCTGGATCTGGAACCTCACCTGATAGGGCCTTTTCGTATTTCGTTGCTCCAACGTTTTCATGGTCGGGCATGGCATCTATGAGTGCTTTGGTATAGGGATGTTTCGGATTGTCTAGAACATCAGACCAAGAGCCATACTCAACTACTTTGCCCAGATACATAACTGCGATGAAATCACTTATGTGACGAACCATCGATAAATCATGACTAATAAAGATGTATGTCAATCCAAACTTCTCTCTTAAATCAAAGAGAAGGTTCATAACATCTGCCCGGACAGAAACATCGAGCGCTGAAACTGGCTCATCCAAAACAAGTAAATCTGGCTCGGAGGCTAAAGCCCTTGCAATACTTACTCTTTGGCGCTGTCCACCCGATAGTTGATGCGGATATCTGTGCTGTAGATCAGGTGATATTCCCACTTCAAGTAGAAGCTGCTCAACTCTTTTTTGAATCTCACTGCCTGCTCTTAATTTGTGTGTCTTTATAACCTCAGAGATGCACTGTCCAATTTTCTGTCGAGGATTAAGAGATGAGTAGGGATCCTGAAAAACAAGTTGAATATTTGAATGATGACTCTTTAGCGTGGTCGAATCTTTGTTTCCGATTGGTTTTTCACACCAAGTAATCTGACCATTGGTGGGCTTTTCAAGTCCAACAATTAATCGCGCAAGTGTTGACTTTCCGCAACCACTTTCGCCCACAATTCCGAGCGTCTGTCCAACCTGAAGATCAACTGAAACGCCATTAAGTGCGTTGATAGAGGCTTTGCTTGCCCTAACTTTGTATTGCTTACCTACGTTATCTATTTTTAAACTCATTTACTTGTTCCAATCTCATGAAAACAAGCTGCTTTGGTGAAATCATTTGGCTTAAGGCTTGGCGTTTCATTGAAGCATTCAGTTGTTGCCCTAGTGCAGCGTGGACTAAATGCACATGAATTTTCTACCAACCATGGCTTTGGTGGCACACCCGGAATTGCCATCAATCTTTCACGGCTCTTAACATTGGACTTTGGCAAAGACGCAAGTAATCCATGTGTGTAGGGGTGCTGAGGATTTGTGAAGATTTCCTTAACGGTGCCAACTTCAACAATTCTTCCTGCATACATAACGATCACTCGATCAACTAGGTTTGCAACCACTCCTAGATCGTGCGTGATCCATAACATGGACATTCCAGTTTTTCCGCGTTGCTCTGAAACTAAAGCCAAAATTTGTTGTTGAATCGTGACATCTAACGCTGTTGTTGGTTCATCTGCAATTAATAACTTAGGGGAAAGAATCATTGCCATTGCGATCATAACTCTCTGGCGCATCCCTCCTGAAAACTCATGTGGATAGCTCACTAAAGCACGGTCAGGCTCTGGAATTCCAACCTCTTTAAATGCGTTAAAGACCTTCTGCGGGGCTTCCGAATCCAGTAAGTCATGAGCCTCTAGTACCTCAAAAAGCTGCTTTCCAAGTTTCATGACTGGGTTTAGGGCGGTCATTGGATCCTGATAAATCATGGAAATCTGATTGCCGCGAATAGAGCGTCGGTACTCTTCAGAGGCTGTCAATAAATTTGAGTCTGAGTAATTGATTTCTCCGGAGCGCGCCACAACGCCTCTTGGAAGTAGTCCAAGAATTGAAAGCGCAGTTAACGTCTTACCAGATCCGCTCTCTCCAACAACTCCTACCGCTTCACCTGGGAACACCTCGAAAGAAATATTTTTGACGAGAGTTCTAGAATCTTCAGAGGTTTCTATTGTGAGGTTTTTAACCTCGATCAGTGGTTTACTCATGACTGTCTCCTTGCAGGATCCAAGGAGTCTCGTAAACCATCTCCTACTAAATTCAAACCAACAACAACCAAGGTGATAAATGCAGATGGTGCCACCAAAGTCCACCACGCGAAAGCAGCCATAGGTTGTGCCTCTGAAACCATTAATCCAAGAGACGCATCGGGAGGCTGCGTACCAAGTCCCAAGAAGCTTAATCCAGACTCGGTAAGAATTGCCCATGACATAGATAGAGCAATCTGAACAAGAATTGGTGCCAAAACATTTGGAAGCACATGGCTCATAAGTATTCGTGGAGATGAGAATCCCAAAACTCGAACTGATTTTACGTAATCTAATTCTTTAATTGTTAAAACGGGACCACGAGCAACACGAATGAAGATAGGCGTATAAACAATTGCGATGGCAAGAGAGGTGTCAATCCAAGAGTTTCCTAGGCTATTTACGATCGCTAGCGCTAACAGAATCGCTGGGAAAGCGAAAATAACATCGCTCAAACGAACAACAAAACCATCGAGCCACTTGCCCAAAAAACCACCCAAAACGCCCAATGAAACACCTATAAATCCTGCTATTCCAACCGCAACGATTGAGACAGTCATGGATCGTCTCATCCCATCCATTGCTCTTGAGAAAACATCTCGACCAAATTGATCTGTACCAAACCAATAGGTTGATGAAGGTCCTTGTAATGCATCAATTGGATTTTGGGCTAATGGATCATGCGTGGTCCAACCAAAAGCCGCACAAATTGAAATCATCATCATCAGTAAGACCAAGACTGCTCCTACTACACCACTAGTGCTCTTAAAGTAATAGTGGACCCAAGTCTTTTCTTGCTTTTTTGTTGTCATTTAATTCTCGGATCTATGCGTCGGTAGATTATGTCTGTTACCAAGTTGATCGTTACAAACAAAATAGCAAAAATCATCACACTACTTTGAACGGTCGCATATTCGCGCTTATTAATCGCATCTAGGATTTGTCTGCCCATCCCAGGTAGTGCAAAAATCTTTTCAACAATTACAGCGCCACCAAGTAGATAGCCAAATTGGATACCCGTCATTGTGACAATTGGGATCAATGAGTTTCTTAAAACATGTCGAAATTGAACAGTTCGGTTCTTTAGTCCTTTACCAAAAGCTGTGCGAATAAAGTCTTTATCTACTGTCTCAAGTAAGGCAGATCGCGTTGTGCGCATTACTGGCGCTGCCACAGCAATTCCTAAAACTATTGATGGAAATAGCATTTGCTGAAGATTCATCCACAAGTCCTCCCAAGGGGTCATGTATTCATAACCGTTTGGAAAGTAACCAAACTTATTGGCCATAATTGTCACAATTGCTGTACTCAAAACGAAACCAGGAATAGCTAATGCAAGAAGCCCAAAGAGTTGTCCGAAGAAATCTCGTGCACTTCCAGGCTTCTTGGCGCTAAACATTCCAATTGCAATACCCATAATGACGCCTGAAATTGTTCCAAAGAGAGCTAATTCAATGGTTACTGGAAGGGAGGAGGCGGTAAGGGTAAGCACGGAAACACCTGTTGAGTAGGCAAAACCTAAATCTCCGCTCAAGAAGGAGGTAATCCAGGAAAAGTACTGCAAAAGCAAAGGCTTATCGATGCCGTAATAGCGTTTCAGGTCATCGATCTGCTCTGGCGTTAACACGCCTGTCTCGATACCTAAAGATCCTGTGATCGTATCCCCTGGAATAACACGAAGAACGATGAAGATGAAAACAGAAATTCCAAAAAGGGTGATGAAAACACTAAGTAAGCGGGCAGCTATACCGGAGGTCTTGGCCAACCGCATTTAATGAACTCCCGACGTTAGTTTGAGCAGAATTAAAAATAGTACGGCGCACGAACATTATGTCGTGCGCCGCACCAGATTTTTACTATCCGAGTGAAGCTGAGCGAAGCGGCAACAATGAACCTGTTGCAAGAGCAACAAAGCCCTTTAGTTCCTTAGTTGCGACGCGATACTCATATGGTGTTGCAAGCCAAACCCACACAGCGTTGTCCTCTAGCTCCTTTGAGATAGCGGTATATGCAGAGGTTCGAATTGCAGTCTTTCCACTTGACTTACCCTTCAAGAAATTAGCATCAAGAGTTGCTGATGAATATGTTGCAACCTTGTTCAAGTTTCCTGTTGAAGTGAAGTAGCGGGTGTACATAGTGTCTGGATCAATTCGTCCACCATTGTTTGCAAGAGTTGCAACGAAATCTGCACCCAGCCAACGAGGAACATATGTTGCCTGGTCAACGATGTCTAGATCCATGGTGATACCTGCGCGTGCAAGCTGTGCCTTCAAGTTCTGTGCCATTGCAACTGATGTAGCCCATCCATTACTTGTAACAAGTGCCTTGAATGTAACTCCGCTTGACTTGCCAGCCGCTGCTAAATATTCCTTAGCCTTGGCAATGTCAACCTTTGGGCATGGACGTGCGTTTGGATCAGATTTGTAAGCAGGGCTTGTGATTGGACCAGAAACAGCACCCTCACCCAGCATGGCTGTCTTAATCATCTCTGGACGATCAATAGAGCACTGAATAGCTAAACGGACATTCTTGTCATTAAAAGGTGCAACCTTTGTATTGAGCTGCAATGCGTAATAAGCAAGTGCAGGCACCTTAAACAACTTGAGTGACTTGGTGCTGATCTGCTTAGCAATCAATGGATCAGTAACAATTCCAAATTGGATTGTTCCTGCATTCATTGCAGACAAAATTGATGATTCGTTTGGAATAACTCGAATAGTCAAGTTTGTAATCTTCGGTGCACCCATCCAATAACCTGTATTAGAGACAAACTTTACTGACTGAGTTGGTTCCCATGATACGTACTTGTATGGGCCAGTACCGTTTGGCTTGTTGCTTCCGCCAACTTTTCCAGCAGTAATATCATCTGAAGAAAGCATCGCCATGTTCACGCCATCGAGTGCAGCGAGAATTGGAACGTTTGGTACAGACAAGTTCAAAGTAAGAGTACGCCCTGAAGCCACAATGCTAGTAATTGTTAATAGGTTTGCGCGCCCTGCTGCACCAGTCTTTGTATCCAAAATTCTTTCAAGACTTGCTTTCGCATCTGCAGCATCAAATGTTGAACCATCGTGGAACTTAACGCCCTCACGAAGTACGAGCCTGAGTTGAGTTCCGGCAGCGTTGAAAGACCATGATGATGCCAAACCAGTCTTCAACTTATTTCCTGGACCAACTTCTACCAAGCTTGAATACACCAAACCAAGTGCACGCACGGTTGCGAAGTTTGTTGATGTGTGTGGATCCAGTTTATCAATATCCAAAACAGATCCGATAACAAGTTCAGAACTTGCTGCCTTTGCTGGAGTTGAAACAAGAGTGCCAGCAATTAACGCTAAGGCCACTCCGCCAACTAGAAATCTCTTTTTACTAATCACTATGCAGTTCCTTCCTAGATGACATATTCAATTTGAACACATCAGTTATTCGGTCTCGGCAACATGAAAATTTCTTTCACCGCCTCGCCTCACTCATGAAAAATCATGCTGCGTATTGGGCAATCCGTCAAGCACCAAGAATCCTTGATTTTAAAGTATTTATCCCAATACTTACTGAAAATTTCTGATTTTAATAACAATTCTTGATAATCAAGACTCTGTGAGCGCTTCCCTAATGCGGTTCGAGGAGGCATGAAGTCTTGTGCGTGCTGCAGTTGGGTCTAAGTTGAGCAAAAGCATCAAGATCGCAACTTTAACTTCATGTCCTGATGCTTGTAATGCTTCTGTTGACTCTTTCTTCGAAACTCCGGTTGCCTTCTCAATTATTCGCACGGCACGGTCTTGAAGTTTCTCATTACTGATTTGAAGATCCACCATCAAATTTCCAAAGGTCTTTCCAAGACGAACCATTGAAATAGTCGAAATCATATTGAGAACCATTTTCTGTGCTGTACCAGATTTCAATCTAGTAGAGCCAGCTAAGAGCTCTGGTCCTGAGTCAACATCTAAAGCATGATCACTAATCTTGCCTGCTTCAGAATTTGGATTAGAAGTTATGGCAATTGTTAACGCG
>Ga0164292_10004159_pt1 | contig 11779 bp, 9 predicted proteins | sample GEODES117metaG_FD_111486 | JGI IMG/M metagenome (GOLD analysis project Ga0164292, IMG submission 111486) | Eutrophic lake water microbial communities from Lake Mendota, Wisconsin, USA - GEODES117 metaG | ecosystem: Environmental > Aquatic > Freshwater > Lake | place: USA: Lake Mendota, Wisconsin... | reverse complement strand
TGAAGAGCCGCCCGAGTATTTGAAGTTTGTATTGGCCACCACCGATCCCCAAAAAGTACCTGTCACTGTTTTGTCTCGGTGCTTGCAATTTAACTTGCGTCCCATGGCGCCAGAGACAGTGTTTGAACACCTCACGAAAGTCTTGGCGCAAGAGAACTTGCCAGCTGAGCCCATGGCGCTGAAGTTGTTGGCCCGTGCCGCCAGAGGGTCGATGCGCGATGCACTGAGCCTAGCCGATCAAGCCATTGCATTTGGCAGTGGCCAATTGCAAGAAGCCACGGTTCGTTTGATGTTGGGCAGTGTCGATCGCAGCCATGTCATGGGCCTTATTGATGCCCTTGCTAGGGGCGATGGTGCCGCGGTAGTTGCAATTTCTGAAGGCCTGCGACTGAATGGCTTGTCTGCTGCTTCTGCCTTGGAAGACATGTCCATGGTGTTGCAGCGCATGGCTGTATTGCAAGCAGTCCCCAGCGCTGCCGCTGAATCGGACGACCCGGATCACCAACATCTGTTGCGTTTGTCTGAGGCCATGCCCGCCGATGAAACGCAGTTGCTCTACAGCTTGTGTTTGCACGGCCGCACAGAACTGGGCTTGGCGCCCGATGAATACGCAGCGCTGACCATGGTCTTGCTGAGGCTACTGGCTTTTAAGCCGAAAGCTCATCAATCTCAAGAAGCTCAACAGGTGCAGGCGCCTGCGGCTCAAAAAAAAACTTTAGCGACAGCGCCACCTAGTGCAGCGGCCGCGCTACCGGCCACTGCTTCTTCGCCCGCGCCCCTTACTGCTGACGAGTCTTCAGTCGAGTTGCCTATGTTAGAGGCGCGCATGACGCCTATTCAAGTTAAAAATTTGCCAGTCCGTCAAGCCAGTGAACCGTCTGAAAGAACAGCGCCGAAAGTGTTGGTCGCCACAGAGGAGGGCCATTTTTGGACGCAAACAGTTCGGCAATTGGTAGCTTCTGAAGCTGTAACAGCCTTGGTGCGTGAGTTGGCCTTGCAATCTCAATTGATTGCACGCGATACCGATCAATGGCATTTGAGAATTGACAGTGAATCCTTAAATCAAGGCACTGCGCGCGAGCGTTTACAAGCCGCCTTGAACAGCGCAGGGCATACCGTCAAGCTGGTGGTTGAAATTGGCAAAGTGACCGATTCACCTGCACAGCGCAATGCCGCTGATTTGGCTGAAAAGCAAAAAGCGGCTGAAGATTTGATTCATTCAGATCCCATGGTGCAAGCCATGGTTGAAAATTTTGGCGCCAAAATAGTGCCCGGCACAATCAAACTTATTTCTTAAATTTAACGGAAGGAAAACCATGTTCAACAAAGGTCAACTCGCTGGCTTGATGAAGCAAGCCCAAGCCATGCAAGACAATTTGAAGAAAGCCCAAGACGAATTGGCTTTTGTCGAAGTGGAAGGCTCGTCTGGCAGTGGCATGGTCAAAGTAGTGATGACTTGTAAACATGCTGTCAAGCGTGTCACGATCGACCCCTCTTTGCTAACAGACGACAAGGACCTGTTGGAGGACTTGGTGGCTGCAGCCTTTAACGATGCCGTCCGCCAGGCAGAGGAAGTGTCTCAACAGAAAATGGGCAAATTGACGGCCGGTTTACCTCCCGGCATGAAGTTGCCTTTCTAATTTTTTTCAGAAGCCATGCAAAAACCCAATGCCCATGCACTCGATGCGCTCATTCAAGCGCTGCGGGTTTTGCCGGGAGTCGGTGCCAAGTCAGCCTCTCGCATGGCATTTCATTTGATGCAGCACGAGCGCAGTGCTGCGCTGCATTTGGCAAAAGCCTTAGAGCACGCTTGTGACAACGTCAAACATTGCGCCACCTGTCACACACTCACTGAGACAGATGTTTGCAGCATGTGTGCCGACCCTGAGCGCGATCGAACGCAGCTGTGTGTGGTGGAAACGCCCGCAGACCAAGCGGCCATTGAGAGAACTTCTACTTTCAAGGGCCTGTACTTTGTTCTCATGGGCAAGCTCAGCCCCCTAGACGGCATTGGACCAAACGACCTCGGATTTGCCAAACTGTCAGAGCGTTGCAATGACGGTCTGGTGCAAGAAGTTATTTTGGCCACCAATTTCACGGGCGAGGGTGAGGCCACGGCGCATGTCATTGCTGAAATGTTAAAGAAGAGAGGCTTGCGCGTCACGCGCTTGGCCAGAGGCGTTCCTGCTGGAAGTGAACTTGAATATGTCGATTTGGGCACCATCGCCCACGCACTGGTTGATCGTCGATAAGGGCGTTGCTACTTCGCACACTGAGTTCTCAGTGTTCTTCATTACGTAATTACCCGCTTGGGATGTTTCCCGATGCGCCGATATCGATACCTTTGTATGCTGATCTCATTATCGATGGGAACTCTTCAAGGGGTATTGGCGTGTTACAAAAGCTTCGGCGGCGTGAGTTTTCAGCAGTGGCCATGGCCAGTGTTGTGCTGGCGCCTGGCTTGGCGCTGTCTGCTGTTACTCCTCAAAAAGTCAGCATTGCACTTGCTGCAAAAACCAGTCTGTTCCATTTGCCTTTGGTTTTGGCTGAGCAATTGGGTGCGTTCAAAAACGAGGGTCTGCAAATTGATTGGCTTGAATGTGAATCGGGCCTTCAAGCGGTTCAATTGGCCTTGAATGGGCAAGCAGATGTGGTGTCAGGCGCTTTCGAGCACACCCTCGATTTGCAAGCGCGTGGCTTAAATTACCGCGCCTTTGTGTTGCAGGGCAGAGCGCCCCAAATCAGTGTGGGCTTGGCCACACGAAAAGCGCTTGCCATGAAATCATTGGCTGATCTCAAATCTTTCAAGATGGGTATTTCATCTTTAGGTTCTGGCACGCATTGGTTAGCGCAGCAGTGGCTATTAAAAACCAAGCTTGCAGCCGAGAACGTTCAGTTCATTGAATTAGGCTCTGCCACAGGTCATTTGGTTGAAGCCGTTAGAAATGGCTCGGTTGACGCTTTGTGTCACATTGATCCTGTCATGCACTACCTAGAACAGAAAAACGAATTGCGTCTCTTGGCTGAGACGCGATCGCTGCTCAGTTCGCAGCGCATGTTTGGCGGCCCCATGCTCTCAGCTTGTTTGTTTGGCAAGGGTGAGTTTTTGCAAAAACGCGCCGATGTTGCCCTGACCTTGACCCGAGGCGTGGTCAGAGCATTGCAGTGGCTCAAAACCGCAGGACCTTCTGATATTCTCAAAATGGTGCCCTCTCACAACTGGATGGGCGATCGTGCGATTTACTTAGGCGCTTTGGAAAATGTGCGCGACAGCTACAGCTTGGATGGCATGTTTTCGACCGAGTCCTTGCAAACGGCTTGGCGCGCCAGAGCCAGTCGCGTTAGCACCGACCGGGCCACTTGGACCACCTTGGCTAAAACTTATACCAATGAATTTGCGCTAACGGCACAACGCAAAGTCAATTCCTGACGGAAGCACTGGGCGAGTTTGGCTTGCTAGCATTTGGGGTTGAAGGCTTTGATTGGACTTTGGCCTGCTTTGATTTGGGAGCGCCAGCTGAAGCTTTCACACCTTTGTTGACGCTCGACTTCTTGCTTGTGTTTTTACTTCCGCGGGAACTGGCCGTAGTTGGCACCAAGATGGCAATCGATTGCCCCGGTTTGAGTGCCACAGGCATCTTCAATTTATTCCAAGCAGCAATGTTCGAGGGTGAGACGTCATGACGGCTTGCCAGCGTGGCCAAGGTGTCGCCTTTTTGAACTTTCACCATGATGCGGCGCAAAACAATTTCGGGTGCAAAAGAAATTTTGGCGTTGTCGGCCAGATGTTCAGTGACGTCAGCGTCAAGGTCGCCTTGTCTTACAACCAATAAGGTAGAGCCTTGTTTGACTTGCATTCCGCTTGGAATTTGATTCACAGAGCGAAGTTCGGCTTCAGTCATTTTGACCAATTTGCTGACCTCCGAAACCTTCATGGTCTTGGGCACAGACCAAGCGGTCCAACTGGCCAATTGTTTTTGTGCGTGCTCTTCGAGTCGGCGCTGGAACCGGTCAGCGTTGTCCCAAGGTAGCAAAATTTCAGGCGTGCCTGCAGCCAAAATAACAGGTCGGCTCATGGAAGGATTTAAAGCTTTGAAATCTTCCATGCTGACACCTGAAAAATTGGCTGCCAATTTGACATCGATGTCACGCGTGATGCTGACAGATTTGAAATACGGGTGGTTCTGAATGAGTGGCAACCGTACGTTGAAATTTTGGGGCTGCGCAATGATGTTTTTAACGGCCTGCAACTTGGGTACGTAATAGCGTGTTTCGTTGGGCATTCTCAATTCTGAATAGCTCAGTCCTAGCCCGGCTGCTTTGTTTTTGGCCAATGCGCGACCCACACTGCCTTCCCCCCAGTTGTAAGCTGCCAATGCCAAGTGCCAATCGCCAAACATGCCATAAAGTTTTTGTAAATAGTCAAGGGCCGCGCGGGTTGACTCAACCACGTCGCGACGTTCGTCCCTGAAAACGTTTTGTTTCAAATCGAAGTATTTGCCAGTGGCGGGCATAAATTGCCACATGCCTGCTGCTTTGGCCGAAGAGACCGCTTCAGGGTTAAAGGCCGACTCGATGAAGGGCAACAAGGCCAACTCTGTAGGCATGTTTCTGCGTTCAAGTTCCTCAACAATGTGAAACAAATATCTTCTTGAGCGCTCTGTCATTCTCACCATGTAGTCGGGACGCGCTGCGTACCAAACTTCGCGGTCTTTCACCAGATCATTTTCAAGATCGGGCATGGCAAAGCCTTGGCGAATTCGCACCCAAATGTCAGCAGGGGGCTCAGTGACATCGTCGATTTTGGCCTTGGCGATAGGCGCTTTAAGAGGCGCAAGCACTTGAGGAGGCGTCGTAGCAGTGGGTGGTATTGCTGTTGCACTCGAAGACGTAGAAATAGAAGCACTTTCAGCTGCTGTGCTGATGTCCACAGGATTTGTTTCAGCTTGTTTCTGAACATTGGCGCAGCCAGTTAAAAACAGAGCAAGACACAGTCCTAGCTTGATCTTCAGGCTGATGCCCGTGATGGTGTGGTTCATTTGTAGTCGTTTTTCCAGAGTCGCAGATGGGCAAAAATATCTGCTTCATTGTCTTTAACCAGCGGTGCAAATTTTTTCACCGCACCAATCACTGCTGGCGAACGGGTTCTCAAGAAAGGGTTGATTTGCAACTCGTTCGCCAGATTGGCGGGCAAGGTGGGTAAGTTCTGAGCCCTGAGGTCTTTGCAATGTTTGACATAGGTTTGCAGATTTATATTCTGTGGCTCTACGGCGCTGGCAAATTTCAAATTGCTCAGTGTGTACTCGTGCGCGCAACAAACGCGCGAAGCGCCTGGCAGCGCGGCCAACCGATCCAATGAATCGAGCATCTGCTGTGCAGTGCCCTCAAACAAGCGACCGCAGCCACCAGAGAAAAGGGTGTCACCACAAAAAAGCAGAGGTTCTTGGCCTTCGGGCTCTGCGAAATAAGCGATGTGTCCCGCAGTATGGCCCGGCACATCCAATGTTTGAAAATTCAGGCCAAGCCAGCTGAACTCGTGACCTTGCAATAAGGCTTGATATTTGAAGGGCAATTTTTCGTGGGCTGGCCCGTAAACCTTGGCGCCCCAATGGTGCTGAAGTTTTGCCACGCCCCCCGTATGATCACCATGGTGATGCGTGACTAAAATGCAATCCAGTTTGTGATTGTTGGCAGCCAACCAGTTGTCAACGGGCGTTGAATCACCCGGGTCGACAACCAATGCAAGGCCTTGGTGTTGCAACAGCCAAATGTAATTATCGGAGAATGCGGGCAGCGGTATTAGGTTCATGACTCTTCCTATTATAGAAACCACCTCAATGGCGCAAGATTGGCGTCAATGGTTGGCTACGCCAGCAGGGTCTTTCTTGTTGAGCTGGGAGCAAACTAAGATGGACGCTTTGGTGGCAGATATCTTTGGCTACCACGCACTGCAATTGGGCATGCCCGAGCTAGAGGGCTTGCGAGCCAATCGCATGCCCCACCAATGGCTGGCCCTGTCAGATACCAATGCATTGCCAGAGGGGCAAGCTTTTCAGTTTGCCGCCCACAGCATCGCCCTGCCATTTAAAGCCGACAGTTTGGATTTGCTGGTCATGCCTCACAGTTTGGAATTAAGTTTGGATGCGCATGCCACTTTGCGTGAGGCCGAGCGGGTCTTGGTGCCTGAGGGCCATTTGCTGATCACCGGTCTCAACCCGACCAGCCTCTGGGGTTGGCGCCACAAACGCGCCCAGTGGTACAGGCGCTGGGGTTTTAAGGGTCTTAGCTCACCTGCTTGCGATGAGTTGATTGGCTATTGGCGACTCAGGGACTGGCTTCGACTGCTGGGCTTCGAGGTCAAAGTGAGTCAATTTGGGTGTTGGCGGCCTGCGCTGGACAAGCCGAAATGGTTCGACCGTTGGGCTTTTATGGACAAGTTGGGCGCCAACTGGTGGCCTATTTTGGGCGGGGCCTACGTCATTGTGGCAGTGAAAAAGGTCCCAGGCGGGCGTATTTTGGGTGCGACTTGGAAGCAACGCAGGCCTCAAACCAAGGCTGCCGTCACCCTGGCGCGGCGACAAAATCAAACTCAAGGCGACGCTGGCGCCCAAAGAAAGAGTGAATGTGAATCACGTTGAAATTCATACGGATGGCGCTTGCAAGGGCAATCCTGGCCCAGGGGGCTGGGGTGCGCTGATGCGGTCCGCCGAGCATGTGCGGGAAATATTTGGGGGTGAGCTAGACACCACCAACAACCGAATGGAGTTGACGGCGGTGATCGAGGCCTTGATCGCTTTAAAGCGGCCCTGCAAGGTCACACTTTTTTTGGACAGTGAGTATGTTCGAAAGGGCATTACCGAGTGGGTTCACGGCTGGAAAGCGAGGGGGTGGCGAACCGCCGCCAAGCAACCCGTTAAAAATGCCGATTTATGGCAAAAATTAGACCTTTTGGTTGCAAATTCGGGGCATCAAATTGAATGGCGATGGGTCAAGGGGCACGCCGGCGACCCCGGCAATGAAAGGGCGGATGCACTGGCCAATTTAGGTGTCGACAAAGCCCTGGGCAGGAGCTAGTCAGAGAAACCCAACAACTGTTACATTTCCAAGCTGTTTTGGATACTGTTCGGAATCTTTGATGTCTTTCAAAAAACCTTATCTCCCGCTTGCGCTCATTGGTCTGGTCCTAGCAGTTGGTGCCGCGTGGTGGTTCCAAAATAAACCTGCAGCGCCAAAGCCAGAGCTCGCTGCTCCTGGCAGCACCCCTAACAGCGCTGCTCAGCCAGCCCCTGCTTCGGCTGCTGCACCTGGTTCTGGTGGTACTACCGGCACTGCGCCAGGTTCTGGAGCGCCACAAAGGCCGCCTGCCGTCGAGGTTGCCAAGGTTGAAAAAGCCATGTTGGTGGACGAGACCCAATCGGTTGGTAGCTTGCGTTCGTTTCAGGGCGTTATATTGCGCCCCGAGGTGGGCGGCAGAGTCAGTCAGGTGCTTTTCAAAGATGGACAAAAAGTTAAAAAGGGTCAGGTCTTGGTCCAGTTTGACGATCAACTGCCTTCTGCACAACTGGCTCAGTCCAAAGCTGAGTTGTCAATTGCACAAGCTAACCACACGCGCAATCAAGAACTTGTCGCGCAAAACTTTATCAGCAAACGTTCTCTGGATGAATCCGATGCAGCGCTTCAAGTTGCACAAGCCAAATTGGCATTGGCCCAAGCCACCTTGCAGCGCTTGAAGGTGCTTGCCCCATTTGATGGCACCGCTGGCTTTCGTCAAATTAACGTGGGTGATTATTTGAAAGATGGCGCTGACATGGTCAACGTTGAGGACATCGAAGCTGTTTTGCTTGATTTCCGTTTGCCAGAGCGTTTTCAAGCCAAAGTTAAAACTGGGCAAAAAGCGCAAGTGACCATGGACGCTTTGCCCGGCCGTAAATTCACGGCTGTCATTCAAGCCATCGATCCTTTGATAGATGCCAATGGCCGCTCTGTGGGTGTGCGGGGTTGTATCGACAACCGACAAATGCAATTGCGCCCTGGTATGTTTGCACGTGTCAATGCTGTGTTTGGTGAGCGTGATGACGCTTTGGTCATTCCCGAAGAAGCCATCGTGCCGCAGGGCGGTCGTTCAACTGTGGTGCGTGTTGTTCCCGGACCCAATAAAGATGAACTGATTTCTGAAAGAGTCACCGTCAAGATTGGCATTCGCCAACCTGGGCGAGTTGAGATTTTAGAAGGCTTAGCGATGGGCGATTCTGTGGTGGTCGCAGGGCAGCAGCGCTTGCAAAAAGAAGGCACTGTTGTGCGCATTGTGGACACTTCAAAAGCACAAGGTGGTGGCGCCAACGCCGCCCCAGGTACGAGGCCTGAGGCTGCAGGTAATGCACCCAAACCCGCAGAAAAATCCGGCCCCAAGGGCGGCAACGCAGGACCAGCGAAGGACGGCAAAGGCCCTGCCGCCCCTGGCGAGAACCCATGCACACGAGGTCTGAATGCAACTCGCTGAAACATCCATTCGAAGGCCGGTCTTTGCAACCGTTTTATCGCTGCTCATTCTCCTGATTGGCGGGGTCAGCTTCGACCGACTTTCTTTGCGTGAGTATCCCAAGATTGACGAGCCCACTGTCACGGTCAGTGTGAAATACCCCGGGGCATCGGCCGAGGTGATTGAGTCGCAAGTCACCAAGCCTTTGGAAGATTCCATCGCCGGCATTGATGCTGTCGACGTCATCACTTCCATCAGTCGTGCTGATCAGTCTCAAATCACAGTTCGTTTTCGCTTAGAAAAAGATGCCGATACTGCCGCAGCAGAAGTGCGCGACCGAACCTCTCGAATTCGCGGTCGTTTGCCACAAGCCATTGAAGAACCCGTCATTGCCAAAGTCGAGGCAGATGCCTTCCCTGTCATTTGGTTGGCCTTCGCCAGCGAAACCTTGTCGCCTCTTCAAATCAATGATTTGATCAACCGAGTCGTGAAGCCGCAGCTGCAAACCGTGACCGGTGTGGCCGATGTTCGTATTTTCGGTGAGCGCAAATACGCCATGCGCGTTTGGTTGGATGCTGAACGCTTGGCCGCTTACCGCCTCACATCTCAAGACGTAGAAGACGCCATTCGCCGTAGTAACTTGGAGTTGCCAGCAGGACGCATTGAGTCACAACTGCGCGAGTTCAGTGTGACTTCGCAAACTGACCTGATCAGACCCGGCCAATTCGGTGACATCACCATTCGCAATGTGAATGGCTTTCCGATCAAGATCCGTGATGTGGCCAGAGTTGAGGAGGGGACAGCGGATGACCGCAGTCGAGTGCGCTTGAATGGCTTGCCTTCTATCTCAGCCGGCGTGATTCGACAAGCCACAGCCAACCCATTGGAATTGTCCAAGGGCGTTCGCGCAATGCTCCCCAAGCTGCAGCAAGATTTACCGAAAGACATTGTGATCAATGTGGCCAACGACAACTCGGTGTTCATTGACAAATCCATCAAGAGCGTTTTTAAAACCATTATTGAAGCTGTCGTTTTGGTCGCGATTGTGATTTTTGTTTTCCTGCGAACCGTTCGCGCTTCCATCATTCCCATCATTACCATTCCAGTCAGTTTGGTTGGCACTTTTGCCATCATGGCTTTGGCGGGCTTCACCATCAACACACTGACATTGCTGGCGCTTGTTCTGGCCATCGGTTTGGTGGTGGACGATGCCATCGTGATGCTGGAAAACATTTATCGTCACATTGAAGAGGGACTCGATCCTTTTTCTGCGGCCATCAAGGGGGCTAGAGAAATTAGCTTTGCCATTTTGGCCATGTCACTTACTTTGACGGCTGTGTTTGCACCTTTGGCTTTCACGCCAGGACGAACTGGTAAATTGTTCAGTGAATTTGCGCTGGCCTTGGCCGGCGCTGTGCTGGTCTCTTGCTTGGTGGCGCTCACCCTCTCTCCCATGATGTGTTCTTTGCTGCTGCGACACAACCCGAACCCGAATTTCTTTGACAGGTTCATGGAAAAAATCCTAACCAGTTTGTCAAATGGCTATGCTAATTTACTCTCTCTTTTATTAAAAAAAGCGCGCTGGCTGGTAGTCTTGATCATGGCCTCTTGTGGCGTTGGCATTGTGTTGGTTTATCCCACCATGAAGCAAGAACTTTCGCCCTTGGAAGATCGTGGCATCATTTTGGCAACGGTCACAGCACCCGATGGCTCCACATTGGACTACACCGATAAATACGCCAAAACCCTTGAAAAAATTGGCAGTGCTTATCCAGAATTTGATCGAATTTTTGCCAACTTAGGCAATCCAACCGTTGCTCAGGGTAGTGTGATTTACCGAGCGGTAGACTGGGACGAACGCAAGCGAACAACGCTTCAAATTGCCCGCGAGATGCAAGGTAAATTCAACGGCATTGCTGGCGTCAACGCGTTTCCAATCACCCCCCCATCCTTAGGGCAGGGTTTCCGAGAGCGTCCCGTTAATTTCGTCATTCAAACCTCCGACAGCTATCAGAATTTGAACGCAGTCACACGTCAAATGTTGGATGAGATTGCCAAGAATCCTGGCTTCATTGCGCCTGACGTCGATTTGCGCTTGAACAAGCCTGAACTGCGAATTGATGTCGATCGAATCAAAGCCACTGAGTTGGGCGTGAGCGTCGATGTGGTTGCGCGGTCGATAGAAACCATGTTGGGCGGCCGTGTCGTTACGCGTTACAAACGCGATGCAGAGCAATACGATGTGATTGTGCAAACCCAAATAAGTGGCCGCAACACGCCAGATGACATTGACAACATATACGTCCGTGGCCGAAATGACACGGTCATTCCTCTGAGTGCCTTGGTCAAAGTTCGCGAGAGTGTGTCACCCCGCGAATTGAATCACTTTGGGCAGCGTCGATCGGTCTCGATCACAGCCAACTTAGCGCCCGACTATGCGCTAGGCGACGCGCTGAAATTCTTAGACAAAACAGCCGCAGGCATTTTAAAGACCGGTTACACCACAGAACTGAATGGCACCTCGCGTGAATTTAGAAATTCACAAGGCGCGTTGGTCATTGTGTTTGTGTTGGCTTTGTTCTTTATCTTTTTGGTCTTGGCTGCTCAGTTTGAAAGCTTCATTGACCCCTTGGTCATCATGTTGTCGGTACCCTTGTCCATGTTTGGGGCCCTCATGACGCTGAAGCTGACGGGTGGATCTCTCAATGTATATTCCCAAATTGGCTTGATCACATTGGTTGGCTTGATCACCAAGCACGGCATTTTGATTGTGGAGTTTACAAACCAGTTGCGAGCGCAGGGCGTCGATACCTTCGATGCCATTGTGAAAGCTTCAGGCCAACGCTTGCGCCCCATTTTGATGACCACTGGCGCCATGGTGTTGGGTGCGCTGCCATTGGCCCTTGCCACAGGCGCAGGCTCTGAGGGCCGCATCCAAATTGGCTGGGTCATTGTGGGTGGTATGAGTTTTGGAACGCTGCTAACGGTCTTTGTGGTGCCCACCATGTACTCGCTGTTTGCACGCAAAAAGATTCCTGGCGTCAACAAAGCTGATGCGCTGGATCAACCCGCAAGTTCAGTGCAGCAGCACTGACATTGTCGTTTAAAGCACCAACACGTCCACCCAGTCACCCAACTGGGCTGTGCCTTGTTGGTGTGTCAAAACAATCAGTCCATTGGCTTGCACCATAGAACTCAAGACCCCTGAGCCTTGATTGCCGGTGGTGATGACTTGGAGTTCGCCTTGCGCATTGCGAGAAACAATGCCGCGTTGGTATTCTGTTCTGCCCGGTTTTTTGC
>Ga0164292_10004158_pt1 | contig 11779 bp, 22 predicted proteins | sample GEODES117metaG_FD_111486 | JGI IMG/M metagenome (GOLD analysis project Ga0164292, IMG submission 111486) | Eutrophic lake water microbial communities from Lake Mendota, Wisconsin, USA - GEODES117 metaG | ecosystem: Environmental > Aquatic > Freshwater > Lake | place: USA: Lake Mendota... | reverse complement strand
CTGGCATCATAATAAGGACAATTCTGTCACCCTCTTTCAATCTTGGATTAATCTTATCTTTCATATATTTATAAATATTATGGAAATTACAATTTCTGAGGACATTCAAAGGAAACTTATAACTGAATCACTTATGGGTGATTTGTCAAAAGCATTATCAAATATTTCTCAAATCGGAAAAGAAAATCTAAAAGATACTCAAAGAATGATGAAATTTGATTTAAAATTTCTTCTTACTTGGAGCGCAACTATTGGTGGTTTTATGGGACCACTAACACAATTTATTAAGGACCAAAATGTTGAGATAACTGATGAAAATATAAATTTAATTGTTGTCGGAGTATGTGCTGCTTTATTCTATAATAACGAGAATCTAATCGCGGAATTAGTTTCCAAAATTAAAGAAAAAGGTTTAATCTCAGTGTTTGAATCCGCTCTTGAAAAAGGTAATGAATTAAAAAATGCTCTTGTTAGATTTTTGGAGTCAATCGGATTAACAGTTGGTAATCTATTTGCAATTGCAAGTTTTACATTTTTAATCCCAATTATAGGTATTTTAAATGGTTATGCAACAAGTGGTGAGATTACCTCGGAAAATATTCAAGAAATCTCTGAGAGAATTGCTATGGCAGGTGTTACCGCTTTAAGTGCCACAACAATAAGAAATTTTTTAAAGAAGTTTTTTAAGAAAGTTGAGACGGACGGAAGCGAAGAATCGAATTCTTAATTTTAGCAACTTCGTCATCGGTCAAGTTAAATTTATCCTGTCTAAACATAAACCAATCATCAATTACATCCTCAAATGGTAATCCCATAGATTTTGCCTTTTGTTTTAATCCAAAATATTGAGCTTCTATTTCATCTGGTTGCATAAAATATTCAAAATTACTACCCTCAAACTCATCTGTTGAAAGTCTACCTTCTTCAGATTGCCTTGAGTGTTGCATTTCGTGAGTTATATCATCATTTAACTCTCCTATTATTGCAAATAAATTTTTCTCAAGTCTTTCGGGGTCAATTTGAATTAGAATTTCAACATCACCAGTTTCCTCATTGAAGTATGGTTGTAAATCAAAATCTCTTGCGGATTCAATTTGATTATTAAACCTAACATCAACAATTACATTGTATTCTTCTCCACCTACCATAAAAGGTATGTTGTATTCTCCTTGTTCTTTCTTTTTAAGAATATTAACAATTTTTTGTACAATCCCTCTAACCATAGTTCTTGGAATTCTTGACTCTGTAATTTTTTTCTTGTATAAGTCAAAACCATCAAGAATCTCAACATCATCAGGTATTGTCATATTTTCAACTTGAACCGAAACATTACTATCTAAAACTTTAAATGTTTGACTTAGTTGACTTCCAATATACCCCATAATATAGTCCATACCATTGTTAAAATTGTATGTACCTAACATTTTTACTCTATTAAATGTTTTTCTAAGGTGGTTGGCGGCTTTAAATACACCAGCTCCTAATCCCTCAATTTTAACTATTTTAACATCAACTTGAATAACAGGATGCGGCTCTCCCATAGAGTACATGATTCTTTGACCTGTAACTTTTGCAGTAAAGTAAAATGTAAATCCTTCAAAGGTTCCTTTAGTCTTTTCATATTTAAAGACTTTATCTTTAAGAATTAAACTAGCAACTTTAAGTTGTGATTCGTTATACATTTACAAATTCTATTTTTACTTTAAGGTCCCCTTCCCCTTTTATTACTCTATGATAAACACCCATAGGAATAAATATTTTATTTTCTTTAACCAGTTTTTTTGGTAGTTCATTATCTAATTGTATATACCAATTTTCCCCTTCAATTAATTCAACAACTCTGTCTTCTCTGTCTCTATGCCAAGTATATTCACCAGAATCTGTATCAGAACTGAATGTTCTAATTTTTACATTTTCTGTTAAATCATTTTGCTCAAATGGAAGATTCATATTACCAAAAACCTGGATATGTTTTACCACCCCATAGGTGACCGTATCTGTTAATTCTGCAAGCCCAATAACCGGCAGTCATTCTGTCTTTCTTTTTTTCGCACTGGTGACGTGAGGCAAATGCCTTTCTTGCCTTTGCGTTTGACACTTTTGCAGTTAATCCTCCACTTACATCACCAAATGAAATCTTCTTTATTTTTCCTGTGGAAGGGTTTTTAACATAAACAACGTATTTCTTTCCGCCACCAGTATTTCTCATCGGTCTTCCAACCTGAACTTTTCTTCCCTTATATTCTGCTTCATTTAAATCTTCTTCAATTACAGGAATATCCAAATAAACTTCTTGACCATTAGATAACATAGCCCTTTTACCCAAATCACTTTCAACTATTTCAACATCTTTCTCACTTAATTCAATCATACCATTCTCATAAAGGTATCTAACTTCATTAATTAAATTAAAGAATGAATCAGAATGACTTCTGAATACATTTTCAGAAAGTGGAATTTGATTTTCAATATGGTATTTTAAATTATCGGTTACATCAACATTTTCAGTTATAACCATCGATTCTCTTACTTTTGCCGCTTCTTGCAAAATTTGTTTTACTAATAAATTAATGTTTTTCATTTAGCCAATTTTTTCAACAAAAAATATAATCCAAAAAAGAATGCTGAGACGCAATAAAATATAAAAGTAGTTGTCCAGTATGAACCTGTCGAGTCCATCACCATTTTGAACAGCACGTCGAACCCAAGAGGGTTGAAGAAGGTTGCGACTACTAAAGCAACTGTCGCCAGATTCCTGTGAAGTGTCTGTTTCCAAGTTGTCATTACCCATTTATTTGGATTTAAATTTTATGTCCAATGAAGGACAATTTATCAATAATAAATACTCGAATATTTATAAGATAAACAATAATATTATGTCTACAAAATCTACAGGTGCTTCAAAAATAACTTTTGGTTCTAAAAAGGCTGGTAAGTCTTCGAAAAAATTCACATCAAATAAGACATCGAAGAACTACAAAAAACCTTATAGGGGTCAAGGAAGATAAAAAAATTAAACTAAAATGAGTAAAGATTCTATTAAGGGATTCTTTTCTAAAATGTTCTCCGGCAGTAGCGGCGTGTCCTCAAAAAGGGTAGTTGCGGTAATTGCTATTGTCAATATCATAATTTTTTGTTATATTGCTACATTCTTAGGCAAAACTATACCTGAGTTTATGTTTGATGGATTAGCCCTTATCTCAGGAGGTGGTATGGGTCTAACAGCTATGGAAAACATATTTAGTAAAAAGAAAAATAAAAATGAAGATGACATACCTCCAACTGAATAATTTATGAAAATGATACAGATATTAAAAAAACATTGGTACATTTTGGTAATTCTACTTCTTGTATTTTTACTTTGGTATAATTTCAAGAATCGTTACCGACTAATCGAAAACATTGAGGTTGAAAGGTCTCAAGTAATTAAGGACCTGAGAGACTCAGTAAATCTTTTGGTGGATAAAAATATAAAAGTCCAAGCAAAGTACGACGAACAACAAACATTATTAATTCAAAACATAACAACAGAAAATGAAAAAATTATTACAAAAATTGTTAATATCCCTCGCTATAGTGATAAGCAGCGTGACAGCCTATGGGCAACAACACCTTATGCCCAAGAGGATAGTATACCAAGGGGATACTGGGATATTCTTAACAAAAAGACAGGAGGCAGAAGTATTAAAGAACTTGGCGTACAAGGAGTATTACAAGACAAACCTTGATTCAATGTTCAAGTTTGCAGATAACTGCACCGAGGCACTTTTATTGTCTCGTGAGGCATTCTTTGGTCTATACGACAATTATAATAAATTGGAAGATGAGGCACATGTTCTCGAGGATACTTTAGCTCAAGCAAAATTTGAGAAGAAATTAGCAGTTGGAAAAGCCGAACAAGAAAAAAATAAAAGAGTAGTTTGGAAAAGAATTGCAATCGGTGAGGGAATATTAATCGCCGGTGCTATCACAGGAGTTGTTACAGGAGCTTGGGTTCCTGTAGTAGCTGTTGTTGTTGTCGCCGAAATGGCAATTATTTTAAACAAACAAGCTCCGAAAATAAGTGCTAAAAATTTGTTCTTTAAACCCTAATAAAATTTATTTTTAACCAACGACAAACGGTGGATTAAATTTTTGATAAGACCTTTAGTGTATTTTTTATTTTTACACTTTTTAGAACAAAATAGATTTTCAAAATTGGAAATGAGTTTTTCACAAGCTTCAAAATGTGACCTTGTTTTGGACGAGTCAATACATTTGTTTATCTTAATATAGTGGTCATTCATAGACAAAATATATTAATTAAAATTTAAAAAAGGGAATTTTTTTAAAAAATAATCAACCATTAGGACAACCTCCTTTTCTCCGCAATTAATCTTTCTTTGATTTGAGAACTCAGATATCCATTTTTTTGATATGTCAGTTAACGATTCTTTAAAACTTTTACCACTAACCCCAATCATATAATCTCCGTTAAATAATTCCTGATTAGTTTCATTTACTAACATAAAACTAATTTCTTGTTTAAGTGGAGAAGTTTCTTGACAAAACTTTAAAAATTCTTTGATTGATTCAAACTTTTGTAAGTTAAATGTACTATTATTTTTAATGTTAATTTTCATAATTAATCTAAAAAATTTGATTTAAGTTTAATCCAGGGAACGGCTCTTTTTTGGAACATAGTATAAAATAGTTCTGAACCAAGTGATGATAAGTTACCAAAACTTTCATTATATTCTAAAGCCTCTCTAACACTCCATTCCACATAAACACTAAATGATGGAGCCCATCCTTCTGAGCCAAAGGACTCTTCAAATTCTTCATCATCAACATTCACTGATTTGATGCATTTGTATTTTCTTTTTAAGACACTTCCAAAAATTTTTTGAAATTGTTCTTTTTCTTTACTATATTTCATTACAGAATGGATAGAAGAATATTACTTGAGTATTATTTAAATAAATATATTACATCTCAATATAATCTAATAGAAAGGATTGATGTTGTGTCATTAAAATATATTGAAGACCGTATAGATGTCGACACATTAATCATTGTAGACTACGAAACATTTAATACAAAATTTAAATTAACAGAGTCACTACAGGAACTTTTTGTTTTGGATTATAAAATACCTCAAACCTTTCTGCAAGCTCCAATCTTCAAAGAGAATACCGAAATAAATTTTGACAAAATTAAAAAAGACATTAAACACTATATAAAAATTGTGGTTAATAAAAGAATTAATTTATTTAAAATGGATTTGAAACTTGAAAAAGCATATTCAAACAACTATAAATAAAGTACATAAAAGAGAACTAAATGAGTTATTTGGGAAAGAGTCAAAAGTTATTGTTGAGGATTTTACATATTCAACAAACGGGAAATTCTTCTCTTGTTCCGTTACACTTTATGTTGAAGATGTTGATAAGCATCTCGATTTATTTCCTTTTGCTCTTGAGCAACTTGTAATGGATTCTTTTAGATTATTTGCATTAGGTAAAGAATTACAAATAACATCATCAATAAAACAAATAGAAAATGGCTCATCCAGTTGAACATGCAGAATCCTCAGTTAAAATTTGGGGTGGAAAAGTTGAAGATTATTTACCCATGCATAATTGGCTTGATGAGACAAAGGGATGGATTTGCCATTCAATTCATAGAATGTTCCGTCATCACTCTGAAGGTATATTTGAAATGGAAAAGATATTTGGTCAATCATTTATTAATTCTGATGGTAAAGTAGTTTACACAAGATATGTTGGGGAAATGCATGTTAGGGAAGATTGTGATGGGTATGTCCCAACTGCAAAGGAGTGGATTGAGTCTTTGGAAAATAAAGAAAGACCTAAGTGGATGATGAAGACAATGAAACTAAACAAAGACAAATAATATTTATTGATATGGAAATACAATTAACACCTGAGGAAAAGAAATCCTTATCACAATATTTTATCTATATTAGAAGTTTTGGGTCGACCACTGCAAATGCGACTTGTTATTTTGAATACGGTAGTTTCACTTATGGAGGTAATGTTTATACAAATGGAAGAATAATTGAAAAATTCAAACCAGTTGAGTTACTAATGGAAAGAATATTAAATGATATTGACCCTGATGATTTTGATAATGATGAATTTCACGACCAGGATGACCTTGATTATTTCTCAATAGATTTTGATTTTGATTGTTTAAATAAAACAATTGATGTTAATTGTAATTTCACTGTTCGTGGTCATGAAGATACTGGAAGTAGTGGAGAAATTCCTGAAGAAGTTTTTGATGAAATCTTTAAAGAATATTCTGTAACTGAAATAATTTGCACATATAATGGTGGTGGAGATAGTGGATATATTGATAGTGACATGGAACTTGGTAGAGACACTGTTCCGACAACATCAGGTATTGAGGATTATTGTTATACTGTTCTTGAAGACTTTAGTGGTTGGGAAATCAACGAAGGCTCTCAAGGGAACATATTCTTTAACTTAAAAAATAAAGAATATTCGGTTAATCACGAATGGAATACCGAAGAGCCTCGCAGTTTTAGTATTTTAGAAATTAAAATTTAGAAAACCTGAATTGTTCTTTGTGGTCTGTCGTCACCAAAATTAGGACAGAAATAAACATTGTTTCCATCGTGATAGATAGTTCCACCTACCCCATTTGGGATTTTGTGTTTTTCGTGGAATTTCTCACCCAAATCAAGTTGGTAATTTCCATCGTGAACTAAGAAACATTGATTTTCATATCCGCAAGTATATTGCTGGTCTTTATTCTTGTGTCTCATAAATTCATCAAAAGACAATACATATCTTGCATTTTCATTCATAAGTCTTTTAACAACTCTATCTAATTGACTTTCTGTAAGTTTAATTTCTTTTCCCATAATTTATAAATAGTTTGAATATTATATTTTACTTTTTAAATGCTGCGTAAACATTATATCCGTCAGAGCTCGAGGTTACTTTTCTCGTACCAACAAGTGTAGGTTCATAATCAATACCCAATTGTGTTTGAGCATCCTCTCTTGCTTTTTTGAACGCAACTTCTCTATCATCAGACTTTGAATTAACTAGAATATCATATGGGTCCGTTGTTTTTAATTGTTCAAAATATTGAGTAACTTCTTGTGGCGCATTTCCTAACTGTTGGTCAGCAGTTGTGCTATTAATTACTGATGTTTCAGAACCTTCTTCTCCTCCCTCTGATTTACATTTTCTTATATGTTCTCTTTTTTCTTTTCCCTTTAGTCCTTTAGCCTTTGCTTCAGCTCTACAATTTCTTCTTTTTGTTCTTTTTTCTTTTCTTGTTTGTCCATCTTCAGTTGGAGTGTTTTCTTCATCTGATTCGGCATTTACACCTCCCTCAGATTTACATTTTCTCATGAATTCTCTTCTTTCTTTTGTAAATCTTTTTAATCCTTGATTTTTTGCCTCAGCTTTACAATCTCTTCTTATTTCTCTTTTTGTTTTAGGTTCTTCGTCAGATGTGGTTGTTACAGGAACAACTGCAGGTTCAGTTGATGTGGTGTCAGTTGCCGCAGGTTCAGTTGATGTGGTGTCAGTAGTATCAGTTGAAGTAGTATTAGTATTTGTCGCAACTGAGGCCTCGGCCTTTCCTGGTATTGTAATAACCTCGCCAACAAAAATCCAATTATATCCACAATATCTTCCGCAGTTTGGTTGTCCTGACCTTAAAGTATCTTTGTTCTCTTCCCATATATCCATCCATTTAACACCAAAAGCCTTTCCTATTTTGGAAAGAGTATCTCCCTTAACGATTGTGTATTCGCCTGTAGAAGGGTTCCAATTACCACCCAATCCACTTGGAGCAGTGTCTTCATTAATTAATGAATTATTTTTTTGTTCTGATAGTGTAAGTCCTCTGTTATAGTTTAACAAATATTTTATTTGGTCAATCTCTTCATTCAATAAATTTTTCATGTAAAAACTTTTTTTTATAAATATCTTTTTTTTAAAAAAATTTGGAGGGTATCACTAAAACAACATATATTTGTAGAATAAATCCAAAACAAAATGAAAAATACAATTCTCACCATCGCTCTTGTTTTTTTGAGTTTTATCTCTAATTCACAAGTTATCACTGTATACTTGGATACTTGTCAATTTTTTGAACACCCAGTACTGATGAGTACTCCCCAAGCAATTCGCTCAGGTAAATTGGTTTACAAAACTTTGCACGAAAACAAACCAAATTATGTTGTAAAATTTGATTTGAATAATAAAATTGAAACCCACAGTGGATTTGATTGTAAAATTATCAAAATCAATCCGAGTAGTAATATTTTGGATGTTGAGGTAAATGAAGGACCAAGAATTTCACTTACGGTTTTGGGTGAAACAGAAGAGGGTGGAATTATGTACATTTACGAATACAGAGATGGTGACTTGATGAAAGGATTTTTCAGTAAAGACCCAGTGTTTACTGTTCAGTAATTTTGTCAAATAAAAAAAGGGACTTAGGTCCCTTTTTTTATTTATGTTTAAAAATTTTACCCTTTACCTACACACCATCCAAGAGCTATCGCTCTATTTTTAGCGATAGTTAAAGATTTATCATTTAAAAGTGTTAGATTCATATTTTTACCCCTACATAAATCATTAAGATTATAATTTTGAGCAATTTTGTCCATATCGGCATAAACTTGTTTTATTTTCTTCACAGGTTCAGAATCAACGTCCGCACCTGGTTTTTCAGGTAACTCAGTACCTTCATAAGAATAGCCTAACTGATTTGCCATTGTAACATCATATTTTCTAGTATCTGACGTACTTTCCGGACTAGTTCTAGGAACACCCCAGTTTATAAACTGATTTAAAGATTCTGCATTTTTAATATTTTCAATTTTATAAGTTTTACCATTTATTTCCGGTCCACTTGGTTGTTGTGGAGGTGTCGTCGTTTCTTGTTCACTTAAATAATTTTTTTTTGTCGCATTTTCATGCATTTCTAAAATCCTTTTCTTTTCGGATTCATCTATCTTAAATAATTGTCTCATACTTTTGATTTTTTTATATAAATACTTCATTATTTAGTATATTTGCATCTATGAATATATTTTTTTTAGACTGGGATGTTAATAAATGCGCAAAAGACCATTGTGACAAGCATGTGGTTAAAATGATACTTGAAACTGCTCAGTTATTGTGTGGTGTCCATCATATTACCCCCCAAGTCACCCCCCAAGTACCGTATAGGTTATCACATAAGAATCACCCCTGTTCAATATGGACCAGGTCCTCATTAAGCAACTATCTTTATCTTTGTGAACTTGGACTCGCCCTTTGTAAAGAATACTCTAATAGGTACGGAAAACGACATAAATCACAGGATGTTATTGAGTGGTGTCTAATAAATAAACCAAAAATTCAAGACATAGGTTTTACCGAGCCCCCAAAGGCAATGCCCGATGAATATAAAGTATCTGATGTTGTAGAGTCATATAGAAATTATTATCGTGGAGCAAAGATGGGATTTGCGGTATGGAAAAATGGTCATGAACCTCATTGGTTAAAAAATATTTTGGCGGAAGAAGAAGTTTGACGTATATTTGTATCACAATTAAAAACCCTCACAATTATGAAAAACCCATTTAAAGCATTTTTGATTTTTCTAGTATTCATTCTATTAATTCTTCTTCTCGGTTCTTGCTCTACAAGTCATCGTGGATATAATTACAAGGCTCATCACAAGAAATCAACTCAAGTAATGAAGAAAACTATGCGTGTAAACCGTGGTCACGGAATGCTAGACCACCAATGCACAAACCGTCGTAAATAAACCATTGTCGCTTGTTGATATATTGGAAATAGTTTAATATAATTAATAAAAATAAAGAAAAATGACACAAATTACAAATGGAAGCAGTGTTTCCGTGAACTACACTGGCCGATTGGAAGACGGCACAATCTTCGATACTTCTCTTCATGAGGGTCGAACTCCCTTAACCGCAACTCTTGGTCAAGGTCAACTAATTCCTGGTTTTGAAAATGGGCTCATGGGAATGGCTGTTGGAGAAAAGAGGACAATTGAAATTAACCCTTCTGATGCTTATGGTGAAGTAAATGAGGGAATGATTCAAGAGGTACCGTTGACCCAAGTGCCAGAAGGTGCAAAAGTTGGTGACACTCTTCAAGGACAAAATGAACAAGGTCAGTTTCAAGTCTCAGTAAAAGAGGTTAAAGAGAACTCAGTTGTTTTGGATATGAACCATCCACTAGCTGGAAAGAAATTAATTTTTGATTTGGAAGTTGTTTCGATTGACTAATCATTAAATAAAAAACCCCTCTTCTGAGGGGTTTTTTAATATTAACACAATTGTTGTTTTAATTTATCAATCAAATTTTTCACATCAGTATATTTATCGGCTCTAAATTTCTCTCCCTGTACAAATCCCCCATCATATCCCTTATCATACCCATATAATTCATTATATCCGCAATAGAATACAAATTTTTTTTCTCCACTAAAAGTTTTTACATTACCTGTTCTTTGATTTACTACATTTGAGTGTAGAATCCACTTTTTTGCGTCTTCTTTATCATGTATTCCTCCGGTTAACATATATTCTATATTATTTATAGTAAATTTTTTTTCTTCATCTCCCCAATTATTTAAATCTAATTTCCTACCATATATAGTGTCATCTTCGGATAAATACAAAGACTTGATTCTCTGTTTTTCTGTTTCTGATATTACAATTCTTTTTGACATTTAAAAATGTTTATTTATAAATATGCCAGACAATAAAAAAATTAAGACATAAGTCTTCTCATCTGTTCAACCAATTCACCTTGTCTATATTGTAATTTTCTAATTTGAGTCATCTGTGATTGGTCCATTTCCAAAGACTCTCCCTTTATTGAGTTAATTCGGTTAGTTAGTTTATCGTGCTCAAAAAGTAATGCCGAATAAACTTTTGATTTTTCTTCTTGTGTCATAATGATATTTATAAATATGAAGTTTGATGTTCAACAAATACTTTCAACTCTCACAAGAAGACAAAGAATAACTGGCCTTGTAATTCTTGTTATAGCGGCAATATTAATATTTGTATTACCACCATATTTTAAGTCAGTTTCTCCTGAAACTGAAGAGCTGAAGAAAACTATTTCATTCCAACAGACCCAAATTGATACATTAAATAACAATTTATTATTTCAAAATAGAAGACTGGTTGATTTAAACCGTCAAATAATTTTTAATCAACAAGAATGTACTAATAGGATTGTAGAGAGAGAAAAAGAAATAATGGCAATTATTGATGGAATGAAAAATACTTTAAAATACCAAAACGAAAGATATACTATTAGGGATTCTGTGATGGTCGGACATAATCCAAGAATAATTAACGAAGATAATAGTTATAAAACTCTTTGTGATTTAGAGAAAAAAATCAAGAAAAATAACTAATCTTATCTTATTGGTCCGGTACTATAAACCCAACGATAAACATCTAAATCATAATCAACTAGTTGTTTTAATTCGTCAAGAAATTCTGAAAATGTATTTCTATCCCCAGCTGGAATATTACCAAATCTCATTGATATAATTGGTTCATCAAATTCAGTTTCAAATCTAAATTGTGTTTGCGGAAATTTGGTTTTTTTAATTGCATCTTTAATATCGTCTGATACTTTATCTAAATGATTGTAATTTTTAAAGTCAAACCATCTTTTAACATTATTAGTTTCATCAATTGATAATAGTCGTTTCATTGTGTTAATAAATTCACCGAGCTTCCAAGTTCTTG
>Ga0164292_10004157_pt1 | contig 11780 bp, 10 predicted proteins | sample GEODES117metaG_FD_111486 | JGI IMG/M metagenome (GOLD analysis project Ga0164292, IMG submission 111486) | Eutrophic lake water microbial communities from Lake Mendota, Wisconsin, USA - GEODES117 metaG | ecosystem: Environmental > Aquatic > Freshwater > Lake | place: USA: Lake Mendota... | reverse complement strand
TCGAGCATTCCAGACATTGGCATATCGTGACCGGCGTGGCTATTGGAATCTGAACCCGCTAGCCAGCTCTGCATTAATTTAATTTCAGGTGCTTGTGCATCTCGTATCGCCGTTGCAAGTGCAATAACTTCTGGATTCATTGAATTTGTGAGTGCGAGCTCAGACATCACTACTGCCTGCTCGTGATGAGGAATCATCATTTGCGCAAACATCAGATCATCACTTGAGAATTTGCTATCGGAATTACGGTTACTTGATAACACTCCGCCCAGAAAAACGCCAATAACAAGAGCGATGAGAACTGCACTGGCTACAAGAGACTTGAGGCGATTCATGAGACGAGCTTACCGCTTTGCAATATAGGTACTTAAAACTTCAACAGCAAAGTTATGGTCATCTACTTGAGGTAATCCGCTCACGAGTAGAACGCCCACAAAGCCTTCATCGCTGCTGATTAATGGGAAGCCACCACCATGGATGGCATGGGTTGCATCCTCGACATGGTGTTTGGCATGCCAATCAACACCTTCTTCTTCTGATTTGACTCTCTCGTACATCGTCGAATGGCTAGTGAGAATTACCACCCTCGCCTTGCGAGTGATCCAGTCATCATGTTCACTGCTGGCTCCAGGAAGTGCCGCACGAAAAACCTCGGTGCCATGAAACTGGACCGAAATTGTTATGGGCAGCTCTCGCCTGAGCGCCATTTCAGATGCGAGCTCACCAATTTCCTCGGCGACTACCGCTGTGATGGTCGGCAGCACTGTGCTGGCTTCATCAAAAAGCAATTGGGCACTTGAGAAGTTTCCGGTAGTTGACATGCCGTACCCCCAAAAGTTAAATACTTAACCAAACTATGACCAGCTAGAAGTCTCGAACCTAATCCTATCTCTGAGCCCGAAGATTAAACTCAGAACATGAAGCGACTCAGCTCGGCAGTATTGATATGGATACTTCTTCTCATCAACTTCCCTGCCGTTGCAGCTAACTCATACGGAGCTGGTGATTTAACTCAGGCAGCAGTATTTCCACTGGGTCGTTGTGAAAGCCAGACCAGTCTCGACTGTATCGAATCACTCGAACTTCGAAATTCAGAAGGCACCTGGTCCAGATTTCAATTTGATGGCTACGGTCCAACAGCAACTTTTGTCGATAACAGTGGTAACACAATCACGACTGGCAATACCAATTGGAGTATCGGCGACAAGAAAGTGAGCGTTGTTGCTGACTTAGAATCTCCGGAACACATTATTTTGAATGAGAGCGGAGCGCCCACACTTCGAGGTGCAGCTCTTCGGATTTATATCAACACCGAAGATCCACTTAATACTCACCTCAGAGTACGATTGCGTACCAGTTGGCTCAAACCGCAAAGCGTGCAGTTAAAGGTTAAGGAATCGCAATTTAGCGTTGTTCCAATTTCTGGTGGCAAATTGTGGACTGTAGAAGGCTCAGGACTGAGATATTCAGATTACACATCCAATCTTTCGGATCCCAAAAAAGCAGACTTTTCAGCCCAGGCCGAAGTCGAGAGCACCTTCTTTACATTCTTCCTTCATCACGCAGATACTCGTCCCGGTTATGGATATTGGCCAGCGATATGTGCCGACAAAGGATTTACAGTTCAATCCAACAACACAAATACGACCGGCGAACCGCGCTGGAATCCTGTAACTAAATCACTTGAGTTTGGAATTTATGCCCCTCATCTGAAAGCCAATGGCGAAGTCAATCAAGGGTACTTCAAGCTTTGGACAACGACAGATTTCCTAGATTGTAAATTCCCTGGGAATAATCTGACGAATGCGGCAAGCATTGAAATTCGGGTAGTAGATGAAACCGGCGAGAGCCAAGTCGCGACTACTACCGTACAGAAAAAGAACGGTGTCATTAATTTGCTTGCCTATGGATTCCACTTTTCAAAGCCAAAAATCATCTTGACTGCGAAGAAAATCACTCTCTCTTGTAAGCGAGGTGCAATGGTGAAGAAGGTTACCGGGACAAATCCACGGTGCCCAAAGGGGTACGTCAAGGGATAGCCTGGCTGATACCGTTTCTACATGGCAACTTTGCAGGAACTTTTGAGCTCTTCGGATCAATCCGTACGTTTAAAAGCGGCGTTGAGTGCCGGGACTTTTCCGCAATCAGAATACATTCCCATACTTGTATCCCAATGCGCACATGAACCTGATTTCTTTGTTCGCGACACTCTTTCGTGGGCGCTGATGCGACATGAGAAGACAGAAGTTGTAGAAATGCTCAAGCCGCAATTGCAATCGGGAGTCGCCCAAGCGCGGTCACAGGCACTGCACACTCTTACAAAAATAGGCGATGAGGCTTTTTACTCGCTCATTACTCGCGAGCACCTCTTGGATGCCAACGACAAAGTTGCAGTAACTGCGTGGCGTTCGGCCAGTTCGCTTGCGCCAGAGGATAAAAAGGGGGGCTTGGCGGAGATTCTCGTTACTCAGTTAGGCCGCGGCGATTCAGATATGCAATTCGACCTCACGAGGTTTCTCTGTTCACTAGGTGATTGCACGGTAGGACTGCTCGAAGATGCCGCCAAATCTGCCAACGAAATAGTTCGGATTCATGCAGAATTTACTTTGATTCGCTTGAAAGAGATGCAATTAGCTGAAGTTAAGAAAGACTAACTCTTCTTGCGGATATAGATCTGCTTCTTCACGATTGCTACAACGGTTCCATCGGCTGTTTTGATTTCAATGTCAAACCACTTCAGATATTTACCTGCAGAATCTACCTCGCGCTTGATTTCATCAAGATCTTCATCCCAAATGTGAAACTCTGCAAACACAGTTGCCATGCCAGGAGAGACATATTCAATTTCGCTTCGCTTATCCCAAACAATATAGCCCTTTCCGAGATTGTTGAGAATCATCACCATGTAGAAAGGGTCGGTCATTGCAAAGAGAGACCCACCAAAGAGTGTGCCCACATAGTTAGAAGTCAACGCCTTCTTTTTCAGGCGAACTTTTGCATGTCGAAAATCTTTGGAGATTTCTAGAATCGAAATCCCTGAGAAGAGAAAGGGCGGCCAAATATTGAGCATCCGGCGCATTCCCGAATGTGATCTCATGAGCGCTTGCAGTGGATGATGTTTTTGGCTCATGAGTTGGATTCTAGTGATGTGTTTTTTCTGTGGGCGGCGAGGGTTTCGAACCCCCGACATCCTCGGTGTAAACGAGGCGCTCTACCACTGAGCTAGCCACCCGGCTGTTACTGCTCGCGAATACTACTTTATCGAGCGCCAACTGTGAAAACGAGCCCGAATTACACGGAGATGGAGAGTTAGCTAGAGTGTAGCTATGGCACTCTTTCAAATGCATATCTCGCTCCCGGATCGACCAGGTTCACTCGGGGCTATCGCATCGGCTATTGGTTCAGCGGGGGCAGATATTCGCAGCCTCGTCGTATTGAAGTCAGAAGATGGCAAGGGTTATGACGATATTACTGTCGCGGTTCCAGGTACCGACCCGACTGATTTAGTTGAGATTCTTAACTCCATTGGTGGAGTACAGGTCATCTCAATTGTGCCCATCGAGGGCTAATTTCTCAGCTCTATTTAGAGAGCGGCGAGCGCAGTTTTGTAATCGTCAAGGTTGCGTGCATCGCCTAGGCCGTTAACAACGTGCCAGCGCACGATGCCTTCCTTATCGATGATAAAGGTTCCGCGCAATGCGCATCCACGTGCCTCATCAAAGATTCCATAGCTCTGTGCAACTGCGCCATGCGGCCAGAAATCTGCGAGTACTGGGAATTCGTATCCCTCTTTTTCAGCAAAGATGCGTTGAGTAAACATTGAATCGCACGAGACTGCCAATAACTGCACATCATCATTTTGGAATTGCGAAAGATCATCGCGGAGCGCACAGAGCTCGCCGGTGCATGTACCTGTAAATGAGAATGGATAGAAGAGAACGACAACATTCTTCTCGCCCTTAAAGGAGGCGAGTGAAACTTTATTGCCATTGTGATCTGATAGTTCAAATGCTGGTGCCGGACTTCCGATAGCGATGCTCATGCGGGAGAATCTATCGCGTTCTATCTCTTTACGCTCTTCCTTGCTACCAGATGAGTCGCGCTCCAATCCTGGGCGACCGCAATTGTTGAAGTTTGCGATAGACCTACATTAGGGGCGGCGCTTTGAATATCACTGGGTTCGACATGGCCACGACGTCCAGCCTTGGGTGTGAGCAACCAAATTGATCCGCTCTCACTCAAATAACGCAGCGCATCCACGAGCTCATCTTCAAGATCGCCATCCCCATCGCGCCACCAAATAATCACCCCGTCGACGACCTCATCGGTCTCATCTTCCACCAAGGCATTTCCGGTAGTGCGAGCTATCTCACTTCGAAGTTCGTTATCGCAGTCATCGCCGCGACCCAGCTCTAATATCAGCTCGCCCGCCTCAAAGGTCATTCGTTGTGACACAGGCTAAGTCCAGTGGAAATGGCTCGAAATGGCAAGGGTTTTTCGCAGGGTATTGGGATTTACGCGGGAGTATTTTGCCTCTCACCGCCTTTGGCGCGAGAATAGGCGCCATGAGCGATCTCCAGGGCCACGCCGATTACCTTCTCAATCAATTGGTGGATATCGATCCCGCCGAAACTCTCGAATGGCAACAGTCCCTCGATGCAGCGCTCGCTGCCGCCGGTCCGGTCCGCGCGCGATTTTTGATGCTCGCACTTTTGCAACGTGCACACGAACGTAATGTTCCAATTTCAGACCTTCGCAACACTGATTACATCAACACCATTACGCCAGAGCAAGAGCCGCAATTTCCGGGTGATGAAGATATCGAACGTCGTATCCGTTCTTATGTTCGCTGGAATGCTGCGATGTTGGTCCATCGCGCGCAACGTCCCGGTATCGGAGTCGGTGGACACATCTCTACCTATGCATCATCTGCATCGTTGTATGAAGTTGGATTTAACCACTTCTTCCGCGGACAAGATCACCCAGGTGGCGGAGATCAAGTTTTCTTCCAAGGACATGCAAGCCCCGGAATGTATTCACGAGCATTTCTGGAAGGTCGCTTTACTGAAACTCAACTCGATGGTTTCCGTCAAGAACTTTCACATCCAGGTGGCGGACTTTCCTCATATCCACATCCGCGGTTGATGCCTGACTTCTGGCAATTTCCAACGGTGTCTATGGGTATCGGTCCAATCAATGCAATTTATCAGGCACGTTATAACCGTTATCTTCATAACCGTGGAATCAAAGATACCTCTGACCAAAATGTCTGGGCATTTCTTGGTGACGGCGAGATGGATGAGGTCGACACAATCGGCGCAATCGGTCTGGCATCACGCGAAAAACTAGATAACCTCACATTTGTTGTTAACTGTAATTTGCAACGCCTTGATGGTCCGGTTCGCGGAAACGGCAAGATTATTCAAGAGCTCGAATCAATCTTTGGCGGCGCCGGATGGAATGTCATCAAGGTGGTCTGGGGCCGTGGTTGGGATCCACTTTTGGCGCAAGATCGCGAAGGCGCACTCGTTAATATTATGAACACCACTCTCGATGGTGATTATCAGACCTTTAAGAGTGAATCTGGCGCATATGTCCGCGAACACTTCTTCGGTAGAGATCCACGCACAGCTGCCATGGTCGCTAATTATTCAGATGACGATATTTGGAACCTCAAGCGCGGTGGCCACGATTATCGCAAGCTCTATGCGGCCTATCTTGCAGCTACTGCAAAGAACGGAAAGCCAACTGTCATCCTTGCCAAGACCGTCAAGGGACACTTGGCTCTCACTTTGAAGCGCGTAACTCAACGCACCAGATGAAGAAGATGACTCTTGAAGACATTACCGAATTCCGTGATCGTCTCCAGATTCCACTTCCTGATAGCGCACTCGATAAGTACACACCGGCTTATTACAAGCCAGCAGCAGATTCAGTGGAAGCGAAGTACTTGGCAGAACGTCGCGCCGAACTTGGTGGCACCGTTCCTCGTCGTCGCATGATTTCCAAGCCACTTCCAATGCCACCTGATAGCGTCTACGAATCTGCTCGTCGCGGTTCGGGGCAACAGGAAATTGCAACCACTATGGCATTTGTTCGCATGCTTAAAGATCTCGTCAAGGATGAGGGAATCGGAAAGCGTCTTGTGCCAATCATTCCGGATGAGGCGCGTACCTTTGGGCTCGATTCTTTATTCCCATCACTGAAGATTTACTCACCTCATGGTCAGCAGTACACAGCGGTCGATCGCGATCTACTGCTCTCTTATAAGGAATCTACATCGGGGCAAATTCTTCACGAAGGTATCAACGAAGCAGGTTCCGTTGCATCATTTACTGCAGTGGGTTCTTCGTACTCCACTCATGATGAACCGATGATTCCGCTGTACATCTTCTACTCAATGTTTGGATTCCAGCGCACCGGAGATGCTTTCTGGGCCGCATCCGACCAATTAGTACGTGGCTTCGTATTGGGCGCAACAGCTGGACGAACTACTCTTAACGGAGAAGGTCTACAGCACGAAGATGGTCATTCACATCTGCTTGCGGCAACAAACCCAGCAGTTGTTTCTTATGATCCTGCTTATGCATACGAGCTTAGCCATATCTTCAAAGATGGACTCCGTCGTATGTACGGAGAAAATAGCGAGAACATCTACTACTACTTAACGATTTATAACGAGCCATATATGCAACCGGCCGAGCCAAATAACCTCGATGTCGATGGCTTGCTCCGCGGTATTTATCTATTGGCGCCAGGCGTCAAGCAACGTAAGAAGAACGCTCAAATTCTCGCATCGGGCGTTGGCGTTAATTGGGCACTGAAGGCGCAGCAATTACTTGCCCAAGATTGGGGAGTTTCCGCCTCGGTCTGGTCAGTAACCTCATGGAATGAACTTCGCCGCGATGGACTTGCTGTCGATAGCCATAATTTGCTCCATCCACAACAGAAGAAGAGCGCGTACATCACAACAAAGTTAGCGGGAGCGCAAGGCCCGGTTGTTGCAGTCTCTGACTTCATGCGCGCTGTTCAAGATCAAATCGCGCCGTGGGTTCCAAATCAGTTCTACTCACTTGGAACAGATGGCTTTGGACTTTCCGATACCCGTGGCGCGCTACGTCGCCACTTCAAGGTAGATGCTGAGTCCATTGTTGTTGCAACCTTGGCTCAACTTGCGCAGGCTGGCGAAATCAAAGAATCTCTAGTCAGCCAGGCGATTTCAAAGTATCGTATCGATGATGTCACCGCGGCAGATGCTGGAAATACCGAAGGTTCAGGCTGATTAATCGAATCCCAGTTGCAGATATCTCCCCCACGATTTTCTTTGGGGGAGAATTTGTTCCTGTAAAAGCAATACCTCATGAAACAATCACCATCTATGCCACAATTTTTCGTGAAGGCCATGATGCACTGGGCGCTGATGTAATTCTGCTCGACTCGGCCGGTCGTGAAATTGCTCGATCAGTATTGAGCCAAATGTGGGATGGCGCAGATCGCTACAGTGCACAGATCGTAATTCCAGAGCGCGGTGACTTTACCTATGCCATCGAAAGCTATGACAATCCGCTGGCAACATGGCTCCATGATGCCGAGGTAAAGATTGCAGCAAAAGTCGATAGCGAACTCATGTGCGCCATCGGTGCAAAGCTCTTTGAAGAAGTTATCGCACGCGATTCATCTGCGAAATCTCTTCTCAAAAGCGGGCTCACAGCGCTGAATGATACGAAACTCTCCCCCGATGCCAGATTTGAGCTCGCTTCTACTCCGGCTATTCGCAATTACTTTGCCGCCCATCCGATTCGACGTTTAGCCCAAGTAAGCGAGAAGTTTCCCATTCGAGCAGATCACCCGCGCTCACTCGTTGGCGCTTGGTATGAATTCTTTCCTCGTAGCGAAGGTGCAATTCTGAACAAAGACGGCACAATCACAAGTGGCTCCTTTGCTACTGCAGCCAAGCGCATTCCAGCAGTTGCTGCCATGGGCTTTGATGTTCTTTATCTGCCGCCAATTCATCCGATCGGAAGCACTCATCGCAAGGGGCGCAATAACACACTTACCCCGACTGAATCTGATCCTGGTGTGCCTTGGGCTATCGGAAATAAAGATGGTGGCCATATGGCTATTAATGCAGCCCTTGGAACGATGAAAGACTTTGAAGATTTTGTCGGGGCAGCGAAAAAATCTGGCATCTCGGTAGCACTCGACTTTGCATTACAAGCATCACCTGATCATCCATGGGTACACGAGCATCCTGAATTCTTTACCACCCGCCTCGACGGCACGATTGCCTATGCCGAGAACCCACCTAAGAAATACCAAGATATCTATCCGATAAATTTTGATAATAACTACATCGGAATTCTGGAAGAGACGTTAACGACCCTTCGTTTTTGGATCTCCAAGGGGGTTTCGATCTTCCGAGTAGATAACCCTCATACTAAGCCGGTTCATTTCTGGGCAGATGTGATGCGCACAATCAACGCCGAATCCCCGGATGTTATATTTCTTGCCGAAGCATTTACTACACCATCGATGATGCATGCCCTCGGTAAAGTCGGTTTTCATCAGTCGTACACATATTTCACATGGCGCACAACAAAGCAAGAGCTCGTTGACTACGGCAATGAAGTTGCCCACCAAACAAGTGCATTCTTTCGTCCCAACTTCTGGGTCAATACCCCAGATATTCTTCCGCACCATTTGCAGACCGGTAATCCGGCAATCTTTGCAATCCGTGCGGCATTAGCTGCAACACTAACTCCCTCGTGGGGAATGTATGCGGGTTTTGAACTCTATGAACATCGGCCAGTGCGCGAAGGTGCAGAGGAATACCTGGATTCAGAGAAGTATGAAATCAAGGTTCGAGATTGGGATGGCGCTACTAAAAAGAAGTTAACTCTTGCTCCATTTATCACGTTGCTCAACACCATTAGGCGCGAAAATGTTGCGCTGCAACGTTTGCGGAACTTGCGATTTCATCACTGTGAAAATGACCAAATCATCGCTTTCTCAAAGCGTGATGGAGATAACCTGATTTTGATAGTTATTAACTTAGATCCCAACTTTGCCCAGGAAACTACAATTCATTGGGATTTTGCAGCTCTTGGATTCGAACGAGATAACTTTCAGGTAACGGATTTGATTGATTCTGCAAAGTATTCTTGGTCTCCCGAGACTTATATTCGCCTTGATCCGACAAGGTTATCTGGCAAAGTCGTTCACATTGCAAGGGTTAAGCTTTAGAATTCTTTCATGGGTCTGCTTTCACGTTTCTTTAAAGGTAGATTCGCATCAACACCGAGCAGTGAGGCAGCGATAACTTTTCTCAATCCTTATTCAACTCTGGGCGAACTCGATTTTTACCTCATCAATGAAGGTCGCCATGAAAAACTCTGGCAAGTACTTGGCGCCCATGTTTTGCGCGATAATGAAGGTGCCCTCCAAGGAGTTGCTTTCTCGGTCTGGGCCCCTAATGCGCAAGCAGTTTCGCTCATCGGAGACCATAACTTTTGGGACAAGTCAGCAAACCCAATGTTGCGCCAAGGAGTATCTGGAATCTGGGAGATTTTTATTCCCGATATCGGTGCCGGAACTCGATATAAATTTGCAATCTGCGGCGTAGATGGTCGGTGGGTAGATCATGCAGATCCACTTGCCCGCCAGACCGAAATTCCACCACTGACTGCCAGTGTGGTTAATGAAAGCTCCTACCGATGGTCTGATTCTGTCTGGATGGATGACCGCGCGCGATTTGAGCCGTGGAGATCTCCGGTATCTGTCTATGAAGTACACCTTGGTTCATGGCGACTCGGTTTGAGTTACCACGATTTAGCTACCGAGTTAGTGGCCTACATTCTTGAAAACGGCTTCACCCATGTCGAATTTCTTCCCGTCACCGAGCACCCTTACGGTCCTTCGTGGGGTTATCAAGTCACATCTTTTTTCGCACCTACCGCACGCTTTGGCTCTCCTGATGAATTCAGATTCTTAGTCGATGCGCTCCACCAAGCAGGAATCGGAGTCATTCTCGATTGGGTTCCAGCGCACTTTCCGAAAGATGAATGGGCACTCGCCCGCTTTGATGGCAGCGCTCTTTATGAACATGAAGATCCACGACTTGGCGAGCATCCAGACTGGGGCACGCTCATCTTTAACTTTGGTCGCAGCGAGGTTCGCAACTTTCTCGTTGCTAGCGCACTTTATTGGCTGGAAGAGTTTCATATTGATGGTCTTCGCGTCGATGCCGTTGCATCAATGCTCTATCTTGATTATTCACGCGAAGAGGGCGAATGGTTGCCGAATAAATTTGGTGGGCGCGAAAATCTAGAGGCCGTTGCGTTGCTACAAGAGGCTACATCTACTGCTTATAGAAGCCATCCGGGAATCATGATGATTGCCGAAGAATCTACCGCTTGGCCTGGTGTCACGAGACCAACGAGCAGTGATGGACTTGGCTTTGGCTTTAAATGGAATATGGGCTGGATGCATGACACTCTCAAATATCTCGAGCACGAACCAGTCCATCGTGCTTATCACCACAATGAGATTACATTCTCAATTCTCTACGCCTGGTCTGAAAATTTCATGCTTCCACTCTCTCATGATGAGGTAGTCCACGGAAAAGGTTCATTGGTAAATAAATTTCCTGGTGATCGCTGGCAGAAGCTGGCAACACTGCGTGCGCTCTATGGATTTATGTGGGCCCATCCTGGGAAGAAATTACTCTTTATGGGGCAAGAGTTCGCGCAAAATGATGAGTGGAGCCAAGAAGCAGGGCTGCAATGGCACCTGCGCGAATATAGCGAGCACACAGGAGTGCAGGCGGCTCTCGCCGAAATCAATCTCAATTACAAGAGACACCCCGCGCTCTGGGAGAAGGACAATAGTCCGGAGGGTTTCCAGTGGATTGTTGGAAACGATGGCGCAAATAACATTCTGGCATTTACCCGTTGGTCAGATGCCGGATATCCCTTGGTCTGCATCACCAACTTTTCGCCGGTGCCGCAAGAGTATTACTCACTTCGCATGCCGACAGCCGGAGTATGGCGCGAGACAATCAACACCGATGACCTTAAATATGGTGGCAGTGGCGTAATCAATGATTCATTCGCAGTCGATGTCGATACTGATTTGTATACAACACTGCGGATTCCACCACTTGCGACAATCTGGTTTGAGCGGGCTTAATCCTTTAAAACATCGGTAAAGAAGCTCGCCGCAATCATCAGCGCTGCCGGAATCATCAGCGCAAGTGCGATCGAACCAGTTGCGGCAACAATTCCCGCAACAACCCATTTCAGTGATGTTGTAAGCAGATTATTGACGACTCCTAATTGGCCCACCACGACAGCGCTTGGATGCGGTGATCGACGGTTGCCAGCGCTGACATAACTAGGTCCTAAAATCGCGCTTCCGAGACCTGCTGCGGCAAAAGCCAAGATAAAGAGAGTGTACGAGAACCACTTGGCACCAGGTGGCAAGTGTGTGGCGATTGATATCAGAACAATAAATGAAGTGCCGGCTAGGAGTAGTGAAAAACGCGCTACCTGGCTAATGTGAAAACGATGAAGAATCTTCTGAACAGATAAGCGGCCAAAAATCATAAAGAGCGTGAAGACAATGTACGGGATGGCACTCAGCCCAGAATCAATATCGAGTCTCTCCTTAGTAAAAAGAGTGCCCCAATCGCCTACCGCAAACTCAAGATAAACCGCGGCAGCAAATGGAAGACTCAGTGGCCAATCAATATGGAAAGACTTAAAAATATCTTTTATCTTATA
>Ga0164292_10004155_pt1 | contig 11785 bp, 9 predicted proteins | sample GEODES117metaG_FD_111486 | JGI IMG/M metagenome (GOLD analysis project Ga0164292, IMG submission 111486) | Eutrophic lake water microbial communities from Lake Mendota, Wisconsin, USA - GEODES117 metaG | ecosystem: Environmental > Aquatic > Freshwater > Lake | place: USA: Lake Mendota, Wisconsin... | reverse complement strand
CAGGTCGTGAGCGACCAGATCTTTGGTCCCTATTTACTGCCGTTCTGGGCTCTGTCGTTCGTGTTGCTTGCTGCGGTAATTGGCGCAATCGTGTTGGCGAGGAAGGACTGATCATGTTGGTGAATCAGTTCCTCTTCCTGGCGGCGATTCTCTTTTGTATTGGCGTGTATGGCGTGATCGCTCGTCGCAACGCCGTACTCGTATTGATGTCGATAGAGCTCATTCTGAACGCGGTCAACCTCAATCTCATCGCCTTTGCTATGCGCAATGGCTCGCCTGACGGCCACACGTTTGCGTTGTATGTGATTGCGGTGGCTGCCGCTGAAGTCGGTGTCGGCCTCGGCATGGTGCTGTTGATCTACCGCAACCGCAAGACGATCGCCCTTGACGATCTGTCGGAGATGAAGGGTTAGGACATGGTTGCCGCATCCGAAACCCTGAATCCCTTGGCAACGGGATGGTTCCTCGAGAACGCCTGGCTTATCCCGATCGTTCCCGCAATTGGCTTCGCGCTCATTATTTTCTTCGGCAAGCAACTGCCGAAGAAGGGCAGCGAGATTGGCGTTCTGTCAATGTTGGTGAGCCTCGGTCTTGCCGCAGGGGCTGCCTATCAGTGGATCGAACGTGTCAGTTCGGCTTCATACGAGCAGTTCGTGGAGCCGGTGGTGCGAACGTGGAGCTGGTGGACAATCGGCGGTGTCGACCTCACCATTGGGCAATCAATTGACGGCCTCGCGGTCATCATTCTTGTGGTCGTCACGTTTATTTCGACACTTGTGCAGATCTATTCAGTCGAATACCTGCACGGTGATCGGCGCTACACGCACTTCTTCGCCGCGCTCACGTTGTTCTCTGCGGGCATGCTGGCGATGGTTATTGCCGAAGACACGATCCTGTTCATCCTTGGTTGGGAGATCATGGGTCTGTGCAGCTTCATGCTCATCGGTCACTGGTGGGAAGAAGGGGCAAATAGCAGGGCGGCGCTGAAGGCGTTCTTCACTGTGCGCACCGGCGACATGGGGCTTCTCGTCGGTGTGGCGATGCTGTACTTTGCCTCCAACGAATGGACAACCGAGAACCTCGGTGTCTCGGGCTTCTCGATCCGCGGTATTAGCGCATGGGCGCTGTCAGGTGAGCCCAATAGCGCCGTTATCACGGTTGCGGCTATCGCATTGTTCATTGCGGCAATCGGCAAGAGCGGCCAGTTCCCGCTCCACACGTGGTTGCCCGACGCAATGGCTGGCCCCACGCCGGTCAGTTCACTCTTGCATTCGTCGACGATGGTTGTCGCCGGCGTGTTCCTTGTGGCCCGGTTGTACCCGGTGTTCTACACCGGTCTCGACATACTCGGGCCCGGAGGCAATTTCATCACGGTGATTGGCGGTATCACGATCGTGATTGCGGCAGCGCTTGCGTTCGTCCAGTCGGACATCAAGAAGGTATTGGCGTATTCGACCGTGAGTCAGTTGGGCTACATGATGCTCGGTCTCGGTGCTGGCGCGTGGCTGCCTGCGGTCTTCCACATCTTCACCCACGCATTCTTCAAGGCTTGCCTCTTCCTCGGTGCAGGCTCCATCAGCCACAGTGCGTCGCACCACTCCTTCGACATGAAGAAGGACATGGGTGGCTTACGCAAAGTCATGCCCATCACCTTCACCACGTGGATCATCTCCACTCTTGCGCTCGCGGGTGTGTTTCCGTTCTCGGGGTTTTTCTCGAAAGACGAAATCATCGACAACGTAGGCAACAATGGCTACACGATCTTCATGATCGTGGGCTTGATCGGCGCGTTCATGACCGCCGCCTACATGACGCGCGCGACATATCTCACCTTCTTTGGTGAGGCGCGAGGTGCATCGGCGGGAGAGCACGATGATCATGGTGATCACGCAACTGATCACGGTCACGGTGACGCCCATATTGCCCATGACGGTCACGGTGAGTCACGCGGTCCGCGCGAGAGCGGCCCGTTGATCACCATTCCGCTGATTTTGCTTGCGGTATTGGCATTTGGCTCCGGGTTTCTGAATGCCACCCCCTTCGGTTCGTCGTGGGAGCGCATCAAGGTGTGGGTTGAGCCTCGTCCCGCGGTGGTCATGGAGGTTGCGCCGAGCGGTCCGGGCGAGTCCATTGGCCTGCCTGCTGCCGAGGGGCACTCGGACACGCCATGCGGCAAGGAAGCGCCAGCCGAGGGCTACTGCTTCGCGCCGAAACTTGAACACGCAAAGTTCAAATGGTCGAAGGCGTTTCTCTCGCTGGGCATTGTGTTCGCCGGCATTGTGATCAGTTGGTTGTTATCCGTTGCTCTGTACACACGTCGCAGCAAGGCGCTGGTGGGTTTGACCGAGCGCAACAAATTGCTCGGCGCGGGTTATCGCCTCCTTGTCAACAAGTACTACCTCGATGCGTTGTATGAGCAGGTCATTGTGAAGTCGATCGTCGGCCCAATCGCTCGTGCGGCGTACTGGTTCAACCAAAACGTCTTGGACGGCATCTTGCACGCTGTAGCTCGAGTTAATCGAGCGGTTTCGGGCTGGTTGTATCGCAATGTCGATCAGCGCGTTGTTGACGGCACTGTCAATAACTCGGGTCGCGCCACAAAGGGCCTTGGCGGTGTGTTGCAGCCCATTCAGTCCGGCAAAGTGAGCCAATATGGCGCGCTGCTCTTTGCAGCTGCAGCCGTTGCGGCTCTTGTGCTCGTCATCATCAACACGTAATGAAAAACCGAGGGAGATAACGCCATGGAAATGCTCCGTGACGACAACTGGCTACTGAGCGTCGGCACATTCCTGCCGCTCGTCGGCGTTGCCGTAATGCTGCTCGTGCCGAAGGGCCAGGATGCACTCGTCAAGATGATCGCCCTGATCACCGCGGGGGCAACGCTTCTGGTCGGCATCTTCACGTTGTTCCGATTCGACTTTGGTCAGGCCGGATCGATGCAGTTTGTTGCTGAGGCGACGTGGATCCCGGTTATCAAGAGCAGTTACTTCATCGGTGTCGACGGCATCAGCTTGCCGCTCTACTTCCTGTCGATGGTGATCACGTTCCTCGTCGTGATCTACAGCCTCAATCATGTACCCGAACCAGGCAATGCGAAGGCCTTCTTTAGTTTGATGCTGGTGTTGCAGACGGGTATGGCGGGCACGTTCATTGCCCAGGACTTGATTCTGTTCTTCGTGTTCTTCGAAGTGGTCTTGTTGCCGATGTACTTCTTGATTGGTGTGTGGGGTGGGGAAAACCGTCAGTACGCGTCGCTCAAGTTCTTCCTCTACACAATGTTTGGTTCTGCCCTGATGCTCGTGGCGTTCCTCGCGCTCTTCTTCAAGACCGGTGCCGAGAGCTTCGCCATTCCGTACCTCATTGAAAACGGTGGCGAGATTGCCAAGAACATCCAGATCTGGATCTTTGCGGGCATGTTTATTGGCTTCGCGGTCAAGGTGCCGATGTTCCCCTTCCATACCTGGTTGCCCGATGCACACACGCAGGCACCCACGCAGGGTTCGGTGATCCTGGCGGCGATCTTGTTGAAGTTGGGTACATACGGATTCATCCGTATCGCGATTCCTACCTTGCCTGACGCGGCGATCGAGTGGGCGCCGTTCATCGGCGCGCTTGCCGTGGTCGGCATCATCTACGGCGCGCTCGGATGTTTGGCGCAAACCGACATGAAGCGCCTGATCGCGTTTTCTTCGGTGGCGCACATGGGCTTTGTCATGTTGGGCATTTCCACATTGACCAGTTTTGGCGTGAACGCCGCGGTGTTTGGCATGGTGGCGCACGGATTGATTACCGGCATGTTGTTCTTTGTGGCCGGCAGCGTGAAAGAGCGCTACCACACGCTGGAGATCGGTCGACTTGGCGGTCTGCTCAAGCAGATGCCGCACATGGGTTGGATTCTCGGTTTTGCCAGTATGGCGTCACTCGGGCTTCCCGGTCTCGCGGGATTCTGGGGCGAGTTTCCAGCAATTCTGTCGGCCTACAACCCCGCTGATGGCCTGAACGAAGTGGTGTATCGCGTGTACATGGTGATTGCGGCGCTCGGCACGGTATTTGCCGCGGCGTACTTGCTGTGGCTGTACCAACGCGTGGCGTTCGGCGAGCCCAAGCCGGAGTTCGCAAGTCACGGCACCGTTGCTCACGGGCACGACGCGCACGGACACGATGATCACGGGCATGACGACCATGGCGACTTTGCCGACGTCACCACCACCGAGTGGATCGCCTGGACACCATTGCTCGTCGCAATCCTTGTGTTTGGTTTGGTTCCCAACTTGCTGTTCAAAGTGATCGATCCCGCGGTGCAAGGCGCCTTGAGCGCCTTCGGAGGCTAAGCACGTGACTCTGTCGTCCCTCTTCGCCGCGGCCGATACGTGGGTGGCTCCCGTTGTCGACTACCACGCGCTCGCACCCGAGATTGTGCTTGCTGTGGGCCTCACCGTGGTGTTGCTGGCAGATCTCTTCCTCGACGAGACACGCAAGTGGATCATTTCGTCGTTGTCGGGTCTTGCGCTGCTCGCAGCTTTCATCCCGGTGCTGACTCTTGCACTGCATGAGGACTCGATGCGGTCGATGTTTGACGGCAGGTATGTGGTGGACGAGTTCTCGCTCGTCATGAAGGGGCTGTTCCTTCTCGCCGGTTACGTGGTGGTGCTGCTGTCGAGTAACCACGTCGAAACGGGCGAGTACTGGAAGGGCGAATACTGGTTCTTGTTGCTCACCAGCATCTTTGGCATGGTGATGATGTCGTCGGCCCGCGACCTTGTTTCGGTGTTCGTCGCGCTTGAGTTCTTGTCGATTCCGGCCTACATGCTTGCCGCTTGGCGCAAACGCGACATCAAGAGCAACGAGGCGGGTGTGAAGTATTTCCTTTTGGGCGTTTTTGCCTCTGCCGTCATGCTGTACGGCATGTCGTTGCTGTACGGTGCGACAAACTCCACGTTGCTGGTTGACTTGGGCAAGAGCGTGACCGCATCGGGAGACTTAAGTGCCGTTCACGCTCTCGGCGTGGTGTTTGTTGTGGTGGGATTCGCCTTCAAGGTGTCGGCGGTGCCATTCCACACGTGGGCACCTGATACATACGAGGGAGCGCCAACGCCGATTACCGCCTTTCTCTCGGTGGCGTCGAAGGCGGCGGGTTTCGTTGCCCTAGCGACACTGCTGTTCGTTGCCTTTCCTGAAGCCGATGCGGTGTGGCAGCCAGTCATCTGGGTGTTGGCGGCCCTCACCATGACCGTGGGCAACGTGATTGCACTTCGCCAAACCAACATCGTGCGCATGATCGCGTATTCGTCGATTAGCCAGGGCGGCTTTGTGCTGATGCCGCTGGCGGTTGCGGGCGTCGGCGACTCTGGCGAGTCGGCCCTGCGGGCGGTCGTGTTGTACATGATCATCTATGCCGCAACGAACCTCGGCATGTTTGGAGTCATCATTGCCGTTTCGCGCAAGACGCGCAGCGGCGAAATCGCAAGTTGGGGCGGACTCTTCTCATACGCTCCTGCTCTGGGTGTCCTGGCCACCATCTTCCTTGCCTCGCTTGCGGGAATTCCGCCGCTGGGTGGGTGGATCGCCAAGTTTGCCGCCTTCGAGTCGGTGCTGAGTGCGGGCACGAGCTGGGGATATGCGCTGGCCATCATCGGGGCGATCAACTCGGTCATTGCGTTCGGCTACTACGGCAACGTGATGCGCGAAATTTGGATGCGACCGGTTCCGGACGGCGACAAGACGCCGGTCGTGGTGCATTCGTCAGTGGGTCTCGCGCTCACCATCACGGTCGTGGCAACGCTGGTGTTCGGTGTGTTGCCAGGTGTTGGATTGCGATTTGCCGACATGGCGCAACTCGTCGGTGCCTTCGGCGGCTGACGACCTCGCCGCGGTAATCGCGGACGCTGGCCCAATTCCTTTTGTCGACTGCATGCGCATTGCGCTGTACGGGCAACATGGTTTTTATACGCAGTCAGGAAGTGCCGGTCGTCGGGGGGACTTCATCACCTCGCCCGAAGTGGGGCCATTGTTCGGCACAGTTATGGCGGCTGCTTTAGACGCGTGGTGGGATGAACTCGGCAGGCCCGAGCAGTTTGATGTGGTCGAAGCGGGAGCAGGCCCGGGCACGCTTGCGCGATCAATTTGTGTTGCCGCACCGCGCTGCGCAGCCGCGATGCGGTACGTTGCGGTCGAGACTTCTGCTGTACAGCGCTCGCGCCATCCCGAGGGCGTGATGTCCGTGGGGAACATGCCTGAAGGACCCATTACCGGCGTGGTGTTTGTCAACGAGTTGCTCGACAATCTGCCCTTTCGGTTGTTCGTCTTCGATTCGGGTTGGAAGGAGGCCTACGTCGACGTCGCGCCGAACGGCGGGTTTGTTGAGATTCTGCGATCTGTTGACATTGTTCCCAGTGTGTTGCCCGCTCATGCAGCGCACGGCACTCGACTTCCTGTTCAGGACAATGCGGCGAGTTGGGTACGCGATGTACTTTCGCGCATCGCGCGCGGGCGACTCGTGGCAATCGATTACTGCACCTCCGCGACAGTCGAATTGGCGTCGATGCCATGGCGCACGTGGTTGCGCACCTATCGCGAGCACGACCGCGGAGAGCACTATTTGCGCAACGTCGGTTTGCAGGACATCACGGCACAGGTATGTCTTGATCAGTTGCCCGATGGGAAACTGATCACTAATCAGGCTGCGTTTCTCCGTCTGCATGGCATCAATGCGCTCGTCGAGGCAGGTCGGCAGTATTGGCACGAACATGCCGCGATGCCCAACCTCGCCGCGATGAAGATGCGCAGTCGAGTATTGGAGTCAGAGGCCCTGCTCGACCCCAGTGGCCTTGGCGGTTTCTCGGTGGTCGAGTGGGTCGTGTCTGGCTCGTAGCATCATTCGCGTGAAGGGGTTGATAAAGGGCGTCGCGAAGCGCGTTTTTCAAGCGATGCCTGGCCCCGTTGATCAACTTTTTCGCGCTGCAGGTAGACGTGTATTTGGCGTGCGGAGCTATTGGAGCGAGGCGAGCGTCGTTCTTGAACCGATCGATGTTTCATTTACCGTTCCGCCCGTTACCTCCTTCGTGCAGGAGACGTATAAGTGGCCGAAACAGGTGATCGCTACGCCTGTTGGAGTGAGAGGCGTTTACCGTGACTTGGGCGTGGGGATTGCGCATCTCAACCACGCCGTAGTTGCAGGCGATGGGCGTGTCTTTGACCGTGATCACCGACTGGTGAGCGAATCGTTGGCCACTCACGATTATCAGGCGGTGAACTTTGGGCCGTGGACGCAACGGCACAATTTCGCTCTCGACGGTGTGGCGATAGCACTCAACTGGTGGTCGGGTAACACCAACGTCTACCACTGGTTGCGCGATGTTTTTGCCCGAGCGTTCGTGCTAACGAGCCTCCAACCCGATACACCGCTCACGATCGTTGGCCCTTCTGTCCCAACACCCTTTCAGCAGTATTCATTCGATGCACTGTTAAGCAGATTCCCCCAGGCGCGCTATCTCGGGCTTCACTACGGCCACAAGGTTGTTATTGAGCAGTTATTACAGCCAGCAATGCCTCCGTACGTGCGGGGCTGCGGGTACCTGCGGCCGGAGGTGGCGAGCTTTATTCGTGAGACGCTGTCTGCAGGTATTGCGCCTGCTGATCTCTCATCTCCCCACACGTATATCTCGCGCGCGCACACTGCATCGCGACGACTTGTCAACGAGTCCGAGGTACTCGATCGGGTCACAAGCCGTGTGCCGATGAATGTGGTGCGCATTGAGGAGTTTGCATGGCGGGACCAATTGGCAGCAATGATGTCGACAAATGTTCTCGCTGGTGTGTACGGGGCAGGCCTCGTACACATGTTGTTTACCCGAGGCGGTGGTGTTGTGGAGATCCACAACGGTGACTCTGCTGAGACTCATTTTTCGACCATGGCCGCCGGATGCGGGGTTCCGTTCATTTCGGTGCAAGGGGGACCCGCGGACCGAAATCAAGACTTCGCGCTTTCAGTTGCACAAACGGACGTCCTGATCACTGCGCTTGAGCACATGGTGAGGCGTGCGGAGCAGCACAATTCATGAGCTTATTTGTGCGACTTCTAATCTGATCGCAGGAACGATTCACCTCAACAAAGGAGTCGAACATGAGTGATGCACGCCAGGCCATTGAGGCTCTGTCGGTGGAGTCCCGCTTGTTTGCGCCAGCGAGCGACTTTGTGCAGAGCGCAAATGTCAACGATCGACGTCTCTTCGATGAGGCGAACGCCGATCATGAAGGATTTTGGGCTCACCAGGCAGCCGAAATGTTGCATTGGGACCGCTCGTGGTCGACGGTGTGTCAATGGGATGCACCGAATGCAAAGTGGTTTGACGGCGGCGCCTTGAATGCGTCGTTCAATTGTCTGGATCGGCATGTGCTGGCGGGCAAGGGTGATGTGGTCGCGTTGCATTGGGAGGGTGAGCCCGGCGATACGCGCACGATCACCTATGCGCAGCTTCTCGACGAAGTCCAGCGTTTTGCGAATGTTCTAAAAGGCCTTGGCGTCGTGACTGGCGATCGCGTGAACATTTATTTGCCGATGATCCCCGAAGCGGTTGTGGCAATGCTGGCGTGCGCGCGAATCGGTGCGGCGCACAGCGTGGTTTTCGGTGGTTTTTCCGCGCAGTCGTTGGCCGACCGCATCAACGATGCACAGGCCAAGGTGCTTGTTACCGCCGATGGCGGCTGGCGCCGTGGCGAGGTGTTTCCGCTGAAGGCCCATGCTGATATTTCGCTCGAATCCACGCCAAGTATCAAACACGTTGTGGTTGTACGCCGCGGCGGCAACGAGGTCGTGATGCAGTCTGGACGTGACCACTGGTACCACGAACTGATAGCGCAAGCGAGCGCCACGTGTGTCGCTGAACCGATGGATGCTGAGCAATTGTTGTTTTTGTTGTACACATCGGGCACCACCGGCAAGCCCAAGGGCATCATGCACACCACCGGTGGCTACCTGACGCAGGTGGCGTACACGTTTAAATACGTCTTTGATCATCAGCCAGGGCGGGACGTGTACTGGTGCACAGCAGACGTCGGCTGGGTGACCGGCCACAGCTACATCGTCTATGGACCGCTCCTCAATGGTGCCACGCAAGTGATGTACGAGGGGGTGCCCAATTATCCAGCGAATGACCGATTCTGGGCGATCATCGAGCGATACGGCGTCACCATCTTCTACACGGCGCCCACCGCAATCCGTACGTTTATGAAGTGGGGTGTGAGTGAACCCGCTAAGCACGATCTCACTTCACTGCGTGTGATTGGTTCAGTGGGTGAGCCAATTAATCCTGAGGCGTGGATGTGGTATCACGAACATATCGGTGGCTCTCGGTGTCCAATCGTCGATACGTGGTGGCAGACCGAGACAGGCGGGATCATGATCGCACCACTTCCGGGCGTAACGACGACGAAGCCGGGTTCGGCAACGCACCCTCTGCCTGGTGTGGGTGCCGCGATTGTCGATGAGTCGGGCAACGAGGTGGACCGCGGCGGTGGGTATCTCGTACTTACGAAGCCGTGGCCGGGCATGTTGCGAGGCATTTGGGGCGACCCGCAGCGCTTTGTCGAAACATATTGGAGTCGATTCCCCGGTCGGTATTTCGCCGGCGATGGTGCCAAGCGGGACGATGATGGCTATTTATGGTTGCTTGGACGCGTGGATGACGTCATGAATGTGTCGGGTCATCGAATTTCAACTACGGAAGTGGAATCTGCGTTGGTGTCGCATCCGAGTGTGGCCGAGGCTGCAGTAGTGGGCGCGCAAGATGCCACAACTGGCCAGGCAATCATCGCCTATGTCACCCTGCGCGGTGGCGAGACGATTGACGAAGCCGTGTTACGTGATCATGTGGCGAAAGAAATCGGTGCAATTGCGAAGCCGAAGACGATTTACTTCACTCCCGACCTACCGAAAACGCGCAGCGGCAAAATCATGAGAAGGCTGTTGCGCGATGTCGCCGAGGGCCGAAATCTCGGTGATACGACGACACTGGCGGATGCGTCTGTTGTTGACGAACTGCGCAAGCGCGCCGAGGCAACGCCGAGCGAGGACTAAGGGGCGACCTAGTCGCGAAAGTTTTCGAACTGCAGGGGGATGCCGAGGTCACTTGACTTGAGGAGGGTGATAACTGCCTGCAGATCGTCACGCTTCTTGCCCGTTACGCGAATCTGTTCGCCCTGGGTTTGGCTCGATACACCCTTGGGAGCCTTTTCCTTGATCAGCTTGTTGATCTCGCGGGCCTTGTCGGAGTTAATGCCGACCGTGACCGTGACGACCTGGCGCACGGTGTCACCAGAGGCCTGCTCGATTTTGCCCCATTCGATGCCCTTTAACGAGATCTGGCGCTTCACCAACTTTTCCTCGAGCAAGGTTTTCAGTGCACGGAGGCGGTCTTCGCTCACCGTTGCGAGCGTAAGGAGAAGCTCCTTTTGTTCGATGCTTGAGTTGGTGTTTTTGAAGTCGAATCGATTGGCCAGTTCGCGTTGTGCTTGATCAACTGCGTTGCGGAGTTCCTGGCGATCGATTTCGGAAACTACGTCGAAACTAGGCATGAAAACAGGATATGCGGTCTATGGCTTAATGAGCAGCCCTTGACCACTTGGCATGGTGAGGATCATGACGCCATGTGTGTGCGCAAATTCGTTCATAGCCGCATACTGGTCTTCGCTGCCGACGTAGGCGTAGTCATCAAGAAGCACCAATGCTCCAGTTGACAGCCGTGGCCATAGTGCGTGTAACGAGGCGACTTCAGGGGCTGCGCTGTTGAGGTCGATGTGGAGGAATGCAATAGACGAAGCCTGCATGTCGGTGAGTGAATCGGGCAGTAGGCCCTGCACGAAGGCGACGTGAGTGCAATCGGCGAACGTTGCGCGCACCGCGTCGATGCTGTGGGCGTAAATCGGATTGACTCCGACCTCTGCCGACTGTTGGCCAGAGGACGATTCAATGCCGAAGGGTTCAAAGGTGTCGCAGAGATACAGCGTCTTGCCCGAAGTTGCCCAGTTGGGGAGTGCTTCCAGCACACCTGCCATTGTCATACCTCGACCAGTACCGAGTTCAACAAAGTCGCCGGGAATGGTCATGCAGTGCCGCGCACACCAGATGGCTTGGTGGAGGCGAAAGTGCAGGCCAACATTCCACCAATCATCTCCGGCCGCGGCCACCGCGCGGTCATAGGAGCGTTGGAAGTCGGGGTTGTCTAGAAATCCAACGTTGTGTTGAGTCGCGAACCGCGTGGTGGCGTAACTCCAAACGGTGAACGTGCGCCACTTGCCCACCCCGCGATATTCAGAGCGATTGTGTAACGCGTTGCGTATCAATAGGGCGAGGATCCCGAAGGGATTGCGCTTGGCGAAGGTGACGGACTCGCGACGAGCAGAGAGCATCACCCCGATGCCAGTCAGTCGCTTGTGGCGCACTCGTACATGTTATGCGATCGCGACAGTTGCCCTTCTTACGCATGAAAAGAGCGTGTTGGTATGCGAAAGTGTGGATTTCTAGAATCATGTAATGCGCAAATTAGGGGCCAGGCTTAATGGCCGCCCCCTGCGTGGTGTTGACTTCGCCTTTGCGCTTGCTGTTGTGCTGGTAGTCGGTACCTATGTTGCTTTGATCTCCTCACATCTCCGGCTGCCACTGGAGTACGACGAAGCGTTCAACATTACGGTGGTCGAAAATCTGGCCGAGCGATTTTTCTACGGCACGAATGGGGCAATCAATCCCAGTGCTGGCCCGCAGTTGTTTGATCCTCTGATCACGACGGGT
>Ga0164292_10004154_pt1 | contig 11786 bp, 11 predicted proteins | sample GEODES117metaG_FD_111486 | JGI IMG/M metagenome (GOLD analysis project Ga0164292, IMG submission 111486) | Eutrophic lake water microbial communities from Lake Mendota, Wisconsin, USA - GEODES117 metaG | ecosystem: Environmental > Aquatic > Freshwater > Lake | place: USA: Lake Mendota... | reverse complement strand
GCTTTCTTCCTCAAATTCTTTTTCGCAATAATCACATACCCAAACTTCCTTATACTCATATTCGTCATCACTACCTTCGCTGGTTTCATTTGCTTCACATTGAACACATTCATTTGCAAAATGTCCCGACTCTCCACAAGTAAAACATTTATTATTTATACTATTACTCATATGTCTTAAAAGATCTAATGTTGATTTATCTAAATTTACTTTAACAAATGACCCTCCACGAACATTAGAAACTCCATATTTATCCATATATTTAAATGTAATTTTGTTTTCATCATAATCATCTTTATTTTGTAAAATTTTTATTACTTTTAGCGGTTTATATTTTTGTGTCCAAGCAGAACCATTGCCATTACAATGATTTTGTAATCTAAATTGTGGATTGTTTGTTTTTCCAATATAATATTTTCCTTGTTCTAATTTGAGAACATATATATAAACCATTATGCTGTTATATTATTATTGTTTTTAAATAATAATATAAAAAATAATAAATCAATTTTTTATTAACGATTACTGTTAACAGCATATTTATCTAGAAATCGCTTAATTTTAATTGTTGTGCTATAGTGTCTAATGTTGATTTATCTAAAATTACTTTGTCATATGATCCTCCACGAACATTGGCAACTCCATAAAGTTTCATTATGTTTAATGTAACTATGTTTTCTTCATAAATATAACAATCTTCTATAAATCTTATTAGTTTTAATGGTTTATATTTTCGTGTCCAAGCAGCGTTATTATTATTTAAATAAGATTGTAGTGTAAAATATTTATTGTTTGTTGTTCCAATATAATATTTTTCTTTTTCTAATTTGAGAATATATATATTGGTCTTTTCACTAGCACTCTTTGTACTAGCACTCTCTTCACTAGCACTCTTCGTACTAGCACTCTTTGTACTAGTATTTACATATTTTTCTAAGAAATCGTCTAAGGTTATTATTTCTATTGTTCCAATTTTTTTTGCTTTTTCGGTCTTTGTTGATTTGCTTGTATTATTTCCTGTTACTAAAATGTTTGTATTTTTAGTAATATTTGTTTCCACTTGCACTCCGTATTTTAGAAGTAAATTTTCTAATTCTTTTTTTGTATATTTTGATGATTTTTCAAAATCGGAAAATACAATTATTTTATTGTTTAAAACATGTTCTAGTTTTTCAACTTCTTCTTCTTTGTCTTGTTTTTTGTCTTGTTTTTTGTCTTCTTTGTCTTCTTTGTCTTGTTCTTTGTCTTGTTCTTTGTCTGCTTTGTCGGCTTCTTGTGCTTGAGGTTTTATAGACATTAGAAATTTATTAAATTCAGGTATAGCATTTACAAATTGTGTTGCTGTTTTTTCGGCAAATCCTTCTATTGCTTTTACTTTAGTTATTTTTTCTTGATTAGACTCTTGAGATGTTAAAATATTGGGTTCGGCTTTTAGAATTTGGCTTACGGATTTTTCCCCGAAGCCGCGTCCAAATATATTGGATGCGCCTGCTATTTTAGCAATACTTGCTTTTGCTAATTGTTTAGCAATTGATGTATGAATCTTGGTTGCCATTTTTTCTTTAAAACCTTCTACTTTCATTAAATCTTCTACGCTTGCATTTACTATTTTTGGAATGCTATTTGCTCCGCTAGCAATTATTTTTTCAATGTTTGCTTCACCTAATCCGTCAACTTCTAATTCTTTAAAGAATTTTGCTATTGATTTTATTGCTACTCGCGGGTCTGCTTTTACATTTACTAATATAAGGTCTACATTTGTTTCGTTCCATACATATTCATATTCATCTACATTTGGCATTATTGGTTTTTGTGCAGGGACTATTACTTCTGTAATTTTTGGTATTACATTTCCACTTCTTGTTAGACGAACTAGAGCACCTAATCCAATATTATTGTCTACAATAAATCGGGCATTAATACCTGTAGCATATGTAATTGTGACACCTCCTATTTGGACTGGTTCGAATTGAACTCGTGGTTTTAATAGACCATCTTTTGATGCTGCCCATAGCACATCTAATACTTTGGCTTCTAATACTTGGTCTGTTAATACCATTTTAAATGCAAATGCATGTTCTGGATTTTTGCTTTCGCGCGGATGTATATTATCATCAATACAAATTATTCCATCAATTGTATACTCATAATTGGCTCTGAAATCAAGTAAGTTATTAGATAAATAATCGTTTGTTAGTTCTGAATAGGTGATAGATTGAATATTTTTAACTGTTATTGTATTTAGTTCTAGTAACTTATTATATTGTTCTGATGGTTTTAAATTTTGAGGCATTATTACTTCGTAGGCCACAAAATCTATGTCTTTTAATATTTCTTTTTCTGCTTGTGTTAATTTTTTGCGATTTACTATTCCAGATATAAAATTGCGTGAATTTGCAAATTTGTCTTTATATTTTTCTTCAAATGTTTTTTCTTTTATTATTAATTCACCTCTTAATGTAATGTTTTTTTGTGTTGGCAACTTTAAATATGGAATTATATGATTAATTAAGAATCCGTATTTTCCATCTCCTTTTTTGTATAAATTTGGTGTTCCTGACTCGGTGCTATATAAGGCACTTACACCATCTACTTTTGCTGAAATTACATATGGGCCTTTGAACTTTTCTTTGAATTTAGTTAGCGCGTTTGTATCTGGTTTTATTTTGTCCATTGACCACATTTCGTATGGTAGTTTTACTTTTGAACTATTATCTGCTATTTGTGTTTGTTGGTCATTTGCTAGAGCGTTTGTTGGGTCTTTTTTTAATATGTGTTCGCGTAATATATCATATTCATTATCTGTTAATATACTATTTTCTTTTAAATCTGAAATATAGTAATTGTCTATTGCTTCTTGCAACATTGCTGTTAATTCTTCCAATGATAGCATTTCTAATGATGATATACCTTGTGTTTTAAATTTGTTTAGATTTTCTAATATTTCGCTTTTAATTTTTTTTGTATATTTTTTTAATGTTTTGGCTGTTGCTTTAGGTATTTTTACTTTTATTGTTTCTTTTTTATTGGTTTTTTTTGGTGGTATTGGTGGTGCTGGTTCTGGATCTTGTTCTGGTTCTGGTTCTGGTTCTTGAGGTGCTGGTTCTGGTTCTGGTTCTGGTTCTGGTTCTTGCTCTTGGGGTTCTGGTTCTGGTTCTTGCTCTTGGGGTGCTGTTTCTTGCATTTGTATTTTATTTTTAATTTCTTCCAAAGGTAAAGTTAACACAATAGACTGTTCATTTATACGGTCTTGTGGTTCTTTATATTCCATATGTAAGAAATTAAAAATATCTTTTTCTGTTTTAAATAGAAGAGAAACTAGCTTTTCTTGTTTTATTTTTGTATCTTTTTGATTTGCTTTTTTTAATAATTTATAGAAACCGTGTTCGCTTAATGTTAAATCTAGATTCAGTGCATGTTGTCTCATTGCCGTATTAAATTCTTTAGATCCTGTAAAATATAATATTGCAAAAGGATAATCCTCTGGTGGAGCATATAAAAAGTCAATACGGCGAGGAGTTGCTGTTGCTTTGGTTAATTTCCCTATTGTTAAGCTCTTGCTTTCTCCTTTTGATAAAATCTCTAGCAAAATTTTCTTTGTTTGTAATTTTTTTATGAATTTTTCAAAAACTATTTTATTATTGCTATAAGAAGTAAAAATTAAATCAATGTCTCCTGAATCTGGCTTATTGCGTCTATAACTTCCAACTATTTCAAATTTATGATTTTTTTGTGTTTCGTTATTTTCTGCTAACGTTTCTTGAAAATTAGATTCGAGTAATATTTTAAATTCTTCTATTTCTTCTCGCGGAATTCTTTTTAGCAAATCCTCATAATATTTAAGACCTATTTGTTGTTTGTTATTTAATAATGGTAATTTATTTTCTTGTAACTCGTTTTGTCTTAATTTAAGCTCTTCTAATGTTGAAATATTTTTGGACTCTACTAATTCTTTTGCTTTTACTGGACCAATACCATATATATTAGCAAATGTGTTTATTGGATTATTTTTTTCTTTTTCAACTTCCTCAAGCGTTCCTGTAGTTAAAAATTCGTCAAATTTATTTATAATTTTTTCTCCTATTCTAGGTAATTTTAATTTTTTAAGTTCTTGTGCAGAAGTTATTTCTACGCTATTTGGTAATGCTATATATTTTTTTAATTCATTTATTGCTTTATTATATGCCGCCACTTTAAAAACATCTTCTTTGTTTCCTTTATTTTTTACAATTTTTGAAAGTTGTTCAAGAACTTCAATAAATTTTATAATGTTGCTTCCACCTGACATATTATTATGTTTATAATATTTATAATAATTAACTTTATTATTGTTATAATTATATATAAATCTCTTAGACTTTTTATTTATAGTCAATTTTTTTTTAATAAATTTTGATTTTTTATTTTTTAATGTGTGTTTCATTATATATATATATAATTATACTATTTTATTGTAATATATTTTATTGTAATATATTTTATTGTAATATATTTTATTGTAATATATTTTATTGTAATATATTATATTGTAATATATTATAAGTAATAAGTAATGTCTGTAAAATTTATAACTAACAAAACATATTTAGAAAATGTCAATGGATTAAAAAATTTTGAAAAATATAATATTGATTATGATTCTAATCGTGATAAAAAAAAACAAGTAAAAGCTACTTTTAATAGTAATGGTAAACAATATTATATTGAAGATTCTTTGCAAAAATTTATGAATACTATGCCAAATAGTCAAACTTCTATATTTGATTTGCTTAAAAATGAATTACGTGAATCAAAAAAAATAAATAGTAATCTCTCTGCTCCAATTATACAAATGAAATTAAAAAAAAATGTAAATGAATCTAGAAAAAATTTTAAAGGAAAATACAGAGTAAATAGAGGAATAACTTCGAAGTTATTTGATTATGATGAAGATGAGTTGCCTCATAAAAAATATGACCATTCTAAAAAACATCTGCAAAAACCTAAACAAAGTAATAAATATACGCGTAAGAATAAAAAATAAAAAATAAAAAATAAAGAATAAAAAATACTTATTTTAATAACTTATATAATTTAAGAGTTTTATAGAGCTTACTATAAATAATTTCTTTTTTATTATCTTCTAATTTTTTTATTATTAAACTTTTATTGTGTAAATTTTTATTTATGTTATTTAAATATTTTTTTGAGCAATATAAAATATTGTTATCATGATAAATATATTCGATTTGTAATTCTTTAATTTGTATTATTAACTCTATAATATTTATTATGTTTGCTATTGCTATAGTATTTGATGCATCTATTTCTATTATTGTGCTACTAGTATTAGTTTTAATATAATTGTTAATTCCACTTAATTCATAGTCGGTGTACATTATTGAATCTTGAATATTTGAAGTTATGTTTTGTAATAATTCGTTAGTGTATGTAATAGCATTATTATTTTTATAATCACTTATTATTGATAATGAAAAACACATTTATTATAAAGTAATAAATTTATAGTTATTCTATTATTTCTATTATTAATATTTAAATAATTATTAATAATAGTATTATTAATACTATAATTAATATAATTAAGTATGATGATGATTATGTATTATGCATTTAATTTTATGAATGATGAGTTTTATGATTATAATAAGTTTTATGATTATAATAACTCTGATGATTTTTGTTATAATAGTACTGAAAAATGTAATTCTTATGAATATGTGTTGGCTAATTTTACTCAAAGTTCGTATTTGCTAAGTAATCAAAATCAAAAAATAGTTGATGAATTTGTATATAATAATTATTTAACAAATTGTATTAATGTATTAGTTGTTTTTTTTGTAACTTCTACTTCGTTATTATTTTCTATATTAATTGTTTCAATATGTGTATACGAAAAAATGATTAATGAATTTGTTGAAAAATATAATGAAAATAGGGAATGTTATGAATATGATACCTATTTTTTTGAATATTTAGATGAATTTAATGAATTAAATAATATTGAATTTGTTGATGATGATTCATATAGTACTTATTTAAATTCATTAGAATACAAATATATTAAACAAAAAACTCCAAAAGGAGAAATACTAATGAATTATAATAATTCTAATTCTTCTTTTGATTATTATTGTAAAAAATCTAATAGTATTGATTTTATGTATTTAGATGTTGTATCTAGAATCTATGTTGTAAAGTATGATTGTAAAAATGTATATGTAGATAATTATGATAATTTTGAACTTATTAAATCTTACTATGCTAATGTTTCTGATAATGATTCTTCATGTCTTAATGAGTTAAAAGAAAATAATATTTTTTATAATAAAGTTAATACAAAAAATAAAACTAAACAAACAATAGAATATGTTTCAAATAAATATAAATACAGAGGGACTTTTGATGATTTTAATAATTATTGTAAAATTAATAACTATAAAATAAATACTCAAGATTTATTAGAAAATGATATATTCACATTACAAAAAAGTATTGAAACTGATTTGAAAAATGATGATAACAATTGTGAATCTACTTTAGCTTCAACTAAGGATACTAAGAATATTAGTTTTAAAACATTTAAAAATAATTTGGTTGTGCCTTGCAATAATTAGTGTTTAAAAAATATTACATTATATAAATTATATATTTATAATGTAATAATTACTATGAAAAATACTTATTTCAAAGTTGATATTTATTTTTATTTGTATTTATTTTTAATTACTTTTTTTTCTATTGTCTCTCAATATTTATTTAAACAAATTGAAAAAAATAGGGGAGCTAATAGTGTGGAAGCAAATAAATTTACAAATATTAATAATTTATATTTGGGAATCGGATTATTAATGTATACTTTATTAGGGTTTTCTATATATAAATTGTTATCATATGGAAGTTTGATAGTTTTAAATATTATATGGCATTTAGTGTATTTTATTGTTTTATTTATTATGGGATATATAATCTATAAAGAAAAATATACTTTTGAGAAAATTATTGCCTTAATATTTGGATTTATTAGTTTAGTTATTTTTATGGTTTACGGTATTGAGTGAAGTAACATAGTTAATGTATCCGACTGATTTTTCTAATGAAAATGATGTTTCTAGTTCTCTAATTGAAATTTGTAATGCTTTGTAATGTAAAGGGTCTAAAGATTCTATATAAGTTTTAATAGTATTATTTTTTGATTTCAATTTTTCAATAGTGCTTTCTTGTTTGTTAAGGGAAGTTTCTTCCATAATATATAATGTTATATATTTAATGTTATTATATAAAATTATATAATATTATATCAATTTTTTTATAATGTAATTTGCTTATAATGTAATTTGCTTATAATGTAATTTGCTTATAATGTAATTTGCTTATAATGTAATTTGCTTATAATGTAATTTTAAATGAATATATTAATTTTTTTGAATTGTCATTGCTATTAGTATTTTTATATATTTTTGTTATTGAGTTATCTATTATGTAAGTATTGTTGATTAAAAATTCTGTTAGTTCATTTAAATCTTCTAACATTAATAAATTACTATATTTGCTACTATTGCTTATATGATTAGTTAAAAGATTATTTGTTATAGCAACAGTGCATCGTGAGTTATAGGTTTCATTTGCTGACGGCATAGTTATATTTATTAATTTTGTATATTCTTTTAATGCTCCTTCTGGTTGTTTGTTTAATGTTAATATATTATAGTATTCTTTACATAAAGAATCATACTTAATTTCATTATATAACATATAAAAGTATGTTTTTGGCTGGTTTGTAGATGTCATAATTATATGTTATAAGTCTATATTTTAGATTAATTAATTTTGTTATATTAGTATTTTAATTAGTATTTTAATTAGCTTATAGTATAATATAGTATAATATAATACTATATAATATAATATAATATAATATAGTATAGTATATGGATTTATTAATTGAAGATAAAAATAAAAATAAAAATAAAGATAAAGATAAAAATGATGGTTTTTTAGGTGAAGGAAGTTATGGATGTGTTTATTATCCGGGTATTGATTGTAAAGGAAAGAAAAATACAAAAAAAACTGTCACAAAAGTTCAAGAAATTAATTTTTATAGTAAAAATGAAAAAAGTATTGGATTTTATATAAAAAATAATATTAAAAATTTCAAAAATTATTTTAGTTGTATTGTAAAAGCATGTATTATTAAATTTGATATTGTAGAAAAATCTGATTTAAATTTAAAAAAATGCAACACTCTTTTTGAAGACTATAATAGTAGCATTGCTAATGTTTTAAATTATACATATGATACTAATACATATAGTAATTATGATTATGCTAATAGTAATAATAGCAAATCACAAGTTAATAATCAATATTATTTGATGTATAGTTATTATATAAAAAATAAATCTTTAAAAGAATATTATAGCACTAGTACTAATTATGCTAATTGTGTTATTAGTATATTAAATAATTTTTCATATATATTAGCTTCATTAATGTTATTAAATAAACATAAAATTATTCATAATGATTTACATGTTAATAATATAGTAATAAACTTGAAAACAAATAAACCAATTATTCTTGATTTTGGATTGTCTTTTTTAATAAATAAATGTTATAAATTAAATAAAAATGCTATTGATTTTTATACTTTAAAAAAGTTTATTTTTGATTTTAGATTAGATCATTATCATATTAATATTGAAAAACGATTTATATGTTTTTGTATTTATAATACTAGTGATGAATTTTATTCTATTATTGATACAGATGATGCTGCTAATTTATTGACTAAAACTAATATTGATTTTTTTATTAATGATTCTTATGATTCAATTGCTAATAATAATGAAATTAGTAAATTTTTTACTAGTTATGAATTAAGCGAATACAAAAAGGCATTACAACTATTTTATTATAAGTTTTATAATAAGACATATTATCCAACATATGCTTCTATTGTTAAATATTTATTAGATTTTGTTTATGCTTATAACGATTTATATAGTTTAACAATTGATTTGTTATATATTTATGATAATAATAAACTTCTTATGGAAAATAGTGCTACATATGAGAATAATAATTTTAAAATAATGTTAGATTTTTTTATACAATTATATAAAAAAGTTTTATATCCTGACCCTACTATGCGTTTAAAACTTAGTGAAGTATATAATATTTACATGTTTATTGTAAATTATATTAAAAATATTGATACAAATGAGGAAACAAAATACAATGCCCATTTTATTATTGCTTTTACTAAATATTTGAAATCAAAATCTATTAGTATTGAAGTAGTATTTAATAAGAAATTTGCTTTTATGAATTTTAATTTGTTATGTACTAAATCCATGTTTGAATTTATTAAAGCAAATATATGATTTTTAGATTTTAATGATTATTGTTTGAATAACTATCTAATAATATTTGTTGCATCAAAATATCTTCACTACTAAATAAGTTATATATATTTGGTGCTTCTTCATTGTCTTGTATTTGTTCATTGTCTTGTATTTGTTCATTGTCTTGGTCTTGGTCTTGACCTTGGTCTTGACCTTGGTCTTGGTCTTGACCTTGGTCTTGACCTTGGTCTTGGTCTTGACCTTGGTCTTGACCTTGGTCTTGACCTTGGTCTAGTGTTTGTCTTTTATTATCAATATTTATTTCTTTATAATCAAATTCATATCTACAAACTGGACATGTATTTGACTCTTGTGATAACCATTTAATAATTGCTTCGCAATTGTAGTTATGATTGCACGGCAATTTTATTATTTCTTCGTTTTCTTCAAAATTATAATATAATATAGGACATTGAATATTTGTTGTGGTTTCATTTATTTTATTAAATTTTTGTGGTTTTAATTTTTCTAATTCACTAGTTGAAATTACTTTTTTATATTTTGCTTTATTTTCAAATGTGCTATTTATGAAAGTTTCTAAAAATGTGTTGTTTTCGTCTTCTTCAGTGTAATTAATATATATATTTCTTAATATATTTCTCAAATTTATTGCTCTAGAATAAGTATTTCTTCCTGATGCTAATGTTATATATGAGGAATCATATATTGTGTTATTATGTGATGTATCTTCATTTAAATAAGTAATAATGATTGGTGTAAACATATTTTGTCTAAACATATTTTGTCTATACATATTTAATAATGTTGATGAAACATCAATTAATTGAGTTGTTACAGTGTTATAACATATATCTCCTTGTAGTGTAGCGCTTATATCAGAATATAAATTATTAAATAATTCGCTTGCAAAATTTATGATATAATTTTGTTCCATATTATTATTGCTTATTATAATAGTGTTATTATAAGTAATAATATAGTATATTTTTATATTTATTTAACTATATTTTTTGTTTTGCTATTATTATTAATGTATTAATATTTGTAAACATTTGATTTGTTTGATTTATTGTAATATTTAAAGCATTAATATTTGTTATTGGTTTTAGCTCATAATCTTTAGATTTGAATAATATATTTTTATTATTATATTGTTCTTCTAATTCGTCTATAGATTTCTGTATTGTAAATTCTAATAAGTATTGAATTTTATGGTTGCTTAGTTCTTTTATATTTTGTATATAATGAACTATTTCTTTGTTAGATAAATAATTATTTTTTACATTTATTTTTTTTTTTATTATGTTTATGATGTTATTATTTTCAACAAATAATATTAATAATTTAAATTTACAAAAATTATTAGTAATATAGTCAATGTCATTTTCAAAAGATTGCAAGTTTATAGACATTTATGTCCAATTATAGTAAAAAATAAATTAAAAAAAATTTTTTATCATAAAACTACTTTTTTAATATAATAAATATTTGTAGTCTTCGTTTTCAGAAGCATAATCACTATCATTATCATTAGTAATATCTTGATTGTGTTTGTGCTTTTGCTTATGTAATTCTTCTAAAATATAGTTGTCTTCATCTATCATTTTTTGTAATGTTTCTCTATAATTATAATAAGGTGAAATGTCTCCTAAAAGTTCATTTAATTCGTCTCTGTAATTGTTCCAATTATTAATCATTAATGTTATTGTTCTATTATAATGTTGTTGTTCTAATTCCTTCTTTTTTGACTCATAATTATGTGAATGTGTGATTTCTACTTTTTTTGTAATTGGATTTCTCTTGATTAGTGAATATCCATTTTTTAAATAGCTATCTAATGTTTTTAATTTTTCATTACTATTATTACATTTACATACATTTAGTGTTGTTGAAGCATATGATTGAATTTTTTTTGCTTCTGTCATATATATTAATATATTAAGTGCTTTTTATAACTTATAATTTTAAATAATAAAAAAATATTTTATCAATTTTGTAATCAATTTTTTTGTTATATTTTGTTATATTTTGTTATATTTTGTTATATTTTGTTATATTATATATAATATGTCTTATTGTGTGAAAAATAATTGTACTACTAATAATCCTAATAACTATGTTAATTCTGGTGGCTCAATGTTAAGAAAAAAGTATGCTCATAAATTTAATAAGGTGTCATCCAATAAACAATTTTCTTTAAATGGTAATACAAATCATAGTTATATAGGCAATCCTAATAGTATAATCTCTCATGACCCGTTTAGTAGTGTTTCAGAAAATAGTTCTTATGGTCTTGGAGCAACTAGTGTGAGTGTAAAAAGTACTAAAGGTTATTTAAATAGTAAATGCAATGTTAATAATTCTGCTGCGTGCTATAAAAGAAATAATAGAGCTTTACTTGATATTAGTGGTTCGCTT
>Ga0164292_10004153_pt1 | contig 11788 bp, 10 predicted proteins | sample GEODES117metaG_FD_111486 | JGI IMG/M metagenome (GOLD analysis project Ga0164292, IMG submission 111486) | Eutrophic lake water microbial communities from Lake Mendota, Wisconsin, USA - GEODES117 metaG | ecosystem: Environmental > Aquatic > Freshwater > Lake | place: USA: Lake Mendota... | reverse complement strand
GCCTCCGGCAACCCCCTCTTCGCCCTCCCGCAGACCGCCGAGACCCTCTCGGCCACCATCCTTGCTCTGGAGACCGCAGCCACCTGGGACGACTTCCAGCGCCTGATGCCCCCCACCGAGCTGGCCCGCGTGAAGCACGCCATGCGGGAAAACGATCAGCGCATGCCAAGCGGCAGCAAGCCATTCGACCCCGAGGTGCTGCCCGGCTTCGCCGACGGTGACTGGCCCGCCTGGATCGCCAGCACCATGCTGCGCGAGGTGCCGGAGCCGGTGCTGCAGGCCTTCGGGCAACAGGGAAATTCGGTGCTGAACGGTCCCATGGTGGAGTTCCGGCCCGAGGACCTGCCCGCCATCAAGGCCCGCCTGGCCGAGCTGGGCTGGACCGTGATCGAGCGGCCGGACCTGAGGATGGATCTGGAACAGTGACCCGCTCGACCGAGACAAGGAGGCGACAAGAAATGGAAGACTTCGAGACCCCCGCCGGCACGCACCTGACCGACGAAATGCACCCCCACCGCGAACTTGCCGACGATGATGCCCTGACTGACGGCCCGCTGCAGTTGCTGAGCGCCTTGCGGCAGTTGGATTCCGCCAAGGGCCTCACCGACATCGAGCTGCAGGCCGCACCCAGCCCTCTCGCCCTGCCCTCGCCCGAGGATGTGTTTCGGCTGGAGACCTACGACCGACTGCGTTCGGTCGACCGCATCCACGACGTCCATCCCGAGCGCCTGCCCCGGTACGAGCAAGCCGACGGCCCGGGCGACTACCTGCACGCCGACCGCCAGCTGCTGCTCGAGCGCTGCCGCGAGGCGATCCTGGATCGACGCAAGGGCGATCGAATGTGGCGCATCGTCGAGCGACACTTCGGCCTGGGTGACCGCCAGCCCGAGACCCTGCAGGCGATCGGGCGCGCCGAAGACCTGACCCGCGAGCGCGTGCGCCAGATCATCGAAGAGGCGCTGATGGTGATGCGGAAGGTGGTGAAGGAGACTGACACCGAATCTCCAATCGGTCGGCCGACCCACGCCCGAACAGGCATCTGGGCAAACTCGACCGTGGAGTGGAAGCCGCAGCTCAGGTTGCGTTGCGCGTGATACCGAGATCCTGAAGTCCGCCGAAACATCCCTTGAAGTCCCCGACTCATCACAAAACGTCCTCGCCTCGAATCGACTTCAATGTCTGCACCAAGTTGTCCTTCATGAAGCGCCCCCATCTCGACAACGACGATCTCGCTGCGGATGACCCGGCGAACGAGGCGCGGCGGGAGTTTCTGGCCCGGCTGTGACCCTTCGCCCATTCACGCAACGACACTGCGATGCATTCGATCATCCCCACCAGGCAAATCTCAGAACCCCTGCTTCACGCCCTGCACGCGCGCACGCTCAAAGACCCGCTGCTCGCCCACCAGGAAGGCCACCTGAAGGTGGAGGCCATGCGCACCCTGCTCAGCCTTGGCTACACCCTTCAGGAGGGCTCGCCCAGGAACGGCAACGCGAACTTCGCCACGCCCCACCCCGACATGCCCGATGTGCCCGTCTGGCACGAGGGCAAGCGACTGATCAGCGTTGACGGCGGCTCATCCGATCTGGTGGCGCTGAAGGGCGGCGGCTACCGCCAGTTCGAGCTGAAGACCCGCTGCGATCACGGCACCAAGAGCGCAGCAGCCACCAACGAGATCGCGGCCGATCTGCATCGCGTCGCGAACCACGAGGGCTTCACCTTCATCGGCGTATTCGATGAGGGCATCTACCGATCGTTCAGCGGTGACAAGAGCGAGCGTCGTGGCCGCAAGGCTTCCAAGCCCGGGCTGACTGGAATCTTCCCGAAGTCAGGGGCGCTCATCGTCGGGAAGATCACGTCATTTCAGTTCGACTTCGAGGGCGTGCCAATGCTCGGGCTGGCCGTGCGGCAGGATGTGCCGGGCAACGGCGTGCGGGTGATCGTCGTGGTGGATCGAGTGTCGTGAACCAGGCTTCAGGCACGCAGCCGGCGCGTTTGGTGCGCATGGCGCGTGACTCGCCGTGCTTATCCTGCGCATCATGAACCGGGACCCAATCGAATCGCTCAGGGGACTGATCACCGACCTGAACTTTCAGATCAAGCAGCTGAAAGACAGGATCACCCAACTTGAGGAACGCGATCAGACCCCAGGCGAGATCACCTGCAGAAAGCTGGTCATCGCGGATGACGAGGACACAGCGCGCGTGATCATCGAGGTGGACGAGGATGACGACGCCACGATCCGTTTCTTCGATGCCGACGGTACGCAACGCGTGATCGCCGGAGCGTTCTCGGATGGCGAGGCGTACGCCCATTTGGCCGATTCGGACGGGGATGCGGTCGTGGTCGCACGCTGCACCTCGGACGGCGAAGGCACCTTGGACGCGTCGAAAGCGGATTGACTGGCTCGTCGTGCCGGCCTCGGCAGCGAATGGGTCGCGGCTTCGATGGGCCATTGCGGCACCCCGCGCGCAGCCAACCAGACTTGTGTCACAACTGCGTCCAGAATCCTCGCGGAGATTGCACCCATCGCATCAGCCTCCAGACCCCCTCCTCCATGGCCGAGTCCCGCATCAACTTCGAAGACAACTCCAAGCTCCCCTTCATGACGAGTCCGTACCGTGACCTCACCGATGAAGAGCTCGAGAACGTCGACCACCAGGCCGCCCTCGAGCGCATGCAGGCTGCAATCCCACCCGACGCGACCGAGCTTGGATGCCTCGCGTACGAGCTGGATCACTCACCGGGCCTGTCGTGGCGCATCGAGGATCACTTCTATCTGGTGCCCAACAAGCAGGCGAAGGGCAGCTGGTTTGTCGTTCGCATCATGTGGGATGACAACTGGGGCAACTATCAATGGTCAAGGGACGCCATGGGCTCCGGCTATGCGAACGCCGACGAAGCCGCTCGGTCCATGATGACGGCACTCTTTGAACACTGGACCCATGAAGACGAGGAAGAGCACGATCCTGCAGTCGCGGCCAGACGTGAATTTCTGAAGCGCCTGTAAGCGAGATCAGCGATGCGATGGATCTATCAGGTGATCGCGACCGGACCATGGCCTGGCGGCACTGTCCGTCGACTCGAGATCCCGGCCGACTCGGCTGCGGAAGCGGCCGACATAGTGAAGGCGTCCATGGGCGCCTGGAGCGTGCAGGTGCTCGGACATCGGGGGCCGTTCGTGGATCCGAGCGATCTGGGCGACGGCAGTCCGCGAGGCCGAATCGATCGAGACAGCTTTGGCCAGCGGGACGGCGGGTTCGACACCTCCACAGCCGACGACTCGCCTTGGGCCTGAGGCTGCTACCTCTTTACCATTATCAGACCGCGAAACCTGCACCAAAGCGACAACGCTTCCGAGGAGCCCCTTCCATGCACGACATCCGCTGCCCGCACTGCCAGAAGACGTTCAAGGTCGACGAGTCGGGCTACGCCGACATCCTGAAACAGGTGCACGACGAGGAGTTCAGCCGGCAGCTGGACGAACGTCTTGAGCTCGCCGAGAAGCAGAAGAAGGACGCCGTGGCACTCGCACGGGCCGAGGCCGAAGGACAGGCGCAGAAGGTCGCCGCAGCGCAGACGGCGCGGATCACGGAACTCGAGACCAGACTGAAGGCCGGTGAGACCGAGCGCGAGTTGGCCGTTGCCAAGGCGATGGCCGATCTGGCCCGTGAGCGCGACGCGCTGACGACGCAGGTGAAGCAGCTGCAGCTGGACCAGTCAGCGGCCGCCAAGCTTGCCGAGGCGAACTTTCAGGCCCAGCTCCAGCGCGAGCGCAACGCGAGCGACAAGGCGGTGCAGGAACTCCAGTCCCGACTGGACCAAAGCGCCACCCAGAAGCAGCTTGCGGTCACCGAGGCCGTGAGCACCATCGAGCGCAAGCTGGCCGAGGCGACCGCCGCCGCCCAGACCCGCGAGGAGACGTACAAGCTGCAGGTCCGGGATCGCGACCAGGAGATCGAACGCCTGCGGGACATGAAGGCGCGCCTCTCCACCAAGATGCTGGGCGAGACGCTGGAGCGGCACTGCGAGACCAGCTTCAACATGATCCGGCCACGGCCCTTCCGGCTGCCTCTTTTGAGAAGGACAACGACGCCCGCACTGGCAGCAAGGGCGACTTCATCTTCCGCGACCGGAGCCCGGACGGCACTGAGATCGTCTCGATCATGTTCGAGATGAAGAACGAGAGCGACACCACGGCCACCAAGACGCGCAACGAGGATTTCCTGAAGGAACTCGACAAGGACCGCAACGAGAAGGGCTGCGACTACGCTGTGCTGGTCTCGCTGCTGGAACCCGACGATGACCTGTACAACTCCGGCATTGTCGACGTGTCGCACCGCTACCCCAGGATGTACGTGATCCGTCCGCAGTTCTTCATTCCCATGATCACGCTGCTGCGCAATGCCGCGATGAGGTCACTGGATGCGCGCACCGAGCTGGCGAAGGTGCGCGCGCAGAATCTGGACATCGCGAACTTCGAGGAGAAACTCGAGAAGTTCAAGGCGGGTTTCGCGCGCAACTGGGAGCTGGCGGTCACCCAGTTCGAGAAGACGATCAAGGAGATCGACGAGGCGATCGCCCATCTTGAGAAGACCAAGGAAACCCTGCTCTCGACCGGCCGAAACCTGCGGCTGGCCAACGACAGGGCGCAAGAGGTGACGATCCGCAAGCTGACCTGGCAGAACCCCACGATGGCAGCCAAGTTCGAGAGTGAGCGGAAGAAGGGTGGGGAATCTCCAGCGGAAAGTCCGTAAACACCCCGACGCTAGACAGAACGCGGGCAGTGTCTCATCAGCCATGCTTCTCCCGCGACTTGTGCCCGCGGGCACACACCGCAGTCCAGCGAACGCAGGAGCGGCACGGAACCCTTTCCCATGCGCCGTGCATGACCGCCGCTCACTCATGGCGCAAGAGACACTACTTTCCGATCTCATGATCGAATCCAGCGGAACCTGAGCAGCCACATCGGTTCCTCATTGGGAGGCGTTGTTCCCCAAATTGATGATGCATAATCGGCCTTTGGCCGGGAGTGCCCACATGAGTTCGGAGGCGCTGCCGCTACACTTGGTGCAACGAGTCGATTCCGGAACATGAGCTCCAATCCCGAGAAAGATCAGGACTCGGCGCCTCAAGAACCGCGGCCAGACCTGACCAGAACCAAGATCCCCGAGCCAAGCCAGTCGCGGCCTCTTCATGGACCGCTTGCAGTTACGCAGATACCCGGAACCCATTCCTCTGCAGGCCTCGATCAAGTCCTCGAATCAGGGCGCATACTCCAGGGACGCTGGGAAATTCTCGAGCAGATAGGCCGAGGCGGAGCCGGGCGCGTTTACAAGGCCCGCGTTCTCAACGACCCCCCGTCGTTGCAAACTTTCCGAGCGGTCAAGGTGCTGGACCCGTCAGTCGCCAAGTCGCTCGGAATCTTTGACGAATTTGTTGCCGCTCAACTCAGCCACAAGCATCTTGTCCGGTCTCTGGAGCTGGTGCGCGATCCATCTGCAGGAATCGTTTTCATCGTGATGGACTTCATCCGCGGCGACTCACTGGCAAACCGTATCGCCCAGACACGAGGCCAGCTTGAGCTTGAAAAGGCTCGGTCGATCTGCTTCGGCATTCTGGAAGGTCTTGGCGAGCTGCATCGCAGGGGAAGGGTGCATCGCGACCTGAAGCCGTCGAACATTCTTCTCGATGCAGATGATGATGATTGCCCCAAGATCATTGATTTCGGCATAACCCATCAAATCGGCAATCGAGAGCAAACCCTGCGAGGGGCCGGCACGCTGGACTACATCGCGCCCGAAGTCAACGAAGGCAGGCCAGCGTCACTTGCTTCGGATCTGTATTCGTTCGCTCTGCTGATGTTCCATCTCCTTCACGGTCGGACGCTACGTCATCTCGAGCGGCCAAGCGAATTGCTGGGTTCCGTACCGAGGGAGGCCTGTCGGTTGCTTGAAAGCTGTCTCAAAGCCGACCCCGGAGACCGTCCCCAGAATGCCCACGAGCTGCTAAACAAACTCCGCAAGGCGTGGCCCGAAGGAGCTCCCGGCGCTCACAGCGACACCCGCTCGGAGGCCGCGATGGAACGCCACCTTCGGGCAGGCAATCTCGATCTGGTGATTCAAAACAGCGACATCGAAAGGGCGAATGGGCGGGCAACCTGGCGCGTCTCGTGGATCCGCGCCAAAGCCCTCCACCAAAAAGGCAAGGTCGAGGGCGCATTCGAGTCCTTCACCGATGCCATGCAGAAATCGCCAAGCTTGAATCACGAGCTCGCGATCGACTTCGTTGGACTCCTCGAGGAATTGGGCCGCGCCGAGGAGGCTGTCGAGGTTCTGGACCGGGTTCTCCATGAGACTGCGCAGCCGGAAATTGTTCGCAGGCAAATCGCCCTGCTTGCCCAATGCGATCGCGTCGACATGGCGGTCACGACAGCGATTCGCTTCAGTGTCGCGCCCGATCCAAGCCTGCCAGAAGCTCGACGACTTCTACCGCGCGTGGTACTGCAGGCGCTGGATGCGAATGACTACAAGCTCGTCATCGCCTGCGGCGAGCAGCTGGTCCTCTTGCCCACGGAGGAGACACCCGCTCCGGATCCAGCGACGCCACACGCGACAGACGTCTCAGCCGCAGTCGGCCTTGCATGGATGCATGAGGGCGATGTTCGACGAGCTGCCGAGTACCTCGAAACCGGATGCGACAGTCTCCCGCTTGGCGCACGGGTGCAACAGGCGCTGTGGAGTGTCTGGAATCTACTTGACAACTGCCAGAAGGCTGCCGATTCGCTGACACAGATTCCCGAGGAGGTCGAGGCTTCCTTCTTCAACATTCACGCCGAATCATGCATTCGTGGACTCCTGAAACTACGGGACACGGACCGGATGCAAGGTGTCTTGGGGCGGATCGATCTTAAGTGCATCGGCGAATGCACATTAGATGAATGCGTCCGCCTGTTTGATGACGGCGACCAGCATGAGTGGGTGCTTTGGCTGCTGCTGCACCTTGGCAGACGACGAGACTGGCTCCGTATCCCGGCTGATGCCGAGGCAACCGTCATCGGCAATGGCATTGCGGCTGAAGTTCACATCGATCGCAACGAAATCGCGCCTTCACTTCGGGAGACAGCCGACACTCTGATGACTCAGCTTGTCACGGTGCTCGAGAAGATGAGACTCACGATGCCAGACGGCCATTCAGCAGCGGGCCGGCTCGCAGCGATCGCGCTGGACAAGGGATTCGACGGTGCCGTGATCCGCGGAGCACGCTTCGACTCGCGCGATTCCTTTGGCGAGTTGTTTCCTGATGCGCAGTTCTTGAGTCGACTCCGGGGTGGTTTGTCTGCGGAGCGACAGGCGAGGCTGCTTCGGGCCGCGGATAGCCAGCATGCTGATCCGGCTGAGACAACGAGAAATCTGATCGAGTGCATCGCACTCGACGCTCGCTGGCTCGCGGCACGCGAGAGACTGGCCGCACAACTCGACGCCATCGATTCGCCAAACCCCATCAGCGAGGCAGCCATCGAGCTGGTGCCACTAGCATGTCGACCGTCTTGTCAAAGCGGCGACTCGCCCGACCGCGCAACTCGGACTCTCGCCCGATGGCTGCACGCGAATCAATCCGCGTACGGGATGCGACAACTGAAGAACCTTCGGCCGGAGGATGCAACTTGCCTCATCCAGAACTGCCTCAGGCAACCGGAGGATGCGGCACGCGTCGCGCTTGCCCAAAGCCTCGCCTTGTGCAACGACACCCTTGCATCAGGAGGCTCGTGGACCGAGAGAGCTGGTCTTCTGCGGCTGATCGCAGCAGTTCCTGCCGCAGATCGTGATGAGGGAGTGCTTCGCACACTCATCCAAATCCAAGGCGAGAACCGCCAACTCGAAGACCTTAGCAACCTCCTGAAGGAGCGGGCAGACAGTGCCGGAGGTCGCAAAAGTATTGCCGCCACGGCGCTGGCAGCAGTGCGTTTTCGCTCGGGACGGATCCAGGATGCCCTTCAGCTCGCCCAATCCGGGCCAGAGACGGGCGAGTTTCGTCTTGCAACATTTCTGCTCCGCGCCGAGTGCCTGCGTACGGCCGGGGATCCGCGAGCCGCAGCCCGGGCGTTCGCTGCGGCGGAACGCTGCAAAGGTGATCCTGAGGCGTCCTACGTCACACAGCTACTGGGACTTAAGCCGGAAGAAGTGCTCTATCGTGGTCGTGCAGCTTGCCTGAACGCAATCGGCCAGTATCCAGAGGCAATCAAGGATCTCAAGTCCGTCCCTGAGCACCTGCAGGATCAGCAGTGGGCATTGGATGTCGCCAATGCACACAACGAAGCAGGCATGAGAGAGGATGCAGTTGCGTTCTGTCGGCTCCAACTCAAGACCAAGAGACGGTCGATGGCACTGATCGTGTCACGCTTCCGGATCGATCAGACCGCTTTCATCACTCCAGATCAATTGTCTGACGCGACGGACCTTGCCGTTGGCAGATTCCCCTCGATTGCCAAACATGCGACTGGACAGATCCCCCCAATTGCCCATGATTCCAAAGTCCGGGGCGAGATAACGCTGGCTTGGAATGACCGCGATCCAACTGCCGAACAAAATCGCCAATCAGTCTGGGCTGCTTGGGAGGCAATCGGAGCAATCTTGTACCAAGGTGCTTTGCTGCGCGCCCAGTCCCCGGACGAGATGACGGGCGAGCTCGCAGGCCTGGAGTGCGTAGCCCCGCCAGCGGTACTCGAACGAGTGACGACAGAGGTCGCCAAGTGCAGGCAGTGCGCAAGAGACGCGCAGGCCTTCCGAACAGTGGTGGCGAGCGGCAACTTCAGCCGACGCATGCTTGATTCAGAGCGCCAGATCACGATTCTTCAGGGCCTATCGAGATTCGCATTCCAGAAGGAGGAACGGGAATTGCACGCAAACTGGATCATCCAGCAATTCCTCGTCGGCCGCTTACACAGAGGCACTCCAAGTCTGAATACGAGTCTGGCCAGGCTGGCGCTCAACACAGTTGACAGGTCTGCCAAGAACTCGACAATCGAGACGCTCGCATTTGCAAAGGCCGAATCCGTCGCAGGACTTGACCATGATGCTCTCCAGAGACTGGAGCGGGCCATGCGAGACGGAGTCCTCACGGACTCGGCAGCGACGAGCGCTGCGATACGTCTTGGACTGTCTCTAAGCGGTTCTCGCCGCAACGTCGCCTATCGGATTCGTTACCTGTCACTGTCGCCGCATGCGTTTCCGCGCGTCGCTCGATGGCTGGTTGCCCTGACCACGCTTCTCACGACTGCATGCGCCGCGAATGGCTTGAGAACCTCCGGCCGCGTTTGGACCGCGGGAACTCTCCAAGGCACGATCACTCTTGGTCTTTTGATCGTGGCAGCAGCCTGTCTTCCGATCGAGGGTGAACGAGAAATGCCCGAATTCCGCCGGGCAGTTCGCGAGCAGGATCCGCGCATCTGGATCGGGATCGTAGCCGCTGCGGGGATTGTCGTAATCGCTCTACTACGTCTCCTGATCTTCTTCGTGGGAGGCACTTGAAGCGCTCCGGAAATGTCGAGGCGACTTTTCATGAAGCACGAGCCTGCGTTAGACTTCTGGCATGGGGATCCTCTCAAATCCGTGCTCAGGAACACTTCCAACCGGCGAGCCATGCTCGCACCGTTTCTATCGCTTCGCCTCTCGACCCGCAGCTTGTCCCAAGTGCGGAACGCCAACCGAAAGCGGCCCATGCGAGCACTGTGGCAAGCCGGTCCCTCGCGGAGTGAGGTGTTGCATCAGCTGCGGCAAGACCGCCACCCCTGTCAAGTTTGACGAGATTCTGTGGAACCTTCCTGATGGTGCATTCGCCCGCCGTGTCGATGTGACACTCGAGCGCAATGACTCGCGGAGGTTCCTGATACCCGCGGGAGTTCGCGCGATCGCTTTTGTGAATGGCAAGGCCAGGTCCATCACCTCCGCAAGCGTGGACTACTGGACAATCCTAAGAGCCTCCGATGCAGCGTCGAGCGTCGATGGAGCAAAGTTGCATGAACGGGTTCAGCAACGTGCCAAAGTCGAAGAAGTCCGACTAACGGTGGTGATTGCCCGCCCCGGGCCGTGCGATGTGAGAATTGAGCTCGACGGGATCCCTACTTCTGATGGCATTCCCATGGATGTAGAGTTGGCCGCAGCCGCTGGCATTCAGTCACTGGAGCGGTTGCTGGGACACTTCTTGTCGGGGGAGGCTGCCTTTACTTCACAAGATGAGATCGAGCGGCGGATCGCCATGGACATGGATCTGGCCATCAAAAGCGCCGTTGGCTCGAGGACCCTCGCTGACATCCTGAGGCCCGAAGCAAAGGCTGCGGTGCTGGCCGACCTGTCAGACACCCTCACCTCCCGGCTCGCCAAGGTCGGCCTCGAGACCCATGATTGTCGGCTTGTTCGACTCGAGTCCGAGACAGCCCGCGAGCTCCTCCGAGAGAGAGGAGCGGCCACTGCGGCCAAGATCGGAAACGAGACTCTTCGAATCAAGATTGATGCGGAAATCGAGCAGCAAAACCTGCTCACGGATATTGCGGAGCGGCTTGAATCCATTGAGGAGCGGAGGGCGTTCGTGATACGCACTGCCGCGGCCCGCGAAACCGATACCCGCATCGATGCAACGAATCAGCAGGAGCGCTTTTCCCGACGAGTGCGGGAGATTGAACATGCCTTGCACCTTGAACGCCTGCTGAAGGATGGCGAGATTGAGGCGCTGCAAGACAAAAATGTTCAAGAGGCGACCGTCCGCGCGATCGCGCATCGGCTGGGGCTACGAGAGCAAGAGTTGGCCGATCTCAAGCACAGAATCGAGCTTGACCAGCAAACCTTTGATCAGACCCAAAGGATGGAAATTGGCCGGGCGCGGACAAAGGCCGAGATTAGAGAGATCGAGGCGAGGGGCGACCAGAGCGACGCCGAGTGGGCCCTCAAGGTCCAGGCAGAGCGGACGGCCATCAAGATCAAGGAAGAACAAGCCGCTCATGATCGTGCCGTTGAGATGAAGAAGCTTGATAACCAGCACCAACTCGAGATGGGCAAACTTCTCGGAACGTTGCCCGAGAACATCGTCGCGATGATGAAGAACATCTCGCCAGAACTCGCGACTGCGCTCACGAATAAGAGCCGGATTGCAGCTTCCGATGTCCCCGAGGCACAGGCCAAGTTGCTGGGGGAACTTGTTGCTAGACAGGAGCGCCAGCATCAGGAGACGCTGGAGAAGCTCATCCGACTCGTTGAGGCCGCCCGAAGCGGCGGCACAACGGTTCATCCGGAAACGCGCCATCCGGACGGGCGCAACGACAGCCGTAGACGCTGAACTGCCATGTCGCGACGCCTCTGCCGATGCGGCCTGCCTATAGCGCCGGACGAGTCTTGTTGCGGTTATTGTGCGTCCGAAACCCACTCGGTCTTAGATAACGCCCACTTGGGCAAAGGTTCCGCCGATTCAATGGCGCTTGCAAGCTATTGCCGCGATGTCATGCGGGATGGGCGGGTGGATTCTCACGAGGCCAGACAGCTGATGTTGTGGCGACATCGCTTGCTGCTGAACGATTGGGAAAAACAATTACGCAGCAGCGGCATCGATCCGGCCGAGGTCGCAAGACTCTCAGGCCTACATGATGCAACCTGCCCGATTGAACTTGAGTGGCGTCCGCCCCGCCGGGTAATGCAGGGCGATTCGGTCGCCTTGCATCTGCGTGCCATGACCCGCCTTCCGAAGCTTTCCGTTCGCGTGACCTTACGCAAGGATGGAGCCGAGCAAGTCATCCCCG
>Ga0164292_10004152_pt1 | contig 11788 bp, 13 predicted proteins | sample GEODES117metaG_FD_111486 | JGI IMG/M metagenome (GOLD analysis project Ga0164292, IMG submission 111486) | Eutrophic lake water microbial communities from Lake Mendota, Wisconsin, USA - GEODES117 metaG | ecosystem: Environmental > Aquatic > Freshwater > Lake | place: USA: Lake Mendota... | reverse complement strand
TGTGGGCGATACGATTAGCACCAGCAAAGACTCGCAGGTGATGGTGCGCATGAAAGACAACTCCTCCTTACTCGTGCGTGCCGAGAGCAAAGTTAAGATCGATGCGTTTCAGTTTGAAAACAAACCGAGTGACAATGCGAAGACAAGTGTCGTAGCGGGAACCCTACGGGCGGTCTCTGGGCAAATTGGTAAAGCCCAACCCGATAATGTGAAATTGGAGGCGGGCACAGCGACGATTGGTATTCGGGGCACGGATATCGAGCTGGCAATCGTCCCCGAGGGTCGCAAAGACCGCGCGGGTATTTATAACTACGTGCACGATGGCAGCGTACAAATGGCGCTCAACACCGGGGAGAGTTCGGTGGTCGATAAAGAGCTCACGGGCTTTACCCCAGCCACCCTCTTACCTGGAGAAAAGCGTTTACAGGTCCTGCGCGATCGCCCAGCCTTCTTACAAAGTGGCGGCTTTGACGCATTAATTAATCAGTTAACCGCCCCACGCATTCCCATGCGCTAAGTCTGGCAACTTCTGCTTCATTGAGTAGGTGATGGTAGGCGCTCGCCCCAGAATGTGGCCGATCTCGTTTGTCCCTGCCCTACTGCACTGGGGTACTCTGATCGTCATGAGCTCTCTTTTGACCGCCTGTAGCGCCCCGCGGGTACCAAGTGCGTTTAGTGCTGCTCCTGCACATCCAGCGAGCGAAGAGTCCTTTACCCAACTGCCTTTGAGTATGCCGGTGGTGGGCTTTTGGCGAGCACCGAGCAAAGCGCTAGAACGGTCCTTGCCGAACTCTTCAGCCATTACCGTGCACATCTACCTCGAAGGCGATGGTGCTGCATGGTCCAAGCGCACGCGCGCGCCGCGCGACCCTACCCCCACTCAGGCCTTAGCGGCTACATTGGCTAGTTTAGATCCCGCACCGTGGGTGGTCTACTTGGGTCGGCCCTGTCAATATCTCAAGGAGGAGGAGCTTGCGCGCTGCTCGCCACAGTGGTGGCAAGACGCGCGCTATGGCGATGCCACTATAGCGATGATGAATCGCGCCATCGACGAAGTCCAGGCGTACATTGGCTCACACCGAAAGTCAGCGCAGGCCAAAACCAATTCATCGATTTCGATTCGGCTTATTGGCTACTCGGGCGGCGGCGTGATGGCCACCCTCTTAGTGCAAGAGCGCAACGATATCGATTGCCTCATTACCATCGCTAGTCCCCTAGACCTCGAGGCCTGGGTGCAAATACAGGGTTTGAGTCCCCTCGCGCAATCGCGCAACCCAGCGCGCTTAGCAACTCCCAAAGCGATCCCCCAAACCCACTGGTATGGGCAAAATGATCGGGTGGTTCCACCCCAAGCACTGGGGCGTTACCCCTGGTCGTCTTTAGGGGGGCAAGCGCGCGTGCAGATTCTGCCAGGCTATACACATGATGCTCCGTGGGCTGCAAATTGGTTAGGTCTTATGGCGCAATCCTGCCCTAGATCAAAACTCTAGGGAATTGCTGGCCATCCTCCAGCGAGGAGTCCTGAAAGCTTGGTGTAAACCATAAGGGAGATATGTTCGCTTCATGGCTATACTAAGTTGCAGATTAAATCATAGGAAAAATCATTCTAAAATCAATAACTAAGCGCAACTTTTGCGCAATCGGCGCGCACCGCAGTGCCGGTTTTTTCACTTGGATACCGGTGCTGGCGGCCCTACTGCCCTTGGGGGCTGATCTTGCTAACGCGCAATCAACCGATAGCAATACCAATAACGCCGTGCCCGCCCGCGAGGCAAGTCTTGCCACCGCACAAGCGATTAACACCGTGATTATTCAAAATCCTTTTGCGAGTGCCGGTGCCTTTCGGTTTCGCCTTGGGCAACAATCACCGCCCAATGGGTCTGGGATGGCCGCCGGTAATAGCTCAAACTGGAGCATTTGGGCAACCCCGGTCATAAGCACCTTTCGCAATAATATTGCGCCCTACACTTCCAGCGGTAAAGTGGCGATTGCCCTAGCCGGACTGGAGTACAACTTTGATGATGTCATGATTGCTGGTGTATCGGTCGCTGGCGACAGCGCCAGCTCCAACACCAACTACAACGGCGGGACGTATAAAAGTACGGGCGTGACAGTTTCGCCCTATGTGGTCTATCAACTCAATAATGCCTGGATGACAGACTGGAGCATGGGCTTGGGCTCTTCGAAACCGACGACGAGCTCAAGTAGCTTTGGCAATGGCAACACCAGCGCCGACCGTTTTTTTGCCGCAGCAGGCCTCAGTAATCGCACAGAACTCGGCTCTTGGGTGCTCACCCCACGCGCTAGTTTTACCTACTACCGCGATTACCTCGCTGGCTATACGAGTAGCAATAACACGGTCAATAATCCGCTTACTAGTTATTTGTATCAAACTAAGTTAGGTGCTACCGTCGCCTACGACAAACCTGGCTTTAGCCCGTTTATTTCGCTCTATCAAATCTTTAACACCCAAACCTACTCGGTGAGTGGCCAAACGCCTAGCGTGTACCCGTCCACCTACCAAAGTATTGCGGGGGTGAATGTCTCCAAGGGTATGTTCTATGCAACTGCGGCCTACCAAATGGAAAAGGGGAGCTCTCAATTTCGCCTCTACGGCGGTATCCGCTTTTAAGGTATTGCACGCTACTTAAGAAAACTTGATGTCGGTGGGTGTAATGGTGCGTAAATACTTCGTACACCACTCCTTGCCTTTGGTTTGCGTGAGATACAAATTGCGGTAGTTGACCCAACACGCTGCCAACCACGCCGACTTAGAACTGTGCGCTAGATTTTTCGCTTCGCGCAAAAGTTTTAAATGCACATTCAGTTGCGCGTCTAAGGCAGGTAATGCAATCTTTTTGTAGCTTAAGTCTTTACCAGCGGTTTTCATAAAGATAGGGAAGAGGCGCTCCAGAATAAAAAGGCATGAGGCTCATGCCCTTGTGAGCACCATCGGTTGCTTTGGCGTGCATCAGATCGCGCTCTTTGGGGGCTATTGCCCGAGTAGTTCGTGGCAATTTCAAATCGTACTGACAGGGCTACTGCAAACCTAGAATAATGCGCAATTAGTCTAAAAGAGTTTTTTGAAACTCCTCTGCTGAAACTTCTGCTTGGCGCAAGATGCCATTCACTGTCCCAACTTTGACTTCTTTGTGGTTTGGAATAACACAACCCTTCCCGCCACGTTTCATCATGATGTGGCTGCCAGATTGTCTTGCTACTTGGAAGTCTAATTTTTCTAGAGCGCGAACGATATCCTTGCCAGAGAGTCCGGCAAATTTAGGCATGAGCTACGTCAAAAGTTGTTACTAATGGATGGGCATTGATCATCTTTGGAAACTCTCGTAAATAAAGAGAAGTAGCTTCTTTTAAATTAGCAATTGCCTCATCAACAGTTTCACCTTGAGTAGTTGTTCCAGTTTCAGGATTGAGGGCAACATATCCACCCTCTTCAGCTGGGCTTAATATAGCGGTCAGCAACATGGGAGACTCCTTGTCATAATCCAATTATTATGCGCTCAAAGATTAAACTGAGCAAATAATCACCTTTTCATTGATGGAAAATAGCCAAAGATCAACTGGCCGCGGTTGCTGAATAACTCTACTGCTGAGTTTGGTTAAATAAAGGGCATTACCCCTAGCTGATATTCGAATAGACTGCCATCTAAAGGCTCACCATCCTTTAGAGTTCGTGTATCGAGTGTGAGCTAGACCCCTAGCAAGCGGCGTACTACGAGAACTTGATGTCGGTGGGTGTAATGGTGCGTAAATACTTCGTACACCACTCCTTACCTTTGGTTTGCGTGAGATACAGATTGCGGTAGTTGACCCAACACGCCGCCAACCAAGCCGACTTGGTGCGGTGGGCCACATCCTTCATCTCCCGCAAGAGTTTGAGATGCACATTGAGTTCACGTTCGCGCTCGGGCAATGCAATTTTGTGGCCCTTCAAATCCTTACCAGCAGTTTTCATAAAGATGGGAAAGAGCCGCTCCACAATAAAAGGCACATAGGTTGCACCTTTATGCAAATCCCGATCGTCCGCCATCTTCGAATGCATCAAATCCCGAATATTCGGGGGTAACTTTTTATTGGCAAGACTTAATACTTGATTAACCCAAGGTAAATAACTTTGCCAAAATTTAGGAGTCGCCACAAAATAATTCGATGCGGAGAATTGCTCCGATGGCGAAATCGCTGTAAGCTCATCCTCCGGTAAACCAGTGGCTTTAAAAACAGCCTGGCACAAAGCAAAAAATTGGGGGTGCGAGGTCTCGCCCTGTAACCAAAAATTATGAAAAAGGGATTCATTAAAGGGCACGGGGTCGCAAAAATAAACATCGGCCCCGGCATGTTCGCTAATCGCTTTGAGCCAATCTGCACCGCTCATTCCGGTGCGCTCGGTAAAACGCCATGAAAGTGCCCCCCACAGTTGAGCGCCCTTCACATAATCACTTTTTGCCAATCGCTCAAACACGGCAAATTCCATGAGCTCAGAACTCATCTTGCCATTATCCAAAGCAATAAAGTTGGGATCAAGCAACTCACGTTGCCAGCCCTCATAGTAAATCTGAAAAATGCGCAAGGGTGCTTGCAAAGAAGCAGCGGGTCGTTGGCGCAGATTTTTTTGTAAGGCCGGCTCCGCAGCTGGGGTTTGGCTGGGCAGAGTTGTACCAATCGCTTTGCTCACGGGGTCTTTTGCCAGCGGTTCTGGCAAAGTCGCCTTGGGCGGTCTGCCACGCCTTGGTGGTGCCCCCCGCTGCACACTAGGCACTTTTGCGGAAGTCTTAGTTTTTTTGGTAGCCATCGTTTTACATCCTTGGAATGGGGCTTTCGTATACGATCGGGTCTATGATACTCGTTCGCACGGATCGCAATTACTTGAAAAAATACCCATGCACCCCATAGCCAATGACCATGACCCAAGCGCTTCCGATAAAGTAGAGTTGGCGGGGATGATGCACTGCCAAACGCCACTGACAGGCATACCGCCAAGTTCGTATGCTCAACCACAGCACCAACAGGACGGCTGCTATCCATTCTGCCCACTGCATCAAAGCTCCCTTGTTCGTGGTTCACCCTACTGTGCGTAGTATAGGGATTTTCCACACCCTCTTGCTATGGATATCTATCGATGGCGCATGCTGGCTTTAATTTAATTGGCTATGCCACCTCGCCCATTGGGCTTGGCGAAGACCTACGTTCTTTTGCCGCTATGCTGGAGTATTTGGATATTCCATTTTCGATCGTCGATGTACCAACCGATAGTAGCGGGCGAGTTAGGCTTGCCTTTAAAAAACTAAGTCAAGCGTCCTATGCCACGAGCGTCTTTTTTATGTCGGCCATGGAATGTCAAAAACTGTCGCACGAAAGTCCGCATCTCTTTAGTGAACCAAAAACCAAAATTGGTTATTTTTTGTGGGAGTTGCCAAACTTCCCCGATGAATATGTCAGCGCCCTAAAGCTCGTTGATCATATTTGGTGTCCGAGTAAATTTGTGCAACAGGCCTTTTTTGCGAAGTCCAAGCAACTCATTTTGTCCTTACCGCTTCCTGTGATTCAAGCACGTCCAGCGGGTCTTGATTTTAGGGCACAACTGGGTATTCCAACACATGCCTTTGTGGCCCTCTTTATGTTTGATTTGCGTTCGACCTTAAACCGTAAAAATCCACAAGGAGCGCTCGCTGCATTTACCGAATTTGCGCGGGGCAAAGACGACGTTTACTTCATCTTAAAAATCAACCGCTGGGAGCGTGAGGTAGCCAGTGGTCTTGCGTGGTTACCAAAGCATCCTCGCATTCCCCTCATTACCCAAACGCTTAGCGCCTCGCAGTTGAGTGACTTATACCGCGCTAGTAACTGTTATTTATCCTTACACCGCAGCGAAGGTTTTGGACGCACCTTAGTGGAAGCTATGCAACATGGCTTGTGGCTAGTGAGTTCGCACTACTCAGGGCCTGAAGACTTTTTAAATGCAGACAATAGCCATGCCGTGCCTTGGGTACCCAAAACGGTTCTAAAAGGTGACTACCCCCACTCCCATCACTCCATGTGGGCTGACCCCATACCCAGCGAGGCCGCGCAACAACTTGAGCGCATCTACCAATACGAGCGCATCCGGCGTAATGAAGTTGGTGTGCGCACTGGTGCACAATTTACCTTAGCAGCGCTTGCCGAAAAATACCGCCCCATATTGCAAAGCTATTTACGATAAAGTGTCAGGGGATCTTTAAGCCCGACCATAGCGATCCTCAAAGCGCACAATATCGTCTTCGCCTAAATAGGAACCCGATTGCACCTCGATAATCTCCAGTGGCGTTTTGCCAGGATTTTCCAACGAGTGCACTGCGCCAATCGGAATATAAACCGATTGATTTTCAGTGATCATCGATTCGCTCTCACCAATGCGCACACGCGCCGTGCCCGCAACCACGACCCAATGTTCGGCGCGGTGGTGATGCATTTGCAAAGAGAGTTTGGCGCCAGGTTGGACCGTAATGCGCTTGACTTGAAAGCGCTCACCACGATCGACTGAATCATACGATCCCCAAGGACGAAAAACCTCACGGTGCGCGTGTACTTCTGAGCGGCCCTGCGACTTGAGTGTATCCACAATGTGTTTAATCGCTTGCGCTTGCTCTTTAGCGAGCACTAAGACCGCATCGGCAGTTTCCACTACCACCAAATTATCAACTCCCACTAAAGAAACTAAGCGATGTTCAGCGTGCACCAAGCAATCACGGCTATCGTGCATGAGCGTATCACCCCGCACTGCATTACCAGCCGAATCTTTATCTAAGGCATCCCAGACTGATGACCACGCCCCAACATCATTCCAGCCTGCATCCAAAGCAATCACTGCAGCCCGATCGGTCTTCTCCATCACCGCATAATCAATTGACTCCGCGGGGCATTTTGCAAAAGCCTCACGATCAATGCGCGTGAAATCCAAATCGGTTTTACTACTTTGCCATGCAGCTTCACACGCGCGATACATCTCGGGTTGTAAGCGTTTGAGCTCGTCTAAAAAAACCGAGGCGCGCATCAAAAACATACCGCTATTCCAGGTGTAGTTCCCCGCCGCAAGATACTCCTGTGCTTTTTGGGCATTGGGTTTTTCCACAAACTCGGCCACCGGTACGGTCTCGTTCGCGCGCATTGCAGTCTGTGCTCGAATATAACCATAGCCCGTTTCTGCATAGTGCGGCACGATGCCAAAGGTAACTAATTGACCTGCTAGCGCGCTCGGCAGAGCGTCTTGGACTGCTTGGATAAAAGCAGCGGGTTTAGCAAATAAATGGTCTGATGGCAACACTAATAAGATCGGGTCGGCGCCCGTGAACCGCGCAGCCATTGCGGCAATCGCAATCGCTGGCGCGGTATTGCGCCCCTCGGGCTCCAAGATTAAAGACTGGGGCGTAACCCCTAATGCGCGGCACTGCTCAGCCACTAAAAAACGATGGTCATCGTTGGCCACCACAATCGGGCTTAAGGGTTTTTCGCCAAACAAGGCTTGTAAGCGCATAAGGGTTAGTTGAAATAAGGAGTTCTTCTCGGTGAGCGCTAAAAACTGCTTAGGGCGCAAAGCGCGTGATAAAGGCCACAAGCGTGAACCTGTGCCCCCGGACAAAATCACCGGCACAATGGGATGAACAAAATCGTTTTGTGAATTCATTAAGTTTTGTAATTGAATTACGGCTTATCAATATCTATCCAAATATTGAGCATAAACTACACTTGAGTTGGTTTTGTATTGGGATCTTGCGAAGCAGAAGTGGCTGTGGCCGCACTCGCTTCCTGGGCGGTCTTGGCTTTTTGTTCGTCCAATAGTTTTTTTGCCAGCGCAAAGATCAAATTGACCACTTCGGGGCGGCTCGTAAATTCACTAGAGGACAAAAAATCCACTAAGACCCGATCGCCCGTGAGACCCACGCGCGGCTTAATCACCTCCATAGTCTCGGGGTGGCGCTTTAAAAAAATCTTATACGCCGCAATGATGTCCTCTTGGCTCATCAGCATGCTCTCCATCTGCTTGGGGGTCTCCGCAGCACTCAATACTTTTTCTGCTGTTGTCTCGCTAAGTGCTGGTGGTGCATTGTCGGAGGGGGTTGCTGAGGGGGTTACTAAGGGAGTTACTAAGGGGGCTGCTATAGCACTTGCGGCCTCGTGTGGCGCAGGCCCATCCGGCAGAGCTTGTGCAGCACTGGCTAACTGCGCCAACTCCACAGGCTGACTAAAGGAAGGCATGGCATTGGCTGACTCGGGCACCACAAACGGTTTTTTCTCCGCTTCGGGCACGGCACTAGGCCTGAGACCTGCACTGGATGTTTGGGGTTCAGACGCTCGCGGCTCTTTTTCTTCGGTACGCTTTTTTAAAAATGGGATTGCGAATTTCATACCACCCCCTTATGGTCTCTAACCCCCATGGCCAAGGCCAATTAGAGGTGATTATAGGATCATTTTGCCATGCCCAAGACCGTACACCGTGCGGGACGAACTATCGGGTAAGATGACACTAATATCATATCTTTATTATCGGGAGAATTAGCATGTCAACTCAAGAAACCTTTGTGGATGGTCTAGGTAATGTCGCAGTCCAAGCTGCGCTTGCCCGCATTGAGCTCACCCAACTCAAGTCCTTACCCGCCGAAGGTCAAAAACCCGCCTTTGAAGTTACAAGCCGTCTTGTGATGAGCATTGAGACCTTTTTGAAGATGCACCAGTCCTTTACCGAAGTCATCAATCAAATGGAATCCAAGGGACTGATTCGTAAAGCGGGCGACGCACCCGTAGCAGCCAAAAAAGCATTGGCCAAGAAAAAGTAAACTAGTCAGTCAGCATCACCTGCACGCTGTCCGTGCGAAAAATAAGGCCCAAAGATTGCGAAATCGTTTCGGCCATCTCTCGGGTCATCATCACCGGCTCGCCACTGTTTTGGTCGACGATCTCATTGGCTAAAAAACGCAGGATCGGATAAGCCTCTCCCGAACTAGCCTGCCAAGTTTGAAACGTGAGGCAAGGCTTGGCCAGGCGCACTTGCCGCTCGGTCGCCACCGCAATAATTTCATTGAGCGCAATTTGATCGGTTTCCTCCATCAAGGAGGTCAGAATTTGGTCGACGACGAAGGCCCATGCATAGTCATGCCGTAAATGCTGCTCCTGTGCCACTTGGCGCACCCGCGCTTGGAGTTGCGGGTCCTTGCTTGGGCCAATGACAAAACGCGGGTCACTCATACGCCAAAGACATGGGTGGACAAGGGCTTAACTAAACTTAATGTCCAAGGGGGTGATGCGCCGCAGATTTTTCGCACACCAATCCTTGCCATTGGTTTGGATGAAATACAAATTGCGGTAGTTGACCCAGAGCGCCGCAAGCCACGCAGACTTAGAGCTATGTGCTAGATTTTTAGCCTCACGCAAAAGACGTAAATGAACGTTTAGCTGAGCGTCGAGTGCTGGCAAGGCGATTTTTTTGTAACTGAGATCCTTGCCCGCAGTTTTCATGAAGATTGGAAAAAGACGCTCTAAGATAAACGGCATGAGGCTCATGCCCTTGTGGGGGCCTTCGGCCGCTTTGGCATGCATGAGATCGCGCTCTTTGGGGGGCATGTTTTTATTGGCGACCTTAAAGAGTTCAGTGACCCAGGGCAAATAAAGCTCCCAAAACCGTGGGGTACCCACAAAATAATTAGCCGTGGCGTATTGCTCGCCTGGCACAATGGCGCTTAAGGTCTCCAGCGGTAATTTGGTAGCTTTGAAAAAGGCAATGCAGACCTCTAAAAAGTGGGGGTGGGCAATCTCGCCTTGCAGCCACAAATTATGATAGAGCGCTTCATTCACAGGTGCTGGGTCACAAAAGTACACATCCTTACCGCGGTCTGCCTGAATCGCGGCCACCCAATCAGTGCTCTTCATGCCCGTGCGTTCGGTAAAGCGCCAAGACAGCGCCCCCCACAACTTAGCACCTTTGACGTGTTCGCTTTTTGCTAAGCGCTCCAAGACTAAAAACTCTTCGAGCTCCGATTTGAGCCCACTGTTATCAAGCGCAGCAAAACTCGGGTCAAGCAAATCACGTTGCCAACTCTCGTAGTAAATCTGAAAAATGCGCAAGGGGGATTTGACTGAGCCAGGCACTTCCAATTGCGGCCCCCCACTTCCCGTAACTTTGCCGTTGGTCTTGCCGTTGGTCTTTTCGTTGGTCTTGCCACCTGTCTTATCCTGGCTCTGATCGACGGCCTTCACCTGTGCGCTACTCGCTTTAGCCGTCAGCGCCGAATCGAGGGGGTTTTTAGGGTCCGTACTTTTTTTCTGAGCGGCGCTTTTTGCGCTGAGTCGATCCGCTGCGGGCGATAGTGCTTTGGTTTGGCTTGCTGCTTTGGATTGGGGTTTGGATTTAGCCATCGTGATTCTCAGTCAAGAAAAAATTAAGTGGGGCGAACGTGTTTTTCTAAATCGTTTAGGGCAATGGGCTTGCGTAACACCACGGCACGAGCCGGAACACCACCGCGCTGCGCAATATCTGCATCGTTTAAGGCTGTCATCACAATGATTTTTTTCGGAGCAAACTCGGAAGACTCCAGAGCGGCGAGCATGGCAAAACCATCCATCTGCGGCATATTCAAATCAGCAATCACCACATCCGCCCGAAACTCGCTCATCAGCACCAACCCCTGAAATCCATTGACGGCGCTGTGCACCTCGGTTTTAAAGTCAAAACCCTCAATGCTCATCTCTAAGAGTTTGACAATATCGGGGTCATCCTCCACCACCGCTACTTTAAGAACATCGGGAGCGACCGGTCGCAAGATGGGTAAGTGATTTTTTTCACTCAACCAATGTGTCACTGACTCTGCAAGAACCTGGGCTTGGGCGTTTGGGTTTTCTTGCGCTAATAAAACCCCTGTTCCAATCCAATGCTCGACCGTCTGGGGCAAAACGTGCATGCGCTCTGCTGCTTCGCTAATGGATAGATACCCTGTCAAACCGCCCATGCTGCTTCCCTTTGTCCCCAGTTTATTTTATTTTAGAGTGTACGCTATTTGCGCTCGCCTACTGCGCTTCGCCGTCAAGCCGGCCCAAGCCCAAGGGCTACCGTGGGGGCCTTTTTTCAATAGCTTTTCAGTAGCTTTGCAGTAGCCTTCAAGAGCTCCCTAACAAGCGCCTGGCAAGGGCCGATTTTGGTCACCAAACGAGGCGCAGTCCTCTGCACACACCTGGTGCACCCAACCCCACCATCCCACCCATAAGCCGATATAATAAGCTTCATACCAATACCAAAATAAGAAAGAAAATAAAATGGGTGAAGGTCTAATTATTGGCACAGTCTTAGTGATTAGCGGGCTCGTACTAGCCATTATCAAAAAAAGTCAGGGCTCAAGCCTGCCCTCGGAGATCGACAAAAAAGCCTACCAAACCAAGCTTGAAAGCAAGCTCGCGCACCACTACGCCGCCAACGAAGCGCACTGGATTAGCAAAAATCTAAGCGACTTTATTTTTGATTTTGGTTTGGATCTACAACACGATGCCCTAGTTGCGCGCTATCAAGACCATGCGCACTTTGAAAAGGATCGCTTGCACACCCAGCGAATTGTCTCGCCCAACCAATTGTGCGAGCAACTGGTAGGCCGTGCCATCGATCTCAAGATCAACCCGGTGCGCTTTGAGCGGCATATGCGCGATTTGTGGGTCCTCTTACTCGTTCCGATTGGTAAGTTAGCCCCTCGCACCTTAGGAGACCGCACGGGGGCGGGAGTCTTCTATGGCACCCTTACGGCCATGACCTTTTTAG
>Ga0164292_10004151_pt1 | contig 11789 bp, 10 predicted proteins | sample GEODES117metaG_FD_111486 | JGI IMG/M metagenome (GOLD analysis project Ga0164292, IMG submission 111486) | Eutrophic lake water microbial communities from Lake Mendota, Wisconsin, USA - GEODES117 metaG | ecosystem: Environmental > Aquatic > Freshwater > Lake | place: USA: Lake Mendota... | reverse complement strand
CATGAGCCGAGGGCTGACCGAGGATGAGGCGATGGCGATGGTGGTGCGCGGATTCGTCGAGCCGATCGCCCGGGAACTGCCGATGGAGTACGCGCTGGAACTGAACCGGCTCATCGAGCTGCAGATGGAAGGCGCGGTCGGCTAGTGACGGGCTCAACCACAGCCGCCATCAACAAAGGCGAGCAGTTCAGTTCCTTCGACGTGGCCGCATTCGAGGTCCCCGGCGGTCGTGACGAATTGTGGCGGTTCACCCCGCTCAAGCGGCTTCGCGGACTGCACGACGGCACCGCAGCCGCCACCGGGCAGGCCCGGATCACGGTGTCCGAGCAGGCCGGTGTGACGGTGGAGAACGTCGCCCGCGACGACACGCGACTCGGCCAGGGCGGAGTGCCGTCGGATCGGGTTGCCGCTCAAGCGTTCTCGTCCTTCGCCACCGCCACGGTGGTGACGGTGGGCCGCGGCGCGCGTACCGAGACGCCGGTGGAGATCGCGATCACCGGTCCCGGTGTGGGTGCCACCGCTTACGGCCACCTTCAGCTGCGGGTGGAAGAACTCGCCGACGTCACCGCCGTCATCGACCTGCGCGGCAGCGGTACCTACGCCGACAACATCGAGTTTGTTGTCGCCGACGCCGCTCGCCTTACGGTGGTGTGGATCGCCGACTGGGCTGCCGACATGGTGCACCTCAGTGCCCAACACGCCCGGCTCGGCAGGGATGCTGTGCTGCGTCACGTGGCGGTCACCCTCGGTGGCGAGGTGGTTCGGATGGCCGCCACGGTCCGCTACGACGGGCCGGGCGGCGACGCCGAACTGCTCGGCCTGTATTTCGCCGATACCGGCCAGCACCTGGAATCCCGGCTATTGGTCGATCACAGCCAACCCAACTGCCGTTCGAACGTGCTCTACAAAGGTGCCCTGCAAGGGGATCCGGACTCCAACAAACCCGACGCGCACACCGTCTGGGTGGGTGACGTCCTGATCCGCGCCGAGGCCACCGGGACCGACACCTTCGAGATCAACCGGAATCTGGTGCTGACTGACGGCGCCCGCGCCGACTCGGTGCCCAATTTGGAGATCGAGACCGGTGAGATCGTCGGCGCCGGGCATGCCAGCGCGACCGGCCGGTTCGACGACGAGCAGATGTTCTATCTGCAAGCCCGCGGAATCCCCGAGGAGCAGGCTCGCCGCCTGGTGGTCCGCGGATTCTTCGGCGAAATCATTTCCAAGATCGCGCTCCCGGAGATCCGGGACCGACTGACCGACGCCATCGAACACGAACTGGCCATCATCGAATCGAGAACGGACTCATGAGCACCCCGAACACGTCAACGTTGGAGATCACCGACCTGCACGTCTGCATCACCACCCCGGAGGGCGTCGAGAAGGAGATCCTCAAGGGCGTCAACCTGACCGTCAGGTCAGGGGAGACCCACGCGGTGATGGGCCCGAACGGATCCGGCAAGTCGACGCTGTCCTATGCCATCGCCGGGCACCCCAAGTACACCGTCACCTCCGGATCGATCACCCTCGACGGGCGCGACGTTCTGGAGATGAGCGTCGATGAGCGTGCCCGCGCCGGCCTTTTCCTGGCCATGCAGTACCCGGTGGAGGTGCCCGGGGTGTCGATGACGAACTTCTTGCGCACCGCGGTGACCGCCGTGCGCGGCGAGGCCCCCAAGCTGCGCAGCTGGGTGAAAGAGGTCAAGGCGGCGATGAGCGATCTGGAGATCGACCCGCAGTTCGCCGAACGCAGCGTCAATGAAGGATTCTCCGGTGGGGAGAAGAAGCGCCACGAAATCCTGCAACTGGGTCTGCTCAAGCCGAAAATCGCCATCCTCGACGAGACCGACTCCGGCCTGGACGTCGACGCGCTGCGCGTCGTCAGCGACGGCGTCAACCGCTTCGCTGAGGGCGAGCACGGCGGCGTGCTGCTCATCACCCACTACACCCGGATTCTGCGCTACATCCATCCGCAGTTCGTGCACGTCTTCGTCGACGGCCGGATCGTCGAGTCGGGTGGTCCGGAACTGGCCGATGAGCTTGAGGAGAACGGCTACGTGCGGTTCACCCGCGCCGCGACGCCGTCCTAGGCGGATCGGTGACTGCGACAGTCGGCCTCGACCTCGATATCGACCGGATCAGAGCTGACTTCCCGATCCTGGGCCGAGTTATGCGAGGCGGCCAGCGGCTCGCCTACCTGGATTCCGGGGCCACGTCGCAGAAGCCGCTGGCGGTGCTCGACGCCGAGCGGCACTTTCTGACCACGTCCAACGGGGCGGTGCACCGGGGGGCGCATCAGCTCATGGAGGAAGCCACCGACTTCTTCGAACAGGGCCGGGCCGACATCGCCGCCTTCGTCGGCGCGGCCCCCGCGGAAGTGGTCTTCACCAAGAACGCCACCGAGGCGCTCAACCTGGTGTCCTACGTGCTCGGCGATAGCCGATCCGAACACTGCGTGGGCCCCGGCGATGTGATTGTCACCACCGAACTCGAGCATCACGCCAACCTGATTCCGTGGCAGGAACTCGCCCGCCGCACCGGGGCCACCCTGCGTTGGTACGGCGTCACCGACGACGGCCAGCTGGATCTGGACTCGCTGACCCTCGACGAGCGCGTCACAGTGATTGCGTTCACCCATCATTCGAATGTGACCGGCACCGGGGGGCCAGTGGCCGAACTGGTCGCCCGCGCCAAATCGGTGGGTGCGCTGACGGTGCTGGACGCATGCCAGTCGGTGCCCCACCAGCCCGTCGACCTCCCTTCGCTCGACGTCGATTTCGCCGCGTTCTCCGGCCACAAGATGCTCGGGCCGACGGGGATCGGCGCGCTGTACGGGCGTTCGGGACTGCTCGCGGCGTTGCCGCCGTTCCTGACCGGCGGGTCCATGATCGAGACGGTGACCATGGAATCGGCCACCTACGCGCCGCCGCCGCAGCGCTTCGAGGCCGGCACCCAGATGATCTCGCAGGTGGTTGGATTAGCCGCAGCCGCAAGGTATCTCGATGACATTGGGATGTCCGCCGTCGAAGCGCACGAGCATCGACTGGGCGCCGCGACACTCGCAGGCCTGGCCGAGATTCCGGAGGTGCGGGTCATCGGGCCGGCCGATCCGGCGGTCCGCCGGTCCCCGGTCGCCTTCGTCGTGGACGGAGTGCACGCCCACGACGTCGGCCAGGTTCTCGACGACGACGGTGTGGCGGTGCGGGTCGGCCACCACTGCGCCGCGCCCCTGCACCGCCGCCTGGGCGTGGCCGCCACGGTCAGGGCTTCGTTCGCGGTTTACAACACCCTCGACGAGGTGGACCGACTCATCGCCGGGGTGCGCCGGGCGATCGACTTTTTCGGGGACCGTCGCCGATGAGACTGGAGCAGATCTACCAGGACGTCATCCTGGACCACTACAAGCGCCCGCATCACCGCGGCCTGCGGGGACCCTTCTCCGCCGAGGTGCACCACGTCAACCCCACCTGCGGGGACGAGGTGACCCTTCGGGTGGCGTTATCCGAGGACCGCGAGCGGGTCACCGACGTGTCCTACGACGGTCAGGGGTGTTCGATCAGCCAGGCCGCCACCTCGGTGCTGACCGAGCAGGTGATCGGCCAGTCGGTCGGTGATGCGCTGAAGATCGTGGAGGCGTTCAACGAGATGATCACCTCGCGGGGCACCATCCCGGGCGACGAGGAGTTGATCGGCGACGGCATCGCCTTCGCCGGGGTGTCGAAATACCCCGCGCGGGTGAAATGCGCGCTGCTGGGCTGGCTGGCGTTCAAAGACGCCGTGGCGCGGGCATCCACTAAACATCCACATCCACAACACTGAAGATCCACACCGCTGAGGAGAAACGATGACCGAAACCGCCTCGGATGAACTGCTTGCCGACCTCGAGGAGGCCATGCACGACGTCGTCGACCCCGAGTTGGGCATCAACGTCGTCGACCTCGGTCTTGTCTACGGACTTAACGTCGAGCAGGTGGACTCCGGCACCGTCGCCGTCATCGACATGACGCTGACCTCGGCGGCATGCCCGCTCACCGACGTGATCGAGGATCAGACCCGCGGCGCCCTGGTCGGGACGGGCCTGGTCACCGAGATCAGGATCAACTGGGTGTGGAACCCGCCGTGGGGGCCGGACAAGATCACCGACGACGGCCGCGAGCAGTTACGCGCGCTGGGGTTCACGGTTTAGACCGCGTCAACCGCGGCCCCGGGGAGTCCGTCGCCGGTTGTCCCCACCCCGGGAACAGATCAGAGCGCACCGACGTTGCCGGTTGCATGGCTACCCGTGACCTGACTACGCAGGACTTCAACGACACCATCGCCGGCAACGACATCGTGCTGGTCGACTTCTGGGCGTCCTGGTGCGGTCCGTGCCGCGCTTTCGCGCCGACCTTCACCAAAGCCTCCGAGGCCAACCCCGACATAGTGTTCGCCAAGGTCGACACCGAGGCGCAGGAGCAGTTGGCCGCGGACGCCGGAATTCGGGCCATCCCGACGCTGATGGCGTTCAAAAAGGGCCACCTGGTGTTCAACGCGGCCGGGGCGCTTCCACCGGCCGCCCTGGACGACCTCATCACGCAGGTGCGGGAGTTCGACCTCGACAACGCGACCGCCGAGCAGTCCACCGACCACACGGATCTCTGAAGGACGTTCGCACGCGATAGCGTGCAACGGTGAGTCAGTCCGGCTTAGGCCCCTTTGTCCTCGTCGACCGTCCACGACCGCATGTTGCACTGGTCACGCTCAACCGGCCGGAGCGGATGAACTCCATGGCGTTCGACGTCATGGTTCCCCTGCAAGACGTGCTGGCGGAACTGAATCATGACAACGACATACGAGTCGTTGTGCTCACCGGGTCCGGACGTGGCTTCTCATCGGGGGCCGACCACAAGTCGGCCGGATCCGTGCCACATGTGCAGGGCCTAACCCGTCCCACCTACGCGCTGCGGTCGATGGAGATCCTCGACGAGGTCATCCTGGCGATGCGCCGGCTGCACCAGCCGATCATCGCCGCGGTCAACGGCGCGGCCATCGGCGGCGGGCTGTGCCTGGCACTGGCTGCCGACATCCGGGTGGCCGCCGACGCGGCATACTTCCGGGCCGCCGGCATCAACAATGGTCTGACGGCCAGTGAACTGGGGCTTTCCTATCTGTTGCCGCGCGCCATCGGCAGCTCCCGGGCCTTCGAGATCATGCTGACCGGCCGCGACGTCGACGCCGCTGAGGCCGAACGGATCGGTCTGGTATCGCGGCAGGTACCCGCCGCCGATCTGCTGCCGACCTGCTTGGAGATGGCCGAGCGGATCGCGGCGTTCTCCCGGCCCGGCGTTGAACTGACCAAGCGGACGTTATGGACCGGACTGGACGCCAGTACCCTGGAGGGGCACATGCAGGCCGAGGGCCTCGGGCAGCTCTACGTGCGCCTGCTCACCGCCAACTTCGAAGAGGCGGTTGCTGCGCGCGCCGAGCAGCGCGCCCCGGTCTTCACCGACGAGAAGAAGTAGCCCCTCCGGAGGCAAAAGGAGACGCAACGAGCGTGATCACCGCAACGGACCTGGAGGTCCGCGCCGGGGCGCGCACGCTGCTGCTCGCCGAGGGTCCCGCGCTTCGGATTCAACCCGGCGATCGCATCGGTCTGGTGGGCCGCAACGGCGCCGGAAAGACCACCACCATGCGGATCCTGGCCGGCGAGGGTGAGCCGTACGCCGGCACCGTCACGCGCACCAGCGAGGTCGGGTATCTGCCGCAGGACCCGCGGGAGGGGGACCTGGAAGTCCTGGCCCGCGATCGCGTGCTGTCCGCGCGTGGCCTCGACACCCTGCTCGCGGATCTGGAGAAGCAGCAGGTGCTGATGGCTGAAGTCGTCGACGACGACGCGCGCGACAAAGCCATCCGCCGGTACGGGCAACTGGAGGAACGATTCTCCGCACTCGGCGGCTACGCCGCAGAGAGCGAAGCCGGCCGGATCTGCGCCAGCCTCGGACTGCCGGACCGGGTACTCACTCAGCCCCTGCGCACCCTGTCCGGCGGCCAGCGCAGGCGCGTCGAGCTGGCACGAATCCTGTTCGCCGCCAGCGAGAGTGGCGCTGGATCGGCCACCACGCTGCTGCTCGACGAGCCGACCAACCACCTCGACGCCGACTCGATCGGCTGGCTGCGCGACTTCCTGAAGGTCTACAGCGGCGGCCTGGTGATCATCAGTCACGATGTGGGCCTGCTGGCCGATGTCGTCAACCGGGTCTGGTTCCTCGACGCCGTCCGCGGCGAGGCCGATGTGTACAACATGGGCTGGCAGAAGTACCTCGACGCCCGGGCCACCGACGAACAACGCCGCCGACGTGAACGCGCCAATGCCGAGAAAAAAGCGTCGGCGTTGCGCACCCAGGCCGCGAAGATGGGCGCCAAGGCCACCAAAGCTGTTGCGGCACAAAACATGCTGCGTCGCGCCGAGCGAATGATCTCGGAACTCGACGCCGAGCGGGTGGCCGACAAGGTCGCCAGAATCCGATTCCCGACGCCGGCGCCTTGCGGGAAAACCCCACTGATGGCCAGCGGCCTGACCAAGAACTACGGGTCGCTGGAGGTGTTCACCGGCGTCGACCTTGCGATCGACCGCGGATCGCGGGTCGTCATTCTGGGTCTCAACGGAGCCGGCAAGACAACCCTGCTGCGCGTCCTTGCTGGGGCCGAACAACCCGATGCCGGGCAACTCGAACCCGGACATGGCTGCAAGATCGGTTATTTCGCCCAGGAGCACGACACCCTGGACTCACGCGCGACGGTGTGGGAGAACATCCGTCACGCCGCGCCGGACACCGGCGAGCAGGAGTTGCGGAGCCTGCTGGGAGCCTTCATGTTCACCGGTCCGCAGCTGGACCAGGCGGCCGGAACGCTGTCCGGCGGCGAGAAGACCCGGCTGGCGCTGGCCGGGCTGGTGGCCTCGACCGCCAACGTGCTGCTGCTCGACGAGCCCACCAACAACCTCGACCCGGCGTCCCGCGAGCAGGTGCTCGACGCGCTGCGCAGCTACCTCGGTGCAGTGGTGCTGGTCACCCACGATCCCGGGGCGGCCGAGGCGCTGGAGCCCCAGCGGGTGGTACTGCTGCCCGACGGCACCGAGGATCACTGGTCTGAGGACTACGCAGGCCTCATCGAACTGGCCTGAACTTCGGCGCGGTAATCCTCGCTGAACGACGATTACCGCGCCGAAGTTGGCTGGCGCGCTAGGCGGACGTGCCCGCCCGGAGCATGTTGCGCAGCACGTACTGCAGGATGCCGCCGTTGCGGTAGTAGTCGGCTTCACCGGGGGTGTCGATGCGGACCACCGCGTCGAACTCCACCGCCGAACCATCTGTCTTGGTGGCCTTGACGTGCACCGTCTTCGGGGTCTTGCCGGCATTGAGATCCTCGATGCCGGTGATGTCGAACACCTCGGTGCCGTCCAGTTTCAACGACGCCGCGGACTCGCCGGGCGGGAACTGCAGCGGAATCACGCCCATGCCGATCAGGTTGGACCGGTGGATCCGCTCGAAGGATTCCGTGATCACCGCGCGCACGCCCAGCAGACTGGTGCCCTTGGCGGCCCAGTCGCGCGACGAGCCGGACCCGTACTCCTTGCCGCCGAGCACCACCAACGGGGTGTTGGCCGCCGCATAGTTCTGCGCCGCGTCGTAGATGAAGGCCTGCGGGCCGCCGGGTTGGCTGAAGTCGCGGGTGTAGCCACCCGACACGTCATCCAGCAACTGGTTGCGCAGGCGGATGTTGGCGAAGGTGCCGCGGATCATCACCTCGTGGTTGCCGCGCCGCGATCCCAGTGAGTTGAAGTCGGCGGGCTGCACACCGTTGGCCTCCAGGTACTGCGCGGCCGGGGTGCCCTTCTTGATCGCGCCGGCCGGGGAGATGTGGTCGGTGGTCACCGAATCTCCAAGCAGAGCAAGAACTCTCGCGCCCGTGATGTTCTTGACAGGTTGGGGCTCGGCGGGCATTCCGTCGAAGTACGGAGGCTTGCGCACGTAGGTCGACTTCGGATCCCAGGCGAAGGTGTTGCCCGAGGGTGTGGGCAGGTTGCGCCAGCGCTCGTCGCCCTTGAACACATCGGCATAGCTGTCGACGAACATCTTCCGGTCGATCGACGACGCGATGGTGTCGTCGATCTCCTTCTGCGTCGGCCAGATGTCCTTGAGGAACACATCGTTGCCGTCCGAATCCTTGCCGAGCGGATCGGATTCGAAATCGAAGTCCATGGTGCCGGCGATGCCGTAGGCGATCACCAGCGGCGGCGACGCGAGGTAATTCATCTTCACGTCAGGGGAGATGCGGCCCTCGAAGTTACGGTTGCCCGACAGCACCGCGGTCACCGACAGGTCGTTGTCGTTGATCGCCTTCGAGATCTCCGGAGAGAGCGGTCCGGTGTTGCCGATGCAGGTGGTGCATCCGTAGCCGCCCAGGTAGTAGCCCAGCTTCTCCAGGTACGGCCACAGGCCGGCCCTCTCGTAGTAGTCGGTGACGACCTGTGAGCCGGGAGCCATGTTCGTCTTGACCCAGGGCTTGCTGGTCAGCCCCTTCTCGACGGCCTTCTTGGCCAGCAGGGCCGCGCCGAGCATGACCGACGGGTTGGAGGTGTTGGTGCACGAGGTGATCCCGGCGACCACAACCGCGCCGTGGTCGAGGACGAACTCGCCGCGCTCGGCCGAGCGAACGGTGATCGGCTTGCTCGGCCGGCCGTGCGAGCCGTTGGCCGCCGACGGCCGCATGTCGTGCGCGCCGTTGTCGGCGAAGGACAGCGCTGCCGGGTCGCTGGCCGGGAAGGACTCCTCGTCGGCCTCGTCGAGCTTGGTGTGCGGCGTCGGGTGGTTCTCCTCGACGTAGTTGTGGATGTCCTTGCGGAAGGCGTTCTTGGCGTCGGTCAGCTCGATGCGGTCCTGCGGACGCTTCGGGCCGGCGATGGACGGGACCACGGTCGACAGGTCGAGCTCCATGTACTCGGAGAACACCGGCTCGCGATCCGCGTCGTGCCACATACCTTGGGTCTTGGCGTAGGCCTCGACCAGCGCGACCTGCTCCTCGGTGCGGCCGGTCAGCCGCAGGTAGTCGATGGTGACCTCATCGATCGGGAACATCGCTGCGGTGGAACCGAATTCGGGGCTCATGTTGCCCAGCGTGGCCCGGTTGGCCAGCGGCACCTCGGCGACACCCTTGCCGTAGAACTCGACGAACTTGCCGACCACGCCGTGCTTGCGGAGCATGTCGGTGACGGTCAGCACGACGTCGGTGGCGGTGACGCCCGGCTTGATCTCACCGGTCAGTTTGAAGCCGACGACGCGGGGGATGAGCATCGACACGGGCTGCCCCAGCATGGCGGCCTCGGCCTCGATGCCGCCCACACCCCAGCCCAGCACGCCGAGGCCGTTCTCCATCGTGGTGTGGCTGTCGGTGCCGACACAGGTGTCCGGGTAGGCGACCCCGTTGCGCGTCATCACGACGCGGGCCAGGTGTTCAATGTTGACCTGGTGCACGATGCCCGTTCCCGGGGGGACCACCTTGAAGTCGTCGAACGCTCCCTGGCCCCAGCGCAGGAACTGATAGCGCTCGCCGTTGCGCTGATATTCGAGTTCGACGTTGCGTTCGTAGGCTCCCGCGTTGCCGAAGAAGTCGAGGATCACCGAGTGGTCGATCACCATCTCGGCGGGGGAGAGCGGGTTGACCTTCTCCGGGTCGCCGCCGAGGGCCGTGACCGCCTCGCGCATGGTGGCCAGGTCGACGATGCAGGGCACGCCGGTGAAGTCCTGCATCAGTACGCGGGCGGGGGTGAACTGGATCTCGATGCTCGGCTGGGCCGAGGGGTCCCAGTTGGCGATGGCGTTGATGTGGTCGCCGGTGATGTTGGCGCCGTCCTCGGTGCGCAGCAGGTTCTCGGCGAGCACCTTGAGGCTGTAGGGCAGTTTCTCGGTGCCGGGCACCGCGTCGAGGCGGAAGATCTCGTAACTGTTGGTCCCGACCTTGAGGGTGTCGCGGGCCCCAAATGAATTCAAAGAACTTGCGCTGTTCACATCAACTCCCGGCGTGTGTTTTCGGCTGGTCGAATACTAACGGCGGGGTCGGCGAACCGAGATGGCCGACCCCCGCTGCTCCCAGTCTGGTCTCCCACCGGCGCGTGCTGCAGCCCCCGCGGGCCGACCGCGGTACCGTCTGGCCCGTGAGCTCCCTGCCTGTGCCCACTTTCCTACCCACTTTCCTGCCCGCTGTACTGTCGCCCGGCTTGACCCCGAACTTGTCGCCGATCCTGTCCCCGGGTATGCCCGCGTTCATTCCCATGGAGGTCTGCACCGCAGTCGGAATGCCGCTGTCGACCCCCATCGACCAGTGCATGTCTGCGGTCAAGGCCGATGTCGCCAAGGACGGCGTGGCCGCCCCGGCCGCTGACGTCGCCGGCCTGCAGCAAGTGGTCACCGATGCCCGGGACCGTGGCGTCGACGTGAAGGTGGTCGTCATGCAGGAGAGTCCGGTCATCGACACACCGCTGCGCGACATCGCCACTGCGGTGGGTCAGGACAGTCCCGGCTCGACGGTGCTGGTGCTCAGTCCTGGATGGGCGGGGACTTACAGCACCACTTACGACCGGGTGCTGCTCGAGGCCGGACAGGACGTCGCCAAATTGGCCGATACTCCCGTGCAGGCTGCGCAGAATTTCGTCGACCAGTTGAAAACACCGATATTCGACTGGACGGCATTCACAATCTTCGTTGTTTTCGCAGTCGCCGCGGCAGCTGCCGCGACCGGCTTTTTACGGCGGTGGGCAAGGCGCACCAGCGCGGCCCAAACCGCACCCGGCACCGCACCCCGCACCGCACACCAAAAGTAGGTCCGCGCTGCGATTTCGCTGAGCAGCGACCCTTGTATGGCAAATCCCTAAGATTGCTATTCGGTCACACCTGCGGAAATACAACATTGTAATTTTCTGCGCCGGTTTCCTCTGCGACAGACGTGACGTACGGTTCACCTGGAGCCATTGTTATTAGCGTGGCAAAAGTGACAGGTGTTACAGGCGTGACTATTCGTAGCCAAGTAGGAGTCCGAGTCGAATGAGACCTTCCAGCGGTTCGCGCGCCGTGCGCGCCACCCGGGCGGTGTGTCCGCTGACCCTCACCGTCGCCCTTGCCCTCTCCGTGCCGGGTCTGGCGCAGGCCGAGCCCGCGCCGGAGCCCAACAGCCTCGCCGCGCTGGTCGCCGACGTCGCCGAAGCCAACCAACGCCTTGAGGACGTCGGTGCCCGAGTCCAACTCGAGCAGGAGAGCGTCAACAAGGCGATCGTGGAGGTCCAGGCGGCCCGCGACGCCGCTGCACTCGCCCGGCAGCAGGTCGATACCAGCAAGCAGGCGGTCAAGGACGCCGACGCAGCCATCATCCAGGCGCAGAAGCGGTTCGACACTTTCGCCGCCGCCACCTACGTCAACGGCCCGTCCTCCTCGCTGGTTCTGGCACAAACGCCGGACGAGATCATCGCCACCGCCACAGCCGGGCAGACACTGGCGCTGAGCTCCCAGGAGGTCATGGCAGGACTGCGCCAGGCCCAGACCACGGCCGTCAACTCCGACGCCGCGGCGCGGGACGCCAAGACGAAGGCCGACCAGGCGGTCATGGGGGCCCAGACCAGCCAGGACGCCGCGGTGGCTGCGCTGACGCGGGTCCAGCAGACCTTCCGGGAGCAGCAGGTCGAGATAGACCGGCTTGCCGCCGAGCGCAAGGTCGCCCAGCAGAAGCTGCAAGCAGCGCGGGTTGCGGCCGCGGCTGCT
>Ga0164292_10004150_pt1 | contig 11790 bp, 8 predicted proteins | sample GEODES117metaG_FD_111486 | JGI IMG/M metagenome (GOLD analysis project Ga0164292, IMG submission 111486) | Eutrophic lake water microbial communities from Lake Mendota, Wisconsin, USA - GEODES117 metaG | ecosystem: Environmental > Aquatic > Freshwater > Lake | place: USA: Lake Mendota, Wisconsin... | reverse complement strand
GACACCTCGGAGCTAGCCGATGTGATTATGCTCTTGCACATCTCGGCAGACCGCAAAAACGCAGTCGCTCTTTCCTTCCCTAGAGACTTGCTGGTTCCAATTCCAGCCTGCCCAGATCCCGAGGGCGGTTCATTCTCGGCGATGAGCAGGCAGCAAATCAACTCTTCTATTGCGTACGGTGGCCCTGTCTGCACACTGCTAACAATACAGAATCTCACTGGCGTTAAGATTCCATACCTCGCGATGATTGACTTCCGTGGGGTTATAGAGATGTCTAACGCCATTGGTGGAGTTGAAGTTTGCGTAGCAAGCCCAATTGATGACAAGTACTCCAAGCTTCAGCTTGAAGCCGGCCTACACACTCTTCAGGGCAAAGAGGCTCTTGCCTTCTTGAGGACTAGACACGGCGTTGGAGATGGTTCTGACTTAGCTCGTATCTCGAACCAACAGGTATTCCTCACCTCACTGCTTAGAAAAGTGAAGAACGAGGGTGTTCTCAACAACCCGATCTACTTGTATAGCTTGGCTAACGCCGCAGCTAGAAACATGAAGCTTTCAGACAGCATGACCGATCTTGGGACAATGGTTGCCCTTGCTGGAGCGCTAAGAAATGTTGACCTAGACAAGATGACTTTCTTACAGGTCCCATCACGAGGCGGTCTGTCCGGAAGCGAAGCCGGAAGAGTTGAGCCAATATATGACCAAGCACAGCTCATCTTTGATCGCATAGCAAATGATGAGCCCGTGGTTATCAAAAAGGCTAATACCGGCTACGGGGCTAGCGTGAAGGAAACCGAGGAAGGTGCGGCAGATTCGTCTACTACTGATGCTCCCGACGAAGAAGTGTTGCCTGAATGGGCCCGAGGAACCAACGCTTCTACTGAACTTTGCTCTGATTAGGAAGAAGGACACCTTTTCCTTATGGTTGCGTATTTCAGCTAAACTTCAAGAGTTCTCGGAGACGTCGCATAGCCCGGTCGAGTGCGCCTCACTGCTAATGAGGTAGGGGTTTTAAAGCCCCTCGGAGGTTCAAATCCTCTCGTCTCCGCCATAAACAACGTTCGGCTTTAGACTTGTGGAATGCTGAAAGCAATCAAGGCAAGTTTGAAATTTATGACGCCTAAAGAGCGTGGCAAGTGGTACTTACTTAATCTTCTTCGCTCGATGCTTTCGGTTTTTGATCTCGCTGGGATTCTCGCGATTGGATTCGTTGTCACCTCTACGGCCGCCTTTCTTATTGAAGGTAGTAGTCCCGAACGAGTCATCGAATTTGCTGGGTTTCAAATCTCGGCCATAACAGCTCAAACCCTCCCATGGGCAGGAACCGCTATATTGGCGACATTCCTTCTCAAAGCCCTCCTGTCAATTTTGATCACCAAAAGAACTGCTTTCTTTGTAGCGACGATTGAGGCTAGAAGTGCCAAATCAATAGCAGAAAGAGTATTCGGAGGAGATTTGGCCCATGCAAGGCTGACTTCAAGAGAGGAAACCACTTACGCAATACAGTTCGGATCACCGGCCGCTTTCAACGGGCTTTTAAACGCTGCCTCTACAGTGCTTGCAGAGACAGCACTGTTTGTTCTGATTTGTGCCGGCTTTTTGCTGATTGACCCAGTCGCAACTTTCGCAGCGGTGGCATATTTTGCAGTGATTGCAATACTCATTCAATTCTTCATAGGGACTCTTTTAGCACGGGCCGGGTCAATAGCCGTTCAAGGCAATATTAAAGCCAACACTGCTGTCGGAGACCTTATTGCCGTTTTTAGAGAAGTTTCGGTGCTGGGACTGAAGGGCACCTACATTGATCGTATTTACAAATCTAGGGTTGAGACAGCTGAAAGCGAAGCAACCAAGACTTATTTGACGGGGATGCCAAGATACGTCGTGGAAGCGGCTTTACTTGTTGGCGTTGCCGGATTTGTACTCGTTCAGGCCTTGAGCGGCGATATTGTCGCTTCGGCGGCAACGGTTGGAGTTTTCTTATCCGGGGGCTTTAGGTTGACCGCTGCCCTCTTACCCTTGCAGTCTGCTCTCTTAATTGTTTCCGGAGCTTTGCCCTCCGCAAGTAAGGTACATGAAATTCTTTATGATTCGTCGGGCGACTCCGCTAGAAAATCGGAATCACACTCTAGGCCCCAAACCCACGACGCGGCTGCCGCAATTGCGCCATTGGGCGTCAAATTTGAAAACGTTTCTTTTCACTACTCGACACCCAACGAACCTGTAATTGTAAACACAACCATCACAATTGAACCCGGTCAGCAAGTGGCCTTCATTGGAGCTTCCGGTGCAGGCAAGTCGACTATTGCAGATCTAATGTGTGGAGTTCTGACGCCATCTAGCGGCACAATTGCCATAAGACAGGGTAGCGCAATTGCAAATCACAACTCGAGAATTTCCGTTAGCTATGTTCCCCAGAAACCGGGATTGGTGTCTGGTACCGTGGCGGACAACGTTGCACTGGGTCTCGACGCTGGAGAACAAGATGAGGCAATGGTTTGGGAGGCCCTCGAAAGTGCCAACCTTGGTTCTGTGGTTCGTTCATTGCCCGAAGGAATCTATACCGAGTTGGGTAAATATCAGGATGGTTTATCTGGGGGGCAAATTCAACGTCTCGGGCTTGCGCGGGCCCTCTACAGTAGGCCTGGGCTTTTGGTAATGGATGAGGCCACATCGGCACTTGATGCCGAGTCCGAGGCCGAGATAACAAAGGCACTCAATGCGATGCGTGGAAAAGTCACTGTCGTTCTGATTGCGCATCGTCTCAACACAGTGCAACACGCTGATCGCGTTTTCTTGATTGACCAGGGTAAAGTGGCCGACGAAGGAACCTTTAAGGATCTCCAAGCCCGCAATCCCTCAATTGATCGGTTAGTGCAACTCATGAAAGTCGACGAAGACTAAGCAAAGAACTTAGAAACTAGTTCATCGACATTTTTATCTATCTGCGCGGTGCCGTCTAACACTAACTCGGCACTCTTGGGTTCTTGGTATTCTTGACCGACTCCAGTTAGGTTAGGTAGCTCCCCGGAAGCTGCTTTCTTGTACAAGCCCTTGGGATCACGTTGTTCACAAATTTCTGCTGAGGTTTTGATCCATACCTCTGCAAAATCCCCGTCTGGAAAAAGTGCTTTAGCTTGAATGCGATCTTCCGCGTACGGGCTGACCAGCGCGACAATTGTGATTAAACCTGCGTCATAGAGAGAATGCGCAACCTCCGATACACGCCTAACATTTTCGGCTCTATCTTCCCTGGTGAATCCAAGATCCTTATTCAATCCGAGCCTCATGTTGTCCCCATCAAGCACATAGCAGTGCAACCCTAAAGAAAAAAGCCTTTTCTCCAGAGCATTCGCAATGGTTGATTTACCTGAGCCGGAAAGCCCCGTGAGCCAAACAACCTTTGCTGTTTGGTTCTTTTGGGCGGCCCTGGCAGCCCTGTCAATCTCGTAGTGATGCTCAGAGATATTTGCACTGCGCCTGAGAGCATGAGTGACCATGCCTGCGCCCACCGTGTTCATCGTTGCTCGATCAACAAGAATGAAGTTTCCCTTGAAACGATTTGATTTGTAGGGAGCAAGAGCGACAGGGGCATCAGTTGCTAACTCAACCACGCCAATTTCGTTCATGCTCAATACCCTTGCGGCATCGTGGTCCCCATTGTTTATGTTTAGAACGTGTCTGATAGATGTCACGATTGCAGGAATCTGACTTGACCCAGAAATCAGGAGGTAGCTCTTGGAGTGAATTAGATCTTGCTCGCCAAGCCAAACAACCGTTGCGGCGAATCGGTCTGCCGGCTTGGTTGCCGATGCTGCTAACTCAATAATGTCGCCTCTTGTGGCATCGACATCGGGTTCCAAAACCATGGTGATGGCTTGGCCATCTTCGGCAGATTCATGTTCGCCATCAAAAGTCGAAATCTGTGAAACTTTGGCAGATTTACCTGATGGTAAAACGCTTACGTCATCTCCTACAGAAAAGCTTCCTCCAACAACAGTCCCCGCAACACCTCGAAAGTTTTCTGCCCGAGAAATCAATTGAACACCGAGTCTCGGATGGTTCTCGTTAGCTTCTTTTAACTTCCACTCTTGGATATACTCCAACAAGGTAGGTCCTTGGTACCAAGGCATGTTCTCGGTTGGGTAAACCACGTTGTCTCCGGCAAGGGCGCTGAGTGGAACGAATTGGATGTTCTTTATCTCTAGGCGTTCAATAGGCTCTTTGAGGCCCTCTTGAATATCTTTGAACACCTGCTCGCTATAACCTACGCCGTCAAGCTTGTTCACAACGACGGCGATCTTTGTGACACCCATCAGAGAGCAAATGGTTAGGTGGCGAAGAGTCTGTGTTCTGATGCCACGAGTGGCATCTACCAGAACAAGGGCAATGTCAGCTCTGGATGCCGCTACTGCCATGTTCCTGGTGTATTGCTCATGTCCAGGCGCATCGGCAATGATTAGCCTTCGCCCATTCAAAAGATTCATTGAGCGATAGGCAACATCAATGGTGATGCCTTGCTCACGCTCTGCTTCGAGACCGTCGGTCAAAAGGCTAAAGTCAATCTCCCCAGCCTTAATAGTGGAACCCGATCGCCTAACAGACCTTGCTGCATCGACGGTGTCATCAGGAACGCTGTCCGTTTCGACCAAGAGACGTCCGATTAATGTTGACTTGCCATCATCAACCGAACCGCAAGTCACAAGTCGGATAATGGGTTTTTCCACTAGAAATACCCCTCAGTCTTTTTCTTTTCCATGGAGTCTTCCTTTTCTCCATCAATTAACCGCGTGGCTCGCTCGGAGAGCTTCAATTCGGTGACTTCCTGGACCACTTGCTCCATGGTGATCGCATTAGATTCAACACCAGCCGTGAGTGGATAGCAACCAAGAGTTCTAAAGCGAATCCTGCGCAGCTCTGGGACTTCGCCAGCCTTGAGCGGGAAACGATCATCGTCAACCATAATCATTTGGTCTCCGCGCCAGACAACTGGTCTTTCTTTTGCGAAGTAAAGCGGACTTACTTTGATGTTCTCTTGAAGGATGTAGTTCCAAACATCTAACTCGGTCCAGTCAGAAATTGGGAACACCCTCATACTCTGCCCAGGGGCAAGCTTCGGATTATATGTTCTCCAGAGCTCAGGTCTTTGACTCCTGGGGTCCCAACGGTGGCCGGGTTCGCGAACCGAAAAAATTCTCTCTTTAGCACGGCTTCGCTCCTCATCTCTTCGAGATCCGCCGATTGCGGCATCGAAGCCGTGCTCGTCAAGGCCCTCTCGCAGGGCAACAGTTTTCATGATTCTCGTGTACTCAGATGCTCCCATGGAAAAAGGTGAAACTCCGTCGGCAATTCCCCGATGGTTGGTTTGAACTAAAAGCTCAAACCCTAGCTCACGAGCGGTCTCATTGCGGAAAGAAATCATTTCCTGAAACTTCCACGTCGTGTCAATGTGCATCAACGGGAAAGGTATTGGACCAGGGGCAAATGCTTTTCGGGCAAGATGGAGTAACACGGAAGAATCCTTGCCGATGGAGTAAAGCATTACAGGCTTGCGAAATGCGCCCGCTGTCTCTCTAAAAATTTCAATGGATTCATTTTCTAAATCATCCAGCACCGTTTGGACTTTAGTCATAACCCCAGTTTAGCTTTTGATGTATCGATGTGCTTCTAGGTCGCCGGTCAGATGCAATCGCCTAAACATCTTCATGTCTTTTCACCCCAAGACCTAGTTCATCTACGCCGCAATGTTTCCCAGGGCCATAATGAGGGACTGGAATCAGACCCCCAGTGGGGAGTTAAGCAACTATTTCCAGATACCAAGCGAGGGCAGGTATTCCTTTTGGTCTAAACCATAGATATTGCAGTAAGCGATCCAAGGGCTAATTCAAGAAAAATGGTAATCGCAACTCAATCGGTGTAAGAAGACCAAGTTCTAGAAAGTCCGACTTCTAGAGACTCAAACCTCATACCTAGAAGTTCTCTCAAGTAAGGATCCGCAGATGAATCTGCAATTTCACCCGGAGGGGAATCCAAACTGCCAAAACGAAGCTCTCCTTCGTACCGAGCAATCCGGCTTGCTGCATAAACCAAATCTTGCACTGGAACCGATACGGAGGTCCCAATTTCCAAACTTCTTCCTGTATCTACAGATTGGAAACTCCGTATAAATGCAAGAATCATCCGAGCGGCATCATCTACAAATATGAAGTCTCGTTTTTGCAAGCAAGAGGTCAGCTTGATCTCCGAAACGCGAGATAGCATCTGGTTAAGTAGCCAAGGAACAAACTTCTCTTGAGCATCCCCTGGACCATAGAGATGCTCGAGACGAAGACTAAAGAATTTGCCCGATTCTGAACCGAAGTAGATTTCAGGCCCAACTGCATCTACGAGGGATTTAGTGAGAGAGTACGTGCGCAATGGCGTGTAGGTCGCTAGAGGGAATTTCTCATAAAAGGTGCCTATGTTTATAAACGAAGTTCCCACCTCACTCGCTCGGCGCATGATCGCAATAGGCCACTCGACATTTGCAGCGAAAGCACCCAGGCTGCCGGCACGACCGTAATCCACAGCACAGTTGACCACCCAGTCCATTCCTTCTAGATTGGCGAGCACGTCGTCAGCGTGAATGACAGTCGCACCTAGGTGAGCTAGTGATTTAGGGGAGCGAGTGACCAACACAACTTCCACAGATGGGTCAGCAGAAAGAGCTTTTTGTAGAGCTCTCCCCAGGAAGCCTGACGCTCCGAGTAGCATGATTCTCAAATTCAACCCTTTGCTTTTGGGATTTGGAATGCCTAAACCCTAACTAAGACCTGATTTACATACTAGCCAACGACCTCAAAAATGTGACACCAGGAAACCATGGCTGATTCAAAGGCCCTGAATTAGGAGCAAACTTATCACTCGCCATACTAAAACGGGCACCTGTGGTAAATTCGCTGGTGATGAAAATTTTATTTACTGGCGCCAACACCTCTAGCGCAAACGACGCAAATGTAAAGTCTTCATTGGTTTACGCGGCCATAAATGCTGGTCATCAAATCGCATATTCCTTGGAAGAGAGACCAGACCTTCTAATTTGCGTTGACTACAAGAAGTCATTGCGAGGCATCATCCAGGAAGCAAATTCAATTTCTGTACCTACCGTTTTGATAAAACAGGAACCCGTTGTCGTCTTCCCGCAACATGCTTCTGCAAACCCAGGCAACCTTTTCTCTTTAGTTATTACTAGAGGGGAGCCAGACAATAGTCCCCAATTCAATACCTTTCAAGAGTGGAAAGTCGGGGAATTGGTTGCGACCGGGAGAAAAAATGGACTCGTTGCTATAAGTGGAAACAAATGGTCGATGGTCCCAGGCGAGTATTACTCCTTGAGAAGACAAGCCTACGCAACGGACCAGAGAATTGATCTTTATGGACCTGGTTGGGATGAGACAGGACCTACGCAGCTTATGCGCGTATTTAAGGAAGTCCTTATAGCCGCCTTAGCTGGCTTCAAGCCGGAGCTCAAGAACTTGAAGTGGTGCCTCAAAAAGCCGCTGAACTACTTAGGGGTTTCAGACAACAAGTACAGCACCTTGGCACAGTACAAAGGCTCGTTGGTAATTGAAAACAATGGGGGATACATGAGTGAAAAACTTGTCGATTCCATAATTTCCGGAACTGTGCCAATTTACATCGGCGCTCCAGTGCAAAATTATGGCATACCTCAGGATCTCGTCATAGAAGCACAACCAAACCTTGAATCAATTTCTCGCGCCGTAGATCTAGCCATTACTTGGGATTCGCAAGATTATATTGATCGGGTGAAAAACTGGCTTTCTCAGCCGGGAATCCGAGAACAGTGGCACTTTGAATCTGTCAATTCACGATTGCTGGAATTCATTTTCGCAAACACAAAGCCCCAACTCCTATAAGGTGGCAACCCCGTAAACCATACATAACAAATTTAGGGTTACTTTACTTTAGACATTCGCTGAACAGGAGTCGGCTGCAAGGAGTAGCCAATTGAAAACTGTAAATCTAGATCTGTTGCTAGAATGATAGGTAAACGTAGACACTCTCAAATAGCTTCCCAGCTAAGAGTCAGATTCCCTTTTGAGCCTTTATCCAAAAGTATGTCTTCGTTAAGCCTTCTCGAAGACTTACTTGGTAGTCCCAATCTAGAACTTTACGAATAAGTCGATTGTCAGAGTTTCTTCCTCGCACTCCTACTGGGCCCTTTAGTAGATGAGATTTGGTAATCGCCTTCTCTTCTATTGAAGAAGCCATCTCGATTAGTTTGTTAATTGAAACCATCTCCTCCGAACCGATGTTCACTGGACCCTCAAAATCAGAATCCATAAGGCGGCGGGTTGCCTCGATACAGTCATCTATGTAAAGGAAAGATCTTGTTTGCTCACCATCGCCCCAAACTTCAATTTCACCGCCGGCAGCATCAACCTCTAGAATCTTTCTACAAATTGCCGCAGGAGCCTTCTCTCTACCACCTTCCCAAGTACCTTCCGGTCCATAGATATTGTGATACCTGGCCACCGCAACTTTTAGGCCGTAATTCCGACTGTAAGCAAAAAACAAGCGCTCTGAAAACAGTTTTTCCCACCCGTATTCACTATCCGGGTTGGCAGGGTAAGCGCTTGACTCTTCTAGGTTTGGGTTCTCTGGATCAAGCTGATTGTGCTCGGGGTACATGCAAGCACTACCCGAATAAAAAACCTTGCTTCGAAAATGAGGTCCAACTTTTGCCTTCTGTTTTTGAAGTGAATCTAAGAGGTTGAGATTTATAGTTGCTGAATTATGCATGATGTCAGCATCGTGTTCCCCAGTAAAAACAAATCCAGCTCCTCCCATATCTGCTGCGAACTGGTAAACGTGGTCGAATTGGTTATCAGGAAAATGGTTAACAACGGAGTCAACAAAAATGGGATTTCTAAGATCCCCGATTATGAAATCATTCGCGTGAGTTTCGGAAAATTCTGGTGATTTAAGGTCCACACCGACAACATAGAAACCCTCGGAAACCAATCTTTTGACCATGTGGCTTCCTATAAATCCCCCAGCTCCAAAAACCAATGCGGTCTGACTCTTCGGGCCCATTATGAAGCGCCTTTCTCCTGAGTTACTCTTTCAGACCTGAATTCTAATGCAGCTTCAAATCGGGCTGTATCATTGGACCCGATAAATGAGTTATTGATTTAGTTCACCTGGCTTTGCCATGAACATGAGGTTAAAAATGCTGCTTACGCTGGCTTTACCTGTTTTCAACGACGCCAAGGCCCTAGTAGCTAGTCTTCGTTCAATTGTTTTTGCTCTCGAAGAGACTGAGCAACCCGTCGAGATAATCGTGTCAGATAACGGCTCATCAGACGGGTCTTTCGAATCTGCACAATCCGCACTCCTGGGCATTCCCAATTCTCGTGTGGTTCGACAGGATGTCAATTTAGGATTTGCGGGTAACTTAAGGGCACTCTCTGAAATATCTAGTGGAAAATACATTTGGTATTTGGGTGCCGGAGATACCCTCATGCCTGGGCACCTTAACCCCATTCTTCGAATGCTGGAAAATCAAGCCCCTGATTTTGGAACCCTTCATGGGCGCTTTAATTTTCATTCCTTACAAGCCGTATCGGCTGAAGAACAGAAATTTCATCTTGCCACAAGCAATAGGGCCTCATTCGTAGCCTTGTTCAATCATGCAGTTAGTCTGAACATTATCAAGCGGGAAATAATGCTCGCTTTAGACGCCCCCCAGATTTCTTCCACAAATAGCAGGGAGGGATCTCCAAACGACATTCCAAACCCGATCTACCTTTGGGAGTCTGAACCGAGTTACTGGCCTCACCTCGAAAGTGTCTGTCAGTTTTTGGAGAAGAGACTATCCGAGCCTCAGAGCTGGTTTGAGTACGAAGGCATAGCAGTGCTCCTTGACAATAACAAGAACGGCAATTGGGACAAGGGATTGTCAGCAGTAAAAATATTTGTCGAATGGGCATCTGTAGCCAAACGTACTGCCAAGGCTGTACCCAAAGCAAAATCGGCACAGAAGCTTGATCGAATTCTTCACGGTAGCCATTTGCTTAAATTCTTGTTTATGATTCGTAAGGATGGAACGATTCCACCTGGGGTTGCGGTGAAGCAGATTGAAATAATGGACTTAAGTTTTACAGTCCGCTTTCTTGCACTAGTAATCCTTAACCTGCCCATGACAGTTGTTCGTATTCTTGTGGCCGCGCGCGCCCTAGTGAAATGATTTACAAGACTAGTTTTTGAAGCGTAGTCACCTCCTTCCCTCATCTATACTGCTTTCTTATGCATCTCATTTTCTCAACATTAATTACTGAAAAACGCCTACATCAGCACGTCGGAACACGCAACCTTAGAAACAGAGATCGAGTAAGTGTGGCAGCCTCTACTCTCGATGGACTTAGAAATCTTGGCATCAAAAATGCTGACTTTTACCTGGCTTTTGATGAGACCACATCGTGGGCCCAAGACCGCATCTTTGGATTCTTAGGCACACTTGAATTTGAATACAAGCTACACCCTTTCCGCTTGGAATCATTCTCTGATTGGGCTGAGGCTTCTAAGCGAGTATTGGAAGCTGGACACGACCAGACCCTTCTATTCACAAACGATGACCACGTCAAAGTAGCATCGGACGACAGCGAATTTTGGTTTCTGCGGGATCTTCTTTCGCGAATTCAATTGCACCACGCAGACAAAACCATCATGGTTCCGCTGAGCCATTTTCCCGAAGCCCATGCGATGATTCCGGTAGCCAAATCGACCAACACGATTTGTGTTGTCGAAGGTGCCCCCCTGGTTCCATGTCAGATCCCAGGTGGTCCATTTTTAATTAATTCAAACAAGTTCAGCAAATTCTGGATAGAAGATTTCACGGGCGGATCCAAGTTCGTGGGTCTTGAAAATCCGTTTGGACCCAGCCTCAGACTGGATACAGGCTTTCAAATTCCTCCTCGTCAAGAAATCTTGAGGCACGCAGATTCTTACGGGCACATAGGAGCATATAGGTGGCCATATCAAATTTTAGAACCCGAGGTAACCCTTCCGAAGAATCCCGAATCCGACCTATCCATCCGAAAGTACACTTTGACTCAGGACTTGAGTGTCCCGAGGTCTGAGATATACAAAACCGTTTTAGGTGAAATCCCAGGAGGGGAATTAGTCGACAAAGCCGCAGTCGCACTTCTAAAGAGTGGGTATTTGAGGCCGTCTTTGTTGTCGATTGGGTGGGTCTCAGGTAAATATGAACTGTCAAAGAAGAGACAAATAGAGGCGATACTCAAAATACTAAGGGCTAAGCCACTATTCCTAGTAACCGGCATTCGGGCAGTACTCATTAAGCCTTTGCTAGTTATTCTGAAGTACATTGGTTGGCAAATTTCTTTTGTTCCCTCTCGAAATCTAAGGAAGCATTTCAATTGGTTCCTTACATATGGGAGTTCAATTGGCTACTTCCGCCTGGCATTTCTATCACTTAAGGGAAAACTGCGCGGATTACTTTCGAGATAGCGTCCTAATTGCAGGTTGCAGACATTCTTGGCTTTACCGGGTTGAAAGTAAACACAATCCGCACGCAACCAACTTCAGTCGATTAGCTGAAAGAGTCGTATGCAATAATTCTTAGTATGTCGAATACAAAACCAAGGTACATCAACCGCACGAAGTGTGTAGTTTGCTCTTCTCCAAGGCTTAATGAGAAAGTAGTACTTAAAGATGTACCGGCTTACATGGGCGTAACGGAATCCGGTTTTGACGACGACCTTTTGT
>Ga0164292_10004145_pt1 | contig 11794 bp, 23 predicted proteins | sample GEODES117metaG_FD_111486 | JGI IMG/M metagenome (GOLD analysis project Ga0164292, IMG submission 111486) | Eutrophic lake water microbial communities from Lake Mendota, Wisconsin, USA - GEODES117 metaG | ecosystem: Environmental > Aquatic > Freshwater > Lake | place: USA: Lake Mendota... | reverse complement strand
TATGACACCATTAGAAAAAGCCAAAGAACTTTATGATAAGTTTGAAGACGTAATGATTGATGCAGATGCTTATTTTGTCGAAAGTGGTGGTTACCGTGCTGCAATAAAAGCAGTTGATGAGATATTAAAACTTCATGACAAAATTACTGTTTCACACCGTATAGATTGTTATCAAACGTCCGCTGATTTTAATAATAATTTTACTCATATTAAAGACCAATTAGACTATTTTATATTAAATAATTACTCTTATTGGCAACAAGTAAAAAACGAATTAGAATACATGCGAACTAAACACCTACCAAAATGAACAACGACCTAAAACTCATAGCCTCGACCGCCATCCTCCCGGTACTTGCCGACTTCCTCGAAGACCTGAACGAAGACAAAGCCTTCCGTACTGACATGAAGATGGCTACACTAAACCTCATCGGACAAATACGAAAACTCGATGAAAGGATCATGAAACACGCATCGAACGAAACAAGCGAACAACAAGTAAACATACAAATAGCATTTAGACAATGGTTAAAGTCAGCGCAATCTACGGAAGAAAATTAAAGTACATAAAGTCCTACCTACCGAAACGAAATTTTTATACAATGCATGAATTTTTCTTAGTTTGTCCGTGTTCTCACGACTCACTTAAAGAGGCAAACCGACTTAGACAATTAATGCAGTGGCGTCAAGTTGGTATGGTGTGGGCTACGTTGTCAGGCTTTTCACTAACGGAAGCAGGGAAGTTATTTAATAAGAACCACGCAACGGTAATTCACTCCCAAGAAATGGTTAAACTTGCACTGGAAGGTTACCACCCCGAACTATTAGAAAAGCTAAACGAGGTTTTGGAGTGCATCGAAATCACGAACGCTCACGCAAACGACTATAATACGGCTTTGATTATTTCGGCACGAAGGATTGAGAACTTGTTAAAAAATAAATATTCACGTTTAACCAAAATGTCAAGGTAGTACTTATATATTTGTATAGCAGAGTAGCGGCTGCAAACTAACTTTTTTAAGTCCTTGATGTGAGTAGGTCCCGCTACACCGAAAGCATCAGGGCTTTTTTATTTATGAGCGGATGGATAAAAGTACACAGAAAAGTACAAGACCATTGGATTTTTAAGGAACAACGAGAATTTAGCCGTTTTGAAGCGTGGTTAGATATCTTATTGTGCGCAAATCACTCGGAACAAAAAGTGATTATACAAGGCACGGTTTACATTGTTAAGCAAGGCGAAAGTTTACACTCACTGGAGACATGGTCCAAGCGTTGGAATTGGTCCAAAAGCAAGGTAAAGCGGTTCTTTGACACTTTAACTAAAGAGTTAATGATTGTAACGACCAACGAAACAAAAACGACACGGGTAACTATTTGTAATTATGCAAGTTACCAAGTTGAGCGAAACGCTGACGACACACTGACGAAACGCACACGAAACGCAGACGAAACGCAGACGAAATCAAACAAGAATGAAGAGAATGAAAAGAATGAAAATAACATACCAACTCTTGAAGAGTTTGTGGCTTATGGTATTCAACAACTGCCTGACGTAAACACCGAAGCGTTACGGCTTAAATACTCGTCGTGGGTTGAAAGTAATTGGATAGTAACCGTTGGAGGTAAAACACGACCAATAAAAAACTGGAAGAGTACCCTAAACAATACTTTACCATACTTACCAAAAATGATTATACAACCGATTGACCCGTTAGTAGTAGAAATGAAACGACAAAGACAGATGTATGGTCTTGAGTAAAGGAAGCGCAAAAGAGTATCTTCACGATTACCGAGACGGGAAGATAGCGCAAGGACTCGGTATAAACTGCGACTTTGACGAGTCGTTAAGATTTAAGTATGGGCAGTATGTTGGTATTTTAGGAGCGGATAACGTTGGGAAAACTTACTTCATGACTTGGTACATGTTGGCACTGACGACAAACCACGGTTTAAAGTGGGGAATATGGATGGACGAAAACTCGAAAGGTCAAGTGCTACGAGATTTAATACAAATGTATTCAGGTGTTCCATTTAAAAAGTTGACCCACGCAGAAATTGACGCACATAGTGACTACTTAGAAGATTATTTTTTCTTTGTGAACAACAAACTGCAATACACCCCCGACAATTTGCTTAAACAATTTGAACAAATACCAGCGGATGGATATTTTATTGATCCATTTAACCAACTTGACCATGACATGAACTACGAGAACAACATTAAATTTATCCGTAGCTTAAAACGTTGGTGTAAAATCAACAAAAAGACGGCTTATTTATCAATGCACCCCGTAACTGCGTCAGGACGTAAAAGCATGGAGTACCCAATAGGTCACGAATGGGAAGGGCAACCGATGGTACCTAACAAATCAATGGCGGAAGGTGGTAAGTTATTCGCTAATATGTGCGACGACTGGGTAAACGTTCACCGACTTACTAAATTAGAATCAATGCAATTCTTTACGCTTATTGATATTGACAAAATTAAGGACAAAGACACGGGGGGAGCGCAAACGATGAGCAACAAACCGCTACAATTTTATTACAACCACGGACTTGGTTTTTTATTCAATGGAGTTGACCCAATTAAGCGACAAAAACAAGAAACAAAAATAGATTATACTAACGACCTACCTTTTTAATTATGAAAACTTACTTAGTAACATTAACAAACTCAACGCTTGTCAAAATTGGCAAGTCAAAAAGCATCGAAGCACGTTTTAATCAAATTAAAGTATGCAACCCATTTGTAAAGTCCTTTGATTATATTGATGGAGATTATGAAAAATATTTGCATTTAGTATTTAGTGATTTACGAGAACGTGGTGAATGGTTTAATTTTGAGAAATTGAATAAAGAACAAATTTTAGAAGTGGTTACCGTTGCTGTTGAGCATCGAAAAAACTTTAAAGAATGTGAAAATAGTTGTGACGCTGTGAACGATTATAATGCAGCAATTCAATTTGTAGAATTAGTAAGCAAAAAGAAATGAAAGAACTAGACATTTTAACCGCACAAATAAACCTTCGGACACTTGACCAAGCGTTGAGCATGAGCATTGACGACTTGAAGACGAAACACGCTCACCGGGTAGACTTAATTAAGCCGATGGAAACACGACAAATGGAACTTAAGGAAGCTATGTTAACCTTTTACCGAGTTTGCGAAGACCACAAGCAAGTCGTTAAGAAATACTATTCCGTATTTGAAGAGAATTTGAGACTGCGAGACGAAAACACGGAACTAAAGAAATTTATATGAAGTCATGTAAAAAATGTGGCGAAAACTTTACACCATTCTCGACGTTGGACAAGCACTGTTATGTGTGCAAAAAGACGGAACAAGCAATGAAGAACCTCGCCAAAATGAAAAAGGACAAGTTGAAAAAGCAAAAGGAAGACCTGCTAACCGTTTCGGACTATCTTAAAATGACGCAACAAGTATTCAACAAGTGGGTAAGGCTACGAGACAAAGACCAAGGTTGTATAAGTTGCGGCAATCCCCTCGGAAGTAAATACGACGCTGGTCACTTTTGGAGCGCAGGAGGACACTCTTCGGTGCGGTTTCACCCTGACAACGTCCACGCTCAATGTGTGGCTTGTAACCAACACAAACACGGAAACTTAATACCTTACCAAGAAGCCTTAATAAAGAAAATAGGGTGGGACGGTTACGCTTGGCTCGAAAGTTTTGCCCACGATACGAAAAAATGGGACAAGGAAGAACTGAAAGAATTAATTGCTTTGTATAAAAAAAAGATAAAAGATGAATCGTATTAAAAATAATACTATATTTGCATAAACCAATAAGAAAAACAACATGAAAAAAGAAGAAGTAAAAGTTGAAGAACTGGTTAAGGTCACGGGACTTTACCCAAAACTACACGCTGCAAAGCAGAAAATCGGGAAGGTAGTTAAGAATTCTACCAATCCTCATTTTAAAAACAAGTACGCCGACATTAACGGATTGATTGAGACAGTTGAACCAGTGCTACTTGAACAAGGTTTGCTTTTATTGCAACCAATAGCCGAAGGAGTAGTTAGCACGTTGATCATTGACATTGAAAGTGGGCAGTCGGTCGTTTCAAGTATGCGCCTTCCCGAAATACAAGACCCTCAAAAGATAGGTTCTGCGGTGACTTACTACCGACGCTATACCTTGCAGTCGTTGTTGAGTTTACAAGCTGAAGACGACGACGCTAACAGCGCAAGTGCAACCGTCAAAAACACGAAACCAAGCATTGACCAAGTAAGATTCGAGAACGGACTAAGCCAAATTGAGGAAGGCAAGTTAACACCCGAAGCATTTAAGAAAGCACTAAGCGGGTTTCAATTAACTGACTTACAAACCAAATCTTTACTACTACTATGAAAATTCGCTGCAGCTCGTTAGGTAAGATAATGACTTCCCCCAAATCAAAGGGGGAGGTCTTGTCTCAAACCGCAAAGACGTACCTAAAAGAACTTGCCATTGAGGAAAAGTTCGGGATCCGTAAGGAGTTCTCAAGTCGTTACACTGACAAGGGGAACATTCAGGAAGACACCGCAATAGAAATGGCATCTAAAGTTTTGAGTTTGCCGTTTGCGCTCAAAAACACGGAATACTTTGAGAATGAATTTATCAAAGGAACGCCCGACTTGATCCTTGAAGACGAAATCATTGACATTAAATGTAGTTGGGACGGTACTACCTTCCCGTGGTTCGAAGATGAACTTCCTAACAAGGATTACTTTTGGCAACTTGTAGGATATTGTTGGCTCACTGGACGAAGCAAAGCCCGGGTAGTGTATTGCTTAGTAGACACCCCCGAAGACATCGTACAAGACGAGATTCGACGTACCTCATGGAAGAAATTTGAGATTGACGTAACGGAAGAAACGGAAACGGAAGTCCGAGCAAAACACGAATTCTCTCATATAAGCGAAAATAAGCGTATTAGAGCGTACTTAATAGAGTTAAACGAGGCTAACATCAAACAAGTGAAAGAAAAGCTGTTACATGCAAGAGAATATTACAACGACTTAATCACTAAATTGTAAACCAAAAGTGCATTATAACGCACAAAACACGAACAAAAAGTAATTTTAAAGGCAACTTATGAAAGTAGATAGAATAGTTATCCAAGTACTAAACCAAATAGCAGACCGCAGCGAGAAGGGGCTAGAGAAATACGGAACGAACTTAGAACGAACAGACCTTGAGACGTTGGACTGGCTGCAACACGCCCAAGAGGAAGCAATGGACTTATGTCTATATTTAGAAAGATTAAAAGAGCAAATCAAAAACAAACAATTATGAGTTACGAACACAAAGCAAACACGGGTACCCTTTTCCCTAACAACAAAAAGGCGGACAATCACCCGGACTACAAGGGTAAAATCAAAGTAGGTGACCAAGAGTTTGAACTTGCAGGGTGGATTAAAAAGACGGACAACGGACAATTTCTTTCTTTGAAACTATCCGAGCCCTTCCAACCTACACCGCAGAACACCAGCGAGAAAATTGCTGACTCAACGGGTATTCCATTTTGAGAGTAGCTGAACTAACCCAACTCAACGGCTTTCTTCGGGAGGTCGTTGAGTCACGGCTTGAAGTGGAAAGCATGCGGTCATTTTGCCGACGATCAAAAGTGCAATGCAGCCAAGTGAAGAAACTACTAAACAACGAAGGCGGCTTAAACACGACCACCGTTCAGAGAATAGCACACGCATTGATTGACTCACGCTACGAGGCACAGGATATAAGCGGCCAAAACTAGCAAATAAGATATACTTTTGGCGCACTATTAATTACAAAACGATTAAAGACATGTGGCAAAAAATAGGACTTAACCTTTAACGAGATGAGAAGAAAAAAGATTGATAAGATGCACCGCAAGTATAGAACAGATAGGCGAAGGATAACAGACATTTGCCGTTACATTTGCCAACTACCGCCATTTGAGCGTTTGAACCCTGAGGAATAAGTCAGGGTTTTTTTGTTGGTTAATAAATAATTGTATCTTTGACTAAAATCTAATCATTATGAAACACGTATTGAAAGCATTAAATAAGGAATTACAAAGTCTTTATGACAATGAAAAGACGGATGCAGCATTAATTCAAAGATTAAGAAATGAAAGGGCTAAACTTGAGACGGAAGTACATCATTTGAAAAGTGAAAAGCATACTTTGATGTTACATATTGAAGACTTAACCAAAAATAAATAATCATGGAATACGTTTTTTTAATTGCGTTAGGGTGGTTTATCCAAGAGTTCGAACCATTTAAATACATTGCCGAGTGGGTTTATGACCGAATTAAACCACGTCCAATTTTAGAATACATTTTCGGCTCGTTGGAGTGTTGGCAGTGTTGCACATTTTGGTCAGCTCTTGCTGTGACTTGGTCGTTTGAAAAGGCGGTCATTTCGTCGTTTATTGTTTTCGGTCTTCAAATATTGCATGAAGGATGGATGCGCAAGAGGTAGACTTGTTCGAGCAGTTGAAAGACGAATTCAACACTGGGAAGGTGAGCAAGGTTACTGCCGTTCGATGTCGTGACGTTTGGAACGTTTACAACCCTACAAGAAAAATAACCTATTGCATGTGTTCTTCGGTTCAACGACGGATATACGGCAGGGACTTTATCGAATGGTATGAAGGTCAAAATAGATAAATTCTATACTGAGAACTACAAGACCTTAGTTTTAGCTGCGAAAAGACGAATTACGCAACTAAAGAAAAACATAGAGCCTGAAAGTTTAGTAAGTTCTTCCTATTTGTACGTAGTGGGTAAAGCCGACACCATTACGGAGGACGAAATACCACGCCTGGCGTTTGGGTTTATCCTATTAGAACTTATCCGCACCAACTCGCAGACGAACCTGAAAGAAAGGCTTAACCCGGTAGACTTAGACTTTGACATTTCAGACACGAATAACCAAAGCGACCAATTACTACTTAAAATAGATGTAAGCGACTTTGTAAATACGTTGAATAGAACCGACCAAATTATCTTTGAGGTGTATTTTAACAAGGGCAAAACGACAAAGCGAGACCTTGCGGAACATTTTAACATTGACCCGTCGAGTGCTTTGATTTACATAAATGACATAAAGACGAAATTTAAAAAATATGTTGCAGATAAAAGACCAATATAACGGAGTGAGCGTTGAGTACAAATTGGGAACTGTCCGGGTAACCAAGAAAATTAAGGATTTGACCGAAGCCGACATAAACACGGCTAAAAAATGGGGAGTTAACTTGGGGAAATACTTTGAGGAGGTCACCGAAAAGACGGAAACTAATTTTGTAGATGACCTTTGCCAACAAATAGGGGATAAATTTATCGAAGATGCAGAACAAGTATTTAATTCTGTCAAGTACGAAGGTATAGAGGTCAAACCTAAACGCAAAAAGAAATGAAGTTAAGCCATGTATTCGCTTTTTTAGTAGCTTGTCTTACGTTTGTAGCAGCACTGAGTTTGATTTACCACCAAACAGATTTAGTCATGACATTTTCGGGATGGTCACTTATAAGTTACCTTTGTTATCTAATTGCCATAACAGGCGAAAACGAGAACAATGGCTAACTACTACCTACTAGACGCAGGGAAGAACATGACCAAGTTTGCAGCTGCACTGGAAGACGAACTAAAGGCGCAAAAAGCCCACGTAGTTTTTTACCTTACGGACTCGGACGGGTTAATGTGCTTGGAAGAAATAAGCGAAGATGAATTTTTAGACCATTACAGCATTAAAAAGACGAACACAAATGGAAAGTAAATTAGTAAAAATATCAGAGGTAAGATTAAACCCTAACAACCCTCGCCAAATCAAAGACGACAAGTTTAAAAACTTAGTGCAGTCAATCAAAGACTTTCCAGAGATGCTAGACATACGACCTATCGTAGTGAATAACGACATGGTTATATTAGGGGGTAACATGAGGTTTCGTGCTTGTAAGGAAGCAGGATTAAAAGAAGTACCCGTAATTGTAGCGGACAACCTAACGGAAGATCAACAACGGGAGTTTTTGATTAAAGACAACGTAAGCGGTGGCGAATGGGACTGGGACTTGTTAGCCAATGAATGGGACGCTGAGGAATTAGAAAATTGGGGTTTGGACGTGCCAAAAATTTTAGAGTATGAAGAAAATGAGCCAAGCGGTTACGATTTATCACAAAAATGGTTTTTAAATATAGAATTTGAAAACGAACAAGAGTGTGAAAAATGGTATAACTCATTAATTGAAGAAGGTTTAATTTGTAAAATTGTTCAATGATACCAAGCAATATTAAATTTGAATTACAAAGTGAAGTATTTAATACTTTTAGATGTCAAGCAGCAGCAAATAGTTTGGACATTGACGTAAAGAAAAAATCTATACATAAACTCGAAATAAATAATATCAATCTTCCTAAAACATGGAATATAGGTTTAATTTATGGAGCTTCAGGTAGTGGTAAAACAACCTTAGCAAAGCATTTGTTTGGGAATGATATATTTGATTGTTCGTTAGATGAAAATAAAAGTATCATTGATCAATTACCCAAAGAATTTACATATGAAGATTGTGCAAGTATATTGAATGGAATAGGATTGAATTCAGTTCCTTGTTGGATTAGACCAATTAAAACTTTGTCAAACGGTCAACGTGCAAGAGCTGAAGCGGCTTATTTAATGTGCAAACAAGATTTTATTTGTATAGATGAGTGGACGAGCGTAGTGGATAGAACCGTTGCCAAAGCTATGAGCGTGTGCTTACATAAATTTGCAAAAAAGCACAACAAACAAATAATTTTATTGAGTTGTCACTATGACATTTTAGAATGGGTTAATCCTGATTGGTTAATTGATTGCAACAAACAAATTTTTGAACTTCCCAAATCGGAGGATTTTTTTTTTAGTGAGCGAGAAAAACTTGAATTTACAATTAAAGAAGTCGGAAGAGAAACATGGAAGTATTTTAGTAAATATCATTATTTAAGTGAGCGACTTCCCGGTGGTAAAATATATTTGTACGGCATTTATTATGGTAATGACCAAATAGGTTTCCAATGCTTTGCTAACTATACACCACACAAAAAAGGAACAAAGATTATTTATCACTCAAATAGAACAGTAATTCACCCCGATTATAATGGATTGGGTTTAGGAATTAAGTTAATAAATGAAACAAGTGCTTTACTTCAACAAAAAATAGATTGCAAAATTATGGCTAAATTTTCAGCTATTCCCGTTTTCAAAGCAATGAGAAAACAAAAGCAATGGATTTTCTTGGGTGAAAAAAGATTAATGGGCAAAATGAAAACTGGAGGAACTGCTTCAAAAGGTTTTGCGCAAAATCAAGGATTTAGAGAAAATGGGGTTAGAACTTTCCATTTTGAATTTAGAAACAAAACAACATAATAACAACGAACAATGGCAGGTAAAGGACAAATAGAACCTCGTTGGTCAAAAGGCGAAAGCGGAAACCCAAACGGGCGACCCCGCAAATGGATAAGCGAACTTAAAGACAGCGGCTATAAATCTTCGGAAGTGAATGACTGTATTCTCGTAATGCTATCAATGACACTTGAGGAACTTGCTGACGTATATAAAAACCCAAAGGCAACGATACTCGAAAAGACGGTAGCCAATGCACTTAAACGTTCACTTGAAAAAGGTAGTTTGTATTCTATTGAAACACTACTCAGTAGGGCAGTAGGTAAGCCAAAGGAAAGCGTAGACCATACAACCGCAGGAGAACGTATAGGCGAAATTCAAGTTAACATTGTCAATGCAGATAAACTTAATGGAGACACAAATTAATCTTATGTGCGCCAAAGTTGAAGAGTATATTTTTCAGCGCAAAGGTGTTCACGTAACTATTGACCGCCTACAAATGATTGACCCTCGCCAATTTTCCATGTTAGTACAAGCCTATCAAATAGCAAGTGGAAATAAAAGCAACTAATATCTTTGCTCGTAATTGGGACGCACTTACCAACTCGGAGGTTAGATTTATAATTAACGAGGGCGGTTCACGATCAAGTAAGACCTATTCACTTTGTCAGATGGTCATAGTGTATTGCATACAAAACCCGAACAAGGTAGTGAGCATAGTACGTAAGACCTTCCCCGCACTTCGGGCTACGGTGATGAGGGACTTTTTCGAGATTCTTAAGGACTTGGATATCTACGAAAAGACGAACCATAACATGAGCGAGAATATTTACCGCTTTCCAAATGGGAGTATCGTGGAGTTCTTTAGTGTGGACGACGAGCAAAAGATTAGGGGACGGAAGCGAGACATTGGATGGTGCAACGAAGCTAATGAGTTATGGTTTGATGACTTTCAACAGCTGAACATGCGAACCGAGGATAAACTGATATTTGACTACAATCCCAGTGAGTCATCTAGTTGGCTTTATGAGTTACCACCCCATGAAAGTAAGTTAATCAAATCCACGTACCGGGACAACCCCTTCCTACCCGAAAGTATTAAACGCCAAATCGAAGACCTTAAGCGGACTGATGAAAGCTTATACCAAATTTATGCACTTGGGGAAAAGGCAATAAGCAAATCTAATATCTATAACAATTGGACGTTTACTAAGTCGAGACCTGCGAGGTTTACTAATTTCGTGTACGGACTTGACTTCGGGTATAATCACCCGACTGCGCTCGTAAGGGTCTATTGGTCTGACGGGGACATCTATATCGAACCCGTGATTTATCAAAGCTACCTAACCACTTCGGAGCTGATCCAAAAGTTTAAAGACATGGACATTGAAAAGACGATTGATATAATGGCTGACTACTCACGACCCGAAATAATTGCCGAGATGCAAAACGCAGGGTATAACGTGAACAACGCTAACAAGTCGGTTAAGATGGGGATAAACTACGTCAAGACCTTCGGTGTCTTTTGTCAGGAAGAACCAACCCTCAAAAAGGAATACGAAAACTATAAGTGGAAGAAGGTAGGCGACATGATTCTAGACGAGCCGATTAAACTATACGACGATGCCATGGATGCCGTGAGGTATGCAACGACCTACATTAAAGAGATGTACTACACGGACGATGGCTATGTAGCCTTTTAACCAAAAGACGGACACATTACTTTTTAAGTTATGGCAATGACACTAATAGCAGCACCGCAAGACTTCACACCTGCATACAACCCTTGCAAGTTTATCTTTGACTCAACGAACAAAAACCTTGAGGGGTTTCGATATATTTTTGACGTTTACGAAAGTGGCACGGCGAATAAGATAGCCGAGTACCGAGTCCTTCCAACCTTCGGGACGGGCTACGGGGAAGTTGACCTAAGCAAGTTGTTAAGTTCAAAGGTCTCAATCGATTTTGACCCGACTAACTATTCCGAGATTGACACCCCAAACACGAGATACAAATACGATGTTGAAGTAGGCGAAGAATACATAGTGACTTACTCTTACACCGCCTCACTTGTTAACAACGGGGGTAACGTAAAGATAACACCAACCACGGCACACACGTTTCAGGTAGGTGACCAAGTTGTTGTTGACGCAGGGACGAACACTTTGATAACTGGACTTTGGACGGTTCTAGCAATTACGGGAACGACTGACTTTACAATATCGGCTTTGTGGTCGAACGTGACGGACGCAACGGAAAACGGCACGGTAACTTATGCGGACAAGCGGAAGACGGTTACCCGTGACATTGAGGACGAACTAAACAAGTATGTCTTCAACGGGGCTTTACCTTGGGCGCAGTTTAATGGCTACGATTTTAATCAATACTTACTAGACGATGACCGCGCTTTGTTTCTTACGTCT
>Ga0164292_10004144_pt1 | contig 11797 bp, 6 predicted proteins | sample GEODES117metaG_FD_111486 | JGI IMG/M metagenome (GOLD analysis project Ga0164292, IMG submission 111486) | Eutrophic lake water microbial communities from Lake Mendota, Wisconsin, USA - GEODES117 metaG | ecosystem: Environmental > Aquatic > Freshwater > Lake | place: USA: Lake Mendota, Wisconsin... | reverse complement strand
TCCTGTGTAGAAGTTGTTATAAAAACTACTTTGTATGATATTGTAATCAAAATCTTCATCTTCATCATCATCTCCAAAATGATTATTATAGAATTCACCCATGATTGTGTTTCGTTGAAAATCACAATCTATTATATTATCGTAAAAATCATCATTGATTATGTTATTGTCAAAATCATTATCAATAATATTATTGTAAAAAGAACCTCCAATTCTATTAGAATCACAACTAGTATTAAATGTGTTATTTCTAAAATCATGTCCAAATGAATTATCTCTATAAGTAACATTACCCCTAAATACATTGTTTGGTAATAAGAAAGTTTCTTCTTCCCATACTGTATATGCGGCCGTATTTGTAGTTGTGTTACTAAAACATTGTTCTATATCTCCAAAAGTTGGATATTCATAAGAAGCGGTACTAGAAATAATATTATTTTTTTTCCAAGATTTTCCTTGTAATAGATTCGCATCTAACAAACGAGTATTATTAACCCCAGTAATTACATTTCCAGTAACAACCATATTGGTATCATCTTCTATTGATACAATTTCATAATAAGATACAATAGGATTGTTATTTATATTCAAAACACCAACAATATCTCCAGATTCAAAATTATCAAAAGAAGTATCAACTCCTGTTACAACACCAAAACTACCAGAAGCTCCAATAGAAACTGTTCCTCCATAAACACTTTCGGAAAAATACGCATCATATCTTTTGAAAAGAACATCTCTAAAATCATAATCAAATGCGTTTCCTCTCTCATCTTTTCTATATGTTATTCTTCCATATGCAGTACCACCAGTCACTTCAGTTTCAGAAAACGAAACATCATATTTAATGTTATCGTTTGGATATTCAGGTTGGTATGCATCGGATGCTAATGAATCTGAACTTATAGCAAATACAATTATAGGAGAAACGGAAGATTGTTTCCAGTTACCTTCTTCAATTGGATCACCATTAAAATCATAATCAGGTTGGTCATAACAAGTTCTAAAGTTAGTAATTCTATAGTAAGAACCAGGTATTAATGTATTGTTATCAATAGCAGTGCTAATTGCTGAATAAGTTATATCTGTTAACCCAGCTCCCCCACCAGTTGGTGTTGTTGATCCATTCTCGTCCTTTTCGCTAAAATTAGGACCATCAAATCCAATATATTTAAATCCAGCTGGTGGATTTGGTAGAGATGTGAAATCTGTTTCTTGAAATAATATTCTTCTCATGTAGTAGTAGTTATATTTTTATAACTTATATATTAAAAATGAAAATGAACAAAATATTTTTAGATTCCGTAAGTACTTCTATTAGACTCAAAGTTTTTAGAAACATCAGAAGCACTTAAAGCAGAACTATAAATTCTTATTATACCAATTGAGCCTTTGAACATAAATTCAGCAGATGATCCATCAACACTTACTCTATGAGCAATTCCAACAGGACTTGAGTTACTTACTTGTCCAACTCCTACTAAACTTGCTGTTGCGCTAAGTGAACCATTTTTATAAACACTTAAAACATCAGTTGTAAAATTAAAAACCCCAACTACTTGACACCAGCTACCTACTGTAACACCGGTTAAATTACCTTGAATGAAATTAGTTCCATCATAACAAGCAAAATAAGCGCTACTCATACCTTCATTGAATCTTAATGTATAAGGATATCTTGATATATTACCTAGATTCCATTTTTCTAAAACGGTTGTTACTGCATGTGGTTGACTAGAAGATGGATTTAACCACAATTCAATAGTATAAGTATCAGCATTTGTAAAATCTGTAATACCAGAGGAGCTAGGAATTCTACCATATTGAGAAGTTCCATTAAATGTATATCCAAGAGAATTATATAAAGGTGTTCCCGTCATTGTTGCACTAAAAGTACCAGTTGATGTTGACCAACTAGTATTACTAGTAGCATTGGAAGGTAATAAAGATGTTTTTAAATTATCAATTACAAAATTACCATTAGCATAAACATGTTTCAAAGCATCATAGTTTTGTTTAATTTCAACCAGTTCTAATTTCTTATTATATAACATCATATTACCAACATATCCAAAAGGTTGAGAAGATCCAAGATTGTTACCTAAACCATCATGTAAAGTTCCACCAGCACCGAAAGAAATTGAGTTTCCGACTTGAGCATCATTTATATAGAATGTTTGTGATGAATTATCCCCAACAACCGCATATTGAACCCAAACATCAACCAAAGATGAAATATCATATCCTGAACTTTGGGACACTGTGTCCCAATATCCTAATTTGTTTGCGTCAGGATGTGTTGAAGCAGGAATTGTTATTGGAGTATAACGAGGTGATTTTGTATAAAGTAATGTTCTAAATGATGCAGAACTACTGATAATTCTCGCCCAAGAAACATATGTATATCCAGTTGTTGATAATGTAGGACCTGTGCCATTAACTTCAACTCTTTTATTACCAGTTGAACAATCAAAAGATTTAAAACCAAATATAGTAGATGAAGTAGAACCTGATGTTAAAGTATGTGTATAATTATTACCACTTAAATCATTAACCGAACCACCTGAGAAACTTGCTGGATCATTCGCGTCAATCCAAATAGACATACTACCTGTATAAATATAATTAGATTTAGTATAATTATAATTATTAAGAACTTGATGTTGACTAAGAGCTGTGTTATAAACATGAAAAGCACCTAACTTCATTTTAGCTGGTGTGCCATCACCTAAACTTGTTGAATCACTAGCACCTATAGCATAATGTAAACTAGAAGGAGTAGCCCTTATAAGATTTTTAGTACCTGCTAATTGACCATTTACATAACCTCTCATTATATTACCATCATAAGTAAGACCAACATAATACCAATTATAAAAAGGTGTTGGAATTGAAGAATTTGAACTTGTTAAACCAGCAGGTAATGTCCATAATCCAAATTTTAAATTCCCTCCAACTATTTCAATTTGAGAATCATGCCACAATATGTTTGATGTAGTCTGACCAAGCTCAGAAACAATAACACCATTATCCGTTGGATATACCCAAGTAAAATGTGAAATAATATTTGATGTATTAGTTGGTGATAATTTGGAACTAAGTGATGTGTTTGTTGATAAATAGTCATCAATACCATCAAAATTTATGTAACCATTTATAGAATATGTTGGTCCATTATATAATGTTGCATCACTATTACTAACTAAGTCGGTAACTGAAGATGTACCTGAATATGAATCATTATCAGATATTTCATATCTTAAAATTAAACCATTTAATGTGAAACCTTTAATAGCAGTAAATAACTTAGAAAGTGGTCCGGAGAAACTTGAAAGTCTACTTAACATAATTAATCAAATGTATTTATCTGTCCTAAAACTTGTGCCCAGTTTCCAGCATCATCTATTATAAATGTAAATCCAACTATGTCTACCTGATTTGCATTACCAGAAGCAGTTCCACCAGACCATTTTATTGTTTGTGTAACACTATTAATTTGTAAAGCATGTGGTATGTATGGTGTTGCTCCCTGATTAATGACTATACTTGTAGTTATAACTCTATTATTTGTAATAGGTACATTAATAAAATTAACGGTATAATTAGTATTAGCTGATGAATGATACCAGTTTGCTCCTGTTGAGAAATCATATACAACTGTCGAGGATGTTGCTCCAGGTGTTGTATTAATAATTTCAGAAACTTCTTGTAATACAGTCAATCCAGTAAAAGAAGAAGTACCGGCAACAGTCAAATTTCCAGAAAGTGACCAATTTGTTGTTGGAGTTTCACCAGAAGTACCAGCTGAACCAGATGTCCCACTTGTTCCAGAGGTACCTGATGTTCCTGAACCTGTTAATTCAACAATTGTTAAAGTTGGACCAGCAGATTCGCCAAATTGGAAAGTTCCTGAAATACCACTAACAGTTCTCATACTATAAACATATGTTCCAGCAGAAGGACTATCTATATAATCTAAACAATATGGAATATTAACATTATTTCCTGAAGTCTCGGCTTGAATTATATTACTAAGTGGAGTATTATCTCTAAAAATTTGAAGTCTAACCCAACCTGTTGGTGATTGTGGATTTGCATCTCCAGTAACCATTATTTTAACTGGACCACCGGTGGTAGATATAGTTCCACTGATAATTTCAGAACCAATTATACTAATACCACCAACTTGTGTGCCTAAAACTTGTACATAATTTTGTGGTCCATTAGATGCGATACCACTTGTACCACTCGAACCAGCATTACCAGACGTACCAGATGATCCATTAGTTCCAAGTCCAGAAGTTCCAGACGAACCACTAGTTCCAGAAGTACCAGCTGAGCCACTTGATCCGGATGAACCGGAAGTACCATTAACACCAGAAATTCCAGATGTTCCAGATGATCCACTTGTACCACTTGTACCGGATGTACCACTAGAACCAGAAGTATTAGCAGACATCACTTCAATATAAGACCATATAGAAGCAGTACCAATATCAACATAACCTTTATCAACTAAAGATCTTGTCTCAAAATTAGCAGAGTAATCATCTAAATAAACTAAACCTTGGTCAGTACTTGCTGAATAACTTAAAATATCAAATCCTGATGAATTATAAAGTTTTCTTGAGTTTATATTTATAGATGTAGTTGATGTATTGTCATTGATATCTCCAATCACATCAACATTTCTACCATTTGTTAAAATTTCAGATAATTCATTATTATTACCAACAATTGTATTTATCGCATTATCAACATATCCTTTATCAACTAATGAATGTGTTACAAAAGTAGCAGAATAATCATCATAATAAACAAATCCTTTACCATCATTTATAGAAATAAAACTAGAACTACCACCAATAGAAAGTTGACCATTACTAATTAAAGTCAATTCTGAATCAGAAATGATTTGTAAGGCATCTTTAGAATCTAAACTTATCAAATCAGCAACAACATCATAAACTGATGAAGTAAACATAAGATTATCAAATTGTTTAAATATTAAGTCATAACCATTACCATTAAGTTCCAAAGAAGAACTCAAAGTACCACCAATACTAACAGTTGGTCCATTTGTAATTAAACCATTTCCATATGCACTTTCTACTAAGTTATTATTGATTAATAATCCACCAGATCCATTAGTACTAAGAGTCACATCTTTACCTAAAATAAGTGAATTTGTGTTTATAGAACTTCCAGATGCTGAAATAGTTAAACCTTTAACTATTAGTCTATCAGAATATATATTTCTCCAACCAAGAGCGGTAGCTCCTATATCATAAGTACTAGCAGTTGCTGGAATTAAATGTGTCTCAAGTGTTGTTGCACCAATTTCACCATTTAATCCAGTCAAGTTTAAGTACCAAGTACTAAATGTTGTTCCTATTCCAACTGATTCATTAACAACAAATGAAAATGAACCGGTGCTTTTGTTGTAGTAATCAACAGTACCAACCATATAAGAAGTTGTACCATCTTCATAATAATCATCTTCAATAATTAAATTTGGTATTTCGTTATAAATAATTACCTCTTGACCTGGTGTCCAAGCTAAATGTGGTTGAGTATCAAGATAAATCACATAACCAGGTTCTGGAATCTCCACGGTAGTTGAAGATGTACCACTATATCCAGGTCCAGTTGGACCAGTAGGTCCTAATTTATCAGCTGTTGCAATTTCATTTGCGACATAATTCTCAATTTTTTTATCAATAAATAGTGGAACTTTTTCTGTAAGAATGTCTTGTCTTTGCTTAAATAAAGAAAGAGCTTGACGTGCCTCATTAGCAGTAGAGAACGCTATCATAATAAGTCTACCACCTCTTAAATTAATTTTCAATAAATTGTTGTTAGCTAAGACATTTAATACCGAAAATGGATCTATTGTATATTTCAATATAAGACTATTGTCTTGAATCAAAATATTTCTGTCTGTTGTCGCTAAAGGTCTTAAAAACTTATTATAACTATAGCTCATCTATCTTATTATTATTTTTATGCACTTATATTTAGATTAATTTTAGCATTCACATAGTTCAATGCAATGTCAGAGTAATCAAATGTTATTGTATAGTTTCCTACTGATGTAATTGAGTTAACTGAACCAGCTGACCCAGATATTAACAAATTACTTTCAGAAAGTTGCATTAATCCGTCTCTAACATCAGCAGAATAATCAACTAATAATTCTACAATCTTAGATTTAGATATAACACTACCAGTTCCATGTGTAGTGATTGACATTGATGTAGAGAATGTAATACCCATACCAGTATCAACTGGTATAACGTTGCTACCGACAACAGATATCGTAGCTCCGGAAATGACATCACCAACTTTATCAAAGAAATAGATAACAGGAGGTGCTGTATCTGCTAATGGATCCAAGTCTTCAATGTTAACATTAACATTTTCAAGAACATAATTCAACAAAGATTGAGCTTGAACAGCATCATTCTCTGTTAAAAATTGTAAAAATATAGAACCTAAAGTTGAATCATCAATTATTAGTATTGTACCTGTTCGTTCCATTGATTGAATATTATTCAATGTTAAGTAAATTAATGGTCTAACTGGATTTGATTTATCATTTATCACAATAGATTGACCAACAACATAAGTTGAAATATCTGTATATTCTAATCCAGTAAATGAAGTACCTGATTGATTAACAGTATCATTAAAGAAAGAATAATTCTCATCTATTACACCAATCATAACATCAAGATTTACATCATATTTTGTATTAGGATTAGTAAGATAAAGTTGCTTTATTCTATTTGTAGTATTTCCAGTTAAAACTATTAATTGAGCAAAACTGTAAACTTTAGTCAAGTCATCATAGTAAGCATAGTTTATGTAATTATCATCAGCAATAACTGATTTAGAATTGTATGTAGCTTTAATAGCTAAAAAAGTAGCGTTATCTCCTAGTCCTAAATGATTAAGTAAGTAATTGACTTGACCAGCTTTTAGAATTACTCTACTTCTAAGAAGTTGTTTGTATGGCATCCTTACATCAGATACCAACATTCTATCTACTGTATTAGCTCCTTCGATTGCTAAGAACTCACCATTACCTACTTTAATATATTGACTTTGTGCTCCGAAAAGTGACTGTCCACAAATACCCATGATGTAATTATAATTTTAATCTATATATTAAAAATTATAATCACAATATATCTTCTACTTGTATATAATATCTTTCGGATAAGACTGGTGACTCAGACATTTTTGTTATTTTTACTTTCTTACCTTTATTTAGTGAGAAGTATGGAATATTAGATAATGCTGACGCCGTTGAACTATGAATAATTAAAGGTAATGATGCTGAAGCACCATATGCAACTAAATCTTGACTATTACTTATATCAAATATCACATAAGAACTCGTTGGACCAACCACCGAATCAATAGTATATTGTCCAGAAAAGTCAAATACTGACGATGTACCAACATAAAAATTATTTAGTGAAAATACATCTCCTGGTCTGATAGAGTTATTTAGAATTAAATTATTTCCAGAAAAAGGAACTTCCAATTTATTACCTACATTTAGTATCATATTTTGAGAAAAATCAACATCAAATCTAAAATCTTTCCACATATACGCTGGATTTGGTAATTGAGCAGTTGTATTATAATAAACTGGTAAATCAATATCACCAATTAATAAAACTTCAGTTGGATTTGGAGAAGCGTATGTACTTCTCATATAAATATCTAACTTTTTATTTTGTGAAGCAGTATCTGTAGCGTCAATTAAAATTTCTACAGATTGACGAGGACTTAAATCTCTATCTAAAACTAATGTCAATTTATCACTATTTGGTAAGGTCAGATTAACTTCATCATTGTTTTCAACTTTAATTAAGAAGTTTTTATTTGTAGGTACCGTAAAATTAATTGGAATAGCACCTTCAGCATCATACATATTACTTGTTAAAAATTTAGTAACAGATACATATTGAGTATCAATACTATTTAGACTAACTGCTGGCGGTGTTCCAGGAACACTTACCACTTGAATAGTTTCTGAAGAAACAATTTGATTAGTTGAATATAATCTTAATAGTGTTTCTAAATTTGTTATCTTTTGATTTAGTACGTTAATATCAGTTTGTGTGTAAAGTAAACTTCTCAAAGATTGTATTTGGTCTCTAATAGTATCTTGTTCAGCAACAATGTTTAAGAAATTATCATTAGTTGATGCTAACCTTTTCATAGCAGCATTGAACAAATTCATACTAAATAGTGAATTTATTGCTTGTGGATTATAAGTATCAGCTACATTTTCATTTATAACATTAAAATTCAAATTAAGACTAAATGCATAAGAAGTACCATCTTGTGTACCATTTGTAACTAATTTTTTATAACCAGGAAATCTCAAACCAACTTCTTCATCTACTGGATTATTTAATGGATTATTTAAGAAAGATATTCCATAAAGATTACTTCTACTAACCCCATTCTGATCTTCAACTGTATAATACCATAATATAGCATTAAACTCAAAATCTAATGGTGGTTGACCGTCAGTTTCTTGCGCATTGAATTGGTCAAAGTTAGTAACAACTCTTCTTGGTATATTCATTTTAACATAGTGACTAGTATTAAAATCTAATGTAATACCATCAATTGTTGAACCATTTACTATTGGATTATTAATATCACCAGAAACACCAAAATAGTCTCCACTTCTTCTTAATGAATCACCAGTTGATGTCTCATATGTATAATCTAAAGTGTCAAATTGTCCAAAATAAGAACCAGGATAATTTTGTGGTGAAGAAACAATAGGTGAGTTAAATAACTCAGCACCCATAATTTCAGGCTGAAACTGTGAAGGAATTATTGGAAAAACCGAATTTGGTTGATAATTCACATCAGTCATAGTTCTAAATAAAATATCTGGTGTTTGTCCTGTGTGGTCTGGTATATGAGCATAAACTTCAGTATATGAACGATTTGCTTCTTGAACATTACTTAAACCGTTAACTTCACCAATATACTGAACTAATTTATGATAAACTACAGTTCCGTATCCAATAACTGGACCTGGAGATGTTACTGGGTTATAAGGAAAGAAGTAATCAAATACTATTCTTTGACCCTGTGTAGCACCAACCGGTACAACTTTCAGAACTCTCATATTTTTACCATTTTCAGGTGTATAACCATCAACATCTAAGTATTGTGTAACACTTGTAAGAGCAACATCACTAATGTTTATCAAATCACCAACTCTAAAGTTAGTTTGACCTTGAAATTCACACTCCAAGTATTGGTAAACATACTCACCAGTTTGATAGAAATTAATTATAGAATAAGGTGTTGATTCTCTTTCTCTCCAAACAAACTCTGGAAAATACTCATCATCATTTTCATTAAGAGACTGAAACTCATTTAATGAACTAAAATATTCATCATCTGGAATAGCTGGTTCAAAATCAACTATTTTTAGTTTTTTACACCACTTCCAGAATAATTTTTCAGTAGTTGTTTCTAAAGCATTTGTATCGTAAAAATACTCGGTATTATTTAATCTACTTTCTCTAATAACTACTTCTTGGTTGGCAACATAGTTTCTTAACGACTCAATCATTTGAGTTCCAAAATCAGTAGCAGGTGTAGCATTAGGTGACTTTACAAAAGAATTATCAAAATCAAAATAAGTGGGAACTGATAGTGTACCACTAACTGTATTTTGTTTAGGAAAATTTAATAAAACGTATTTAGAAAAATACATCTTGTAGTTAGTATTCTGATAAGCTGCTGATATATCCTCAGCTGCACCGGGGAACGCGTAAAATGATGTACCGTTTGATTTTAGTTCTTTATAAAGTGGAGTAGATGCCATTTACCAATTTTTTTTTGTTAAACTATATATAATAATTCTCAGCCTTCATTTATTAAAACTCACAACCATATTTGTAATATAATCATCAATATGATAATTTTATCCTACATATTTTATAGTTTTGGTTTTTTTATATTCTTAAACTCTTTTGTGAATCTTTTAAGATTTAATAAAATTTACTTTGTAAATGAATGGGTAGTAAAATTTAAGAAAGTTACTGAAAAAAAACCATCAGTCAGTGATTTTAGGTCAAAAGACGACTTAAAAATCTATCGAAATAAAAGTCTTTTCTTAAGTATTGAATTTATATGGTTGTGTATAGGAGTTTTTACCAATAATTGGTTTATTTTCTTAGGTATTCTTTTCTTAGGTATTTTTATGAATACCGGACTAAAAAAAATAAAATTTACTATAATTGATAAAATTTTATCATTTGCCTACTTTTTAATAAAATGTGTGATTTATTTATTTTTGTTTATCAACAAATTTCATCTAAATATAGATATTATGAAATTGATTACTTCATTTGTCTCATAAACTCCTCAAATGATCTTTGAGTACTTTTGATTATGTATTCGTATAAACCAAATGAATTATTTTCAGTTGGAGTTTCATCAAAATATTTTACATCATTTAAAACCTCATCGATATCATTTCTCCATTTTAAGTAAAAATCATATATATCAGAGTCATTAATAAATCCGTCAACTTTTACATCTTCAGGATTCTTTAGAAATGATTGAACAAAAGAAGAATATTCTCCTCCAGAATTTTTAATTGTTTTTTCAATCATTGATTTTATTTCTTCTTTTACATCCATAAACTTAGATGAATCAGAAGCATCAGTTTCTTTTTCAGATTGAACTTGAGCACCTGCTTCAACTTCTTCAGCTTCATTAATAAAATCAACATATTTCTTTATCATTACAAATAAAATATTTCTTTATATATTTAATTTAGGAATCAGTTTTACATCCAAATAGCTTCGAATACACCGTTATACCAAAGACCACCTTCCCATAAACCTTGTTTATAAATACCATTAGTCCATATTCCTGATTTCCAATTACACTGTGAAAAGACACTAACAACTCTGAGTCTTGTTTCTTGTGGAGAAACAGCATTTAATGAGATTGTTCTATCAACATAAACATTTGTATGTTTTAAATCAGAGTCTTCAACTGTATAAAGTACTGTATATGCTTCTGGTTGTGTATTTGTACCATAAACACTGTAAGTAAGACCAACATTGTTGTCTATAACTGTTATCTTATCACCAATGTTAAACTTAAATATACCATTTAGAACAAAGTAATTTTCACTTGTTGATGTAGAACCAGTTAAACCAATAACTTGTATTTCTTCAAGTATACCACCGTGCCAAGTTCCAGACTTCCAATCCATGTTATAAGCTATACCACCGTAGAAATCACCTCTTAACCACTGACCAGTATACCATATTGAATATTTATGTATATCAGAAACATCAGCAATGCCATTATCATCTTCATTTAATCTTGAGTAGAACGACCCACTTAACCATTTACCACCATGCCAAGTCGCAGTTCTACTATTATAAGCATTTATACCAAATCGTGATGGAGCATTTTTCTCTTCCCATTGACCGTTATACCACATACCATTCTCAAAGTCACCACCAAGCCAACTACCATCAAGCCAATATGCTGGTTCTACATCAGTATTAAATATACCGTTGTTCCAAGTTCCTAATACCCAGATACCACCTGAGAAAAGACCGTTGTTCCAAGTTCCATCATTCCATATACCTCTATACCATAGTCCATTATTCCAAGTACCACCATACCAACGACCATTAATCCAAGTACCACCATTCCAAGTACCATCAAACCATCTACCATTGAACCAAATAGATTGACCTAAATCCAATGAAGACTCATCAAT
>Ga0164292_10004143_pt1 | contig 11797 bp, 3 predicted proteins | sample GEODES117metaG_FD_111486 | JGI IMG/M metagenome (GOLD analysis project Ga0164292, IMG submission 111486) | Eutrophic lake water microbial communities from Lake Mendota, Wisconsin, USA - GEODES117 metaG | ecosystem: Environmental > Aquatic > Freshwater > Lake | place: USA: Lake Mendota, Wisconsin... | reverse complement strand
ATTAACATTGATGTCGGTCACGTCATCAGGTGTTAAAACATAATCATTTTTTCCCGTCTTTTCCATCTCTTCTGACTTATCATCGAAGAATTGTGATAATTTTTGGTTGAATGGGTATGAGTCATAACTTCTTAACTCCAATTTTTCTTGAGGAGTTTTTTCACGGTACTTCTCAATTTTGTTTTCAAGAGCATTTAATTTATTCATGATAGCATCCATCTCACCTAACCTTGATTCCAATTTACCTAATTGTCCAAATAGATTTTCAAAATATTCATCTTGTTTTGATTGAGTATCTTTTTGAGTGGTAACTAACTCGGTGATATCAAGTTCTTCAGAATCTGTTTCTTCTGCACCTTTTTCTTCAGATTGTCCTTCGTCGTCAATCTTTTCAACGTCAGGGTCACTTTCAACATCAATTGGTGTTGGTGCGGCATCTGCTGGTGGAGCTGCAGCACCACCTGGAGGTGGTGGTGGAACCGCTCCCGCTTCTGCAGGTGGTGGTGGAGGTGCTGCACCTGCATCAGGTGTTAACGCCCCTAAATCATCAGGTGCTGGTTCTGCAGCCTGTTCCAAGATGTATTTGTTAATACTTCTATATCTTTCGATTTCACTTAATATCTTTCTGTCTATACTCATTGTATTAGCCGTTTAATAATTGTTTTATACCTTTAGATGTTTCAACTCTAACTTTTCTGTTGGCGGTTGTTTGGTGTCCTGCTCTTTCAATAAGTCCGTCTCTTTCTCTTACAGTATAACAATCACCTGTATCTAAGTCACAAACTTGTTTAGTTCCGTCACCGTTATCTTCTTGTGAAAATCTTGTTGATTTACCAAGGTAGTTGTCTAATGCTGATTTAATATCCATAATTATGTTTCTATATAAATATATCGTTATTTGTTAAATTGCAAAAGAGAATGGGAACCATTGAGTCGCCTCTTGTCCTATATTTGGTTGGTCCACTCTTTGAGCGGTAAGTCCAAATTTACACAGTATCTTTGTAGTACCTGGTGGTATATCAATATTTTGATTATCAAAATCAGATACTATTGAGCTTGAATCAATTTGGAATTTAATTTCGTTAACGAAATAACTATCTAAATCTTGTGTAAGAGTACCTTGTCCTAAAATTACCTGAACATATTGATTGTTTGATGTCGCACTCAATCTTACAAATTGATAATCTAATGTAGTATCTTGTTCTGTGTATTGGAAGTTCCAAGGAGATAACGCAGTATTTCCTGTTGGGTAATATTCGGGGTTTATGATTACAGTTAAATTATCATTATTGTAACTTGTAACCTGAATCATAATAACAGGTCCTGTTTGTTGTGGATTTGTATTACTATTTGGTGGAACTAATGGTGCGATTGTTGGTGGTGCCGCAGTTGTTTGTAATGGATTATAAGTAAACGTTGTTGTACTTGAGCCGTCACCATATACACCCTTAACAGTTATTACATTGTTTTGTGCAATTGTGGTATTACTAAACGGAACAATAACCACCACATTGGTTTCACTGTTAATAGTAATTCCTGTTGTTACCGTAACCCCATTTATCGTAACGGCCGTTACGGAACCTAAATCATTACCAATAATATTAACGATTGTACCTGTTACACCCGTTAATGGAGTAAACGATGTAATAGATGGCGGTAAACAAATAGGACCACTAACTGTTGTAGTGTTTTGATTATTGGTTGCACCTGTACCACCACTAGCAATTTGTTGTTCTTGAGCTTTATCAGCGGCTTTAACAGTATTATTAGCATCACCACTCAACTGTACTTCATTAGCAGATTTTAATCCTTTCTTAACGGTATCAAATAGTGTTTCAAATTCACTTTGGTTTTCATCAAAATATTCAGGGGTTATATTAGGGGTCTCATTTGTTGCTGGCGTCCAATAACAAACATAAAATTTTGGTAATCCTAACGGAGCATTTCCATTTTCACCAAATAAAATACGTCTCACATTTGGAGTTAATCTTGCAACCATAAAATCAAGGAATTTATCAAGACTATTAAAGTTCGCAATTGGTGTTGGGTTGTTTGTCGCATTTGAGTTTGAAACCGAAACACATGATGATTGTTTTTGTATAAAATATTGTGTACTTGGTCCCCAATATACACTTAATTCAACATTGGCAAAGTTATTATTATACCCATAGAACTTATCTTTATTAAATGTTTTAATATAACACATTAAGTAAATAAGGATTTGTAAATTTGCATTACTTGTTTTGGCAACAATGGCGTCGGCTAACTCTTGTGGTGTTAATCCAGTTGTCGCAGATTCGACAAAATCACCCCAAGTAACGTAGTTAGTATTTAACGATAAAGTACAACTATTTACAGCGGCTGCAGTGTTTTCACCTATTTGTGAAAGAAGTGCAGTTTTATTTATATTAGTATTTAATTTATCAGGTATGTTTTCTTTTTTCTTTAAAATGGCAGTTTCAATCTGAGTCAATAAATTTTGATTCAAACTTTGTAATAAATTATCAATAGATGGTAAATCATAAACACCTTGTCTAATTCCAGTAAAGTTTGTTTGAAACGAACCTGGTTGAATTATATGATTAACTTCGGTAATTAAGTAAGGACCATTAAACATTGGAACATGTCTTAAGTTGAAATACATGGTTGGTTGTAATAATGCATTACCCAAACAAGTTACATTAGATTGATAACTTCTCTTTTTGTATAAATTATATAATCCTACGTTTTGAGTCGCAACATTTTTACCATTAGCTTGGTCTACCATGTCAATTTGAGTCTGTATTGATTCTGATGTTGCCTTACCACTATCCATAGAAACCTCAAACGAATAAAATATATTTTGATTTCTTGTCCCAATATCAACATTAAAACCAACACATTTATTTGAAAGCGCCCAATCTTTTTTACCAACTTGATTTTCAATTAATGGATTTTCAGATGCTCGTCGTAGTTCAAATGAATCGTCCCTAAATCTTGAATTACCTTTTGGTAAATCTAATTGAGATGATGGTAGTCCCGCATAGAAACAAACAACCTTTGGACTTGATTTTCTATAATCAACATCCAAGAATGTACCCCACATGTTATCAGCGAATTCTAAAGAACCTTCAGCACTTTGTGAAAGAGTTGTTCCATCAGCATCCTGCACATTATAAAAATTAACATAAGCAGGTAATGGCATTACATTAAACTTATTTCTAATAAGGATTCCGCTTATGAATGTGAATACACTCATTTCCATATTAAATGATGATTCCTCAAAAGTTTTAGTTCCCAAAAGAGTATCTTTTAATGAGAAGATATCAACCAACAAAGTATCACCAATATTTCTTGATGCTCTGTCTAAGAATAAAAAATCTTCAAATAATGTTTTACTTGAGTAATCCCCACCCGCAATCCATTTATCGTTAAGAGCTTTGAATACCTCATAGTTTTCAACTTTAGATTGTTGTCCATCAATAACACTTTGTATTTTCTTTTCAGGTAATTCTTGTTGATTAGGTAATGCAAGTCGAACACCTGTTAATATTTGATTTAAAAATAAATTTTGAATTGCAGTGGTACCATTCAAATAAAGTTGTAATCTTGATTTGAATTCAACACTATTTAAAGTTGGTGTAAGAAGTTTTTGTGTAGCATATTGTTTAATCAATTGTGAACATAAAACAATATTATCAACGGTAAATCCAATGTTATTATCAATAAAGAAATCTGTAATGTATGAACCTTGATTGGTGTACGCCAAATTTTGAATGGTTGAAAACCCAATTTCAGTCTCTAACGCCAACCACTCCGCAGGATATTGAGCCTTAGATTGAGCCAACGTTATTCCACCCCCACTTGAAGGTAATGTGTTATTAATGTAGGTACCAAAATTAATTGGGTCCGTTACAACATTTGGTCCGTTATTGGATGCAATAAACGAATCAACAACTCTCCTTTTGTAATTGGCAGGATTTCCATACTTTAACATCACATCATATTCTAAAAATGATTTAATTGTATTAGAGAATGAAACTAATTGTGTGTTACCAAGAGTATTAAAATATTCTGAATTTGTCGTACCATTATTTGAATTTACCGTCATTAAACTTCTGAACAAATATTGGAAGTTCCTATATAGTGCAGTATTGTCAATTGGTGATTCACCAACAGGTACAACAACTTGTGGACCTAAATCAATATCTGCAATTGGTTTAGAGAAGTTTAAAAATTCTTGTTCAAATTTATCTAAAATACTTTTATCAAACACAGAGAATATTTCTTCAATGTTTGAATACTCGTCAGTAATCAATAATTTAAATGCCGATTGTTTTGTATTACCAGTTAAAATTTTATTAACATATTTGTCAGGAGTTGGCTTAACTATTTCTTCATTATTAAAATAACCGTAGTTTGGTGCCGACCATAACATCCTTACAGAACCATTATAAATTGAAGGATTATTTAAGAACGGAACAATTTGAACATTATTTTGTAATAACTCAACGTTTACTTGGTTTATAGGTGAACCAAATGAAGGGACAATAAAATAACTATTACTTGTTGTATTTCTATTTGGTCTACAATTAACCGCCAAGTTTTCTAAATCCATTACCGTATCAGGTAACACCACAGACCATGTTTCAATAGTTGAAATTTTTGGGAAACCAGTTAAGAGGTCAACAATCGAACTACTTGGGTTAATGTTTGAATCTTTAAAGTTATACACTTTCATACCACCACCAATACTTGCTTGAATTTCAGTGTTAGTATAACCTGTATATAAGTCATAACCATTATAAAATACGTTAAAGTCATTAATCACTTTAGGATAGAAACCTGTTTGTATTTTTGGGTTATTAACAGATGTTGTATTTTGTAATGTAATTTCTTTAATTCCGTCAAACTCAAATTTATATGTTTTTGTATCAGAACTTGTAACTGGGTCAAAATTAACTTTATAATCAAAATTGGTCCAAGCACTATCCAAGAAATCAACACCAGTTGTTTTATAGGTTTTATATCTATACCAAATAGAACCCATCTTTAACACCCAAGCATATGGCATTTTATGTATAGCCCCAAACTTTTTAAAACAAGATGCAATATAATCTAAATCGTTTGAAGAGTTTTGAGTCTTATATTTTTCTTTTAACGATGCTAAAGGTAATGAATTGATAAATAAATACGCCGCCTGAACATATGGATACTTGTCTTTCTTTCTCCAATTTAATACACCGTTTTGAATTGCATTCACCATGTATGGTGTATTCAACATGGTTGTTGTCGTTTCAGTTGTAATATTATTTATTTGTCTTGTATGATTAACATATCCTTCAGTCGGTATAAAATTATCGGGATTTTTTCTAGTATCTAAAAATATCGATAAATTAGTTGATGATATTTCACTAATAGGGTCTGTTACCGTTAAGTAAGAAAAATTAGTTACAGGTCTATTTGTTGTGTAATTATAAACACTATCAAAGTTTGATATTACATTTCTTTCTTTAAAGACTCTTAATACTTGTGTTGTATTATAAACCGAATTGTTTGCATTGGTACTACTTTGAGCCATATTACTAGAAACCCAACTAGGGTCCGTAAAAGGATACGTATCAATAACCAATGGGTCATTTGACGCATTTTTAACTAATTGTTCTAACGCCTCATATTTGGCAGGATTTTGAGGTTCTTTACCTAAATCATTTGTAGTAAGAATGTTAAACGAGTTTTCGGTTAAATTTCTAATGTAAGGAGTTACGTAGAAATCTCTTATGAATTCTTGATAAGCCCTACCAGTACCTTGGTTAGAAAAGTTAGACAAAGTTTGTTCGTAATTTTCCGCAGTTATATTATAATTTTTAAGTTTTAAAGTTAAAAATGGCGAACTAATACCTAAACTTGTAACAATATTAGTTGTTTCCGAACTTAAAATTAATTCGCTTAACTGACTTAACTGATTTCCATTAGCTCTAATGTATCCCGAATAATTGGCAGTTAAAAATTGTCTTTCCCAAATTTCATAGAAGAATTTAATCTCCTCTTTACTAACATACGCAATACCGTTTGATGGGTATTCAATAGCATTAATGTTAATTATATTTGTAGTTGCTTGACTATCTGTCGGTACTTGAGCGATTGGAGGATTAAACCTTTGAGTAATACCTCTCATATATTCTTCAACAAACTCAACTTCAGGCCATTTATCATAAAGGTAACCTTTAGTGATATCAACAACTGAAGGGTCCGCAATATATCTTAATTGAAAACGTCCTTTTTTATCGTCAGGGGTTTCTACAAAGAATTGTGGCCAAGGATAAACAGGAACTTGACTTGTCGATAACCCTTGGTTTTGATTTGCAGATTCTTGTGATTTTTTAATATTACCTAAAGTATCAGTACCAGGTGCCGATGATGGATTATCTAAAATAGATAATTGTCTGACTGGGTCATATTTTACATTCCATGCGTTTGTATGAACCTCATCCATTAAACGAATAAATGCTTCTGCTGACGCCATTATAACCGCACAAATATTTCTTACCGTTGGTCTAAATCCAAGACCGATTTTACTATCTTCGATTTTTCTTGAAAAGTCTGCCGTTAGTCTTGTTTCATAATCGGTCAACTTTCTATTGGCTTCAGCCTCAAGTTGATAAATTAAATTTTCAAATCTTGGTTCAACTTGACTTGTTACTGTATTTGATTTAAAAATAAAAAATGGGGGCTTAATAACATTAAGAGTATTTGTATTTACCTCAACACCTGTATTATATAAATTCTTTAAATAAGTGTCAGTCGACTTAGTATCAGCAGTGGTTGGTGATAATATTCCAGTTCGTTGAATTGTTGTTTTAGTTAAATCAATATCATTGACATTAACATTAATCAACATAGTATCATATGTAATACTATTTTTAATAGGTGCAGCACCTTTAACACCTAGTGTTGGGTTTTCCGCCAATCTTTCATTGAATTGTGAAGTAAACCCACTCAACAATGTTCGAGCGGCTTGTTGTCTTGTTGGGTCTTTTAATATCGTTTCTTTAAATGTATAAACATACGTTCCATTATTTAATACAATTGGTCTTAAGTCCATGTATGTATTATACCAAGACGTATCAGAAGCATAGATTTCATTATAATAATTTTTTAAAATTTCTTTGTAAGCCCTAATATTAGTCAATGGTTCTACATCCACTTTGGTATATGAATCGATGATGGTTTTTTCAAAGTTTTCTAATGAATTCATGAATTGAGCAAACGTCATTTCAGGGAAATCAGGGTCAAGTAACCCTTTGGCTTTGTACTCACTATAGACTTCAATTACTTTTTGATAACCCTTTTCACTTACAATTTGAGTAACCACATCATTTTGACTATTACTTGCCTGACCTGCAATTGTGTTACTTTGTTTTGTAGTTGATTCTATATTTTTATTACCCCCCTCAGCAGATGTTGGTGATTTAGAAATATCAAATCTTGTACTGTACATGTGTGGTGTCGCCAACAAGTGTCCCATTGATATTTCATTGAGGATGTTGAACTTATAACCAACAAATTCTAACTGAATTTGGTAATTACCACTAAACGTGTTAAATGAAGCGTGGAATGTCTTTAAGTTTAATTGGTATTTAATGGCTTGCCCATAAAACCCTTTAAGGGTTAAATAAAATGGAGGGTATGGTAAATTGAAGAATGCAGCATATGGTGAATTATCTCCCAACTCAAACAATGCCTTTCCTTGAATATCTTCAAGAAGAACAGTAACTTGGGGAATAAATGAACTACTTGTCCTCACATTAATTGATGTTATCCCTAATAAACCGTTATCAGTTGATGTATTACCAGGGTTATTTACAGTAACTCTATCGTATGGTTTTGTCCCATCATTTGGTGCGATAGTTTGGATTCTTGTTTGATTATCCCCTAAACCATTTTTAGCCCCCTTACCTGTTAGTTCATCATAATAACCTGTAGTTAAATATGTATTTTCTGTTGGTCTTAAAAAATTTATTTTAGCAACAGAAATAACTCTAGCTCTATCTTCAGGACTTCCTCCAACCGCCAACTTAGTTCTTGGCAATACTTCAGCTTCAAGGTTGGCAAACATAACCAAATTTTCATGGTCAACCAATCTTTCACTAATATTACCAAACGCATCAATAGTTTTATTTGGGTCAACAACAATAATGTTGTTATAATCAAATTCTACTAATACGTTTCCACTGTTGTCTCCTGGTTTGTTACCTGCCATAATAATAGAAATAGTTATCTAACGCCGCTTTATAGTCCTGTAATGAAGGTAGTAGTGGATAAGGAATAATCAATACCGCCCCATCGAATATATTATTTTCTAACCCTCCAAATTGTGGGTTCGCTTGTAATATTAACCAACCAAAATATGGTGAGTTATAATATTCTTGAGATACTACATCCAATCGACTACGTGCCACTTTATATATGTAAGACTTGTCTGTTGGTTTTTGAGGTAATTGCACAAAAGGAACAACGGTTTGTTCACCATTAATTAAAAAATCACTATATCTATTCCAATATTGATATGCCATTAGTTAAATTTTGCCTTTGAGATGAATACCTCGCTTGATACCTCATCGTCCCATGTTTTATTATTTGTGTTTTGGTTTTCAGTTGCACCTAAACCTTTAATCAACGCTATTTGTCCATCAGTATTTGCATTCTCCGTAGTATATGTAAATAACCTTTTTTTCTTTAAAGTGTAAGGTGTAAACTTTAAGAAATTTTGTAACTCTTGTGTTTGCATATGTTTAATAAACTCTTTAGTTATATCATTTTCATTTACAAACGCTGGTTTGGCAATCGTATTCCAATATTCATTGAATCGTGTTGTTAAGTTAGTTGAATTTTCTGGACTACCAATAAGACCTTGATTACTAATTATATTACCAATCATCGCATTTCTAAAGGTTTCATATTTTTTAGTATCAACAACATCGTCAGAAATAATCATATAAACTCTTCTAAATGGTACATCAATAAAATTTGAAAGATTACTAAATGGAATAAAGACTTTTTGATTTTCGGGTAACTTATAATTTGGAGGAAATACTAAGGTACCCTCATATGTTACCGTATTAAATTTAAATGCAACAGTTCCATTTGTAATTGTATTAAATTCAGTAATACCACTCTTAATAGCCAATATATCATTAGCTAATTCAATCAAAGTATCACTTGCACCTTGAGAACTAGGGTCCACGGTTGTTGTTGGTAATATAGTGTATGATATCACATTACCTGTCTTATCTTGTTTACCATCAGTACCTGAAGGTCCTGGATATGCAGATGGAAAATAAACAACAGTATTTGCTCTTGCAACATATCCAACATACACTTGTTGAACATTTGTCATGTCTTGAGTAATTTTTGTTATCGCATTTTGGTACGTACCGCTTTTTGTTTTAACAAAATTTGTATAATTTTCTTTAAGTTGTCTTATAATTTTATTTGAAAAATTGTATTCAGGTTTACTAATGAATTTAATAAACGGTTCATCATCTTTTTTAATATCCTTTAACAATTCCTCAACAACCACATTAATTCTACTTTCAGTATTGTTTGGTTTACCAAACATATTTACAGGTTCATTTTTATCAGCCAAGAACGCACCATCAGTATAATTTCTTTCTAACATCCATTGTTGACGTAAAGCATTATTATATTGATTAACACTTTCACTAATTTTATTTACAACAGTTGTAAAATACGTTTGAGTCTCTTCCAAAAATTTATCCATAAAACTTTCATAACTAATACTACCTGTTTGTCCTGTAGAAGTAATACTATTACTTAGAATTGTACCAATAGTATTCTCATTGGATAATCCGTTATTTGGTTGAGCACTATTAATTGTTGGAGGTACTACACCAGATATCGCAGCGAACTGTAAGAATTCTTTGTCCAATACTTGATAACTTGTATCGGTAACATCCGCCCTATCGTCATAAATTTCAGTATTAGCGTAGTAGTTAAATGTTAGAGCATTTTGTAATCGGTCAACAGATTCTTTTAATCCGCTACCACCAACAAAATTAAATGCCATTGTAACTTTAGCTATCATAGGTTGAACCCCAATACCTTCAGGGTTAATATCTAATCCTTCATAAGCAATGCTCAAACTTGTTGGTATAATCTTAGTATTATAAAAATCCCCAACCCTTAAAATAAGAACTGGTGGTGCCCCAAATGCCGTGTTGGTAGCATTATTATATTCCAACACATCTTTACCCCCAATAGATTTAACCACAGGTATTGTATCACCAGGTCTCATACATTGTTGTAGGAAAGTAAGTCTTGTATTTAAACCTTCAGGTGTCATTGAGTGAAACGCTGGTTGGAAAAACTTTAATTTATCTTTAAGATTATCATATACCATAGGTGTTTCTTCTTTGATAACCTCAAAATAATCACACTCAGATAATAAAGCTCTTAACACTCTTTTAGTAATATTGTCTTTTGGAGCCCAAGTCTCTTCAACAGTTGTTTGTGTTTCTGTGACAGTTACAACGTTACCTGTAACTACCGTGGTTTCTCTATTAGGTGTTGTGATGATAGGTTGTGGCTCTTGTAAATTAGTTGTTATACTTGATATAAACGCTCGTCTACACGCCATAGCACTTGTAGTAAACACATCTTTAGAACCCGCTTGTGAATCACCACCTACAGTATTCTCATCATTATCCGTACAATTTACCGTATTACCCATTTCCATTTCATCAATTGAATATGGTGCTTGAGTTTTTTTAGATTTTTTTGGTTGTGATGTTGTGTTTTCACCAAACCCTTCTCCACTTCTAAGAATTAATCTGTTTGATTTTACAAATTTACTAGTTGCAGGATACTCAGTAAAAAATTTAATAACCGAAGCAATTCTTCTAGCTGAAAGTTCTTTATTATAACTTTGAGTGGCAGGTGCCGAACAACTTGAACTAATTGTAATTGTTATGTTAGTATTTTGTTCACTATTAGTTGTTAATAGTTCCGCAATTTTATCTGCCAATTGTTGACCAATTTGATAGTTTGGTGTCACAACCGTATTAAAAAACTCATCTAACTGAGCCCCATTTGGTTTACTATTATATAAAGCAACGTTTCCTGGTGCAGTATATCTATCATACTCTTGAGTATAATTTGGAGCCGTTTTTGGTTTTGGATAATCATTACCAAAATAAAATGCAATTTGTTGGTATTTTTTTAAATCGACCGCTCCTGTTGCTTCACCACCACCAGAACCTGTTACACCACCTCCACTGTTAGATGCCGCCAATTGTGGGTTATCACCATCAAGAGTACTAATAACATATTGCATCTGTTCTCTTGTAATTTCTTTAGAGGTAATCGCTTGTTGGATTTGGAATAAATCGTTTGGATTAATTGTATAATATTTTTTGGCAAGTTCATATAAATCGTATTTTCTACATCCTGCAAAGAATGAATCTAAAATACTATCAATTCTTGGTTTGTTTGTTTCGTTTGCTAACACCTTGTTAACAATAACATTTAACACTGAAGGATGGTCAACAACAATATCCCATGTTAAACTACCTGTTCTACTTGTACTTTTGTAAGTATAAATTGGTTCAGGTCTTCCAAGGAATTCGTTTGGATTCCAGTTAGCCTGTACTGATTCGTTGAATGTTAAGTTATATGGTGGGAACCACATTACTCTACCTCCATTTGGTCCTCGTTCACAAACCGCCAAGTCTGAAACCGCAAAACCTGGTGTGTTTGATGTTGCCCATGCCAAGTTCTCCAATGAGAACATATATTT
>Ga0164292_10004141_pt1 | contig 11802 bp, 11 predicted proteins | sample GEODES117metaG_FD_111486 | JGI IMG/M metagenome (GOLD analysis project Ga0164292, IMG submission 111486) | Eutrophic lake water microbial communities from Lake Mendota, Wisconsin, USA - GEODES117 metaG | ecosystem: Environmental > Aquatic > Freshwater > Lake | place: USA: Lake Mendota... | reverse complement strand
GTTCTCTACAAATTCCACCCCAAATTCTTTAAGTGCGTCGAACTGTCTAAACGATGATGGTTCGGCGCAGGTAATCGGCAAGTTCTTATGCTTAGCCTGAATAGACTTGAGTCCATCAATTGTTGTGGCGGCTTTTACATATTCAACGGTAAATCCTTCAGCCTCAAGTGATTGCGCAAAGTGGCGCGCACTAGAGATTAAGAAGAAAAGTCTCTCTTTGTGCCAGTTGCGACCCGTCGTCATGCGAGCGCTTTCGACAAAGGCAATTAGACCGTTCTTAGGGTCCGCCCCTTTGAGAGCCCCAAAGTTACGATGTAAATGATCAAATGGAATATAAATAATGCGCTTCATTTATTCTCTCGGCATCGATCGCTGCAATACTTAACTTCAGGCCAGTTCTTGGCCCACTTCTTGCGCCATTCAAACTCCAGACCACAACGCACGCAGACTTTAGGCGCAAAACCGTTCTTTGCTTTAGCAACGCGTGACATTAGGCAATAGTAGATCAGTGTTTAAGAACTTTCATGGGACGATTAAGGCATGAGCAAAGAGATAAATTCATCAACTATTCGCCGCTATAACTTGATTGCGGGCTTTTTCCACTTAATCCAAATGTTCGCAGTTATCGCCTTAGCTAATGATTTCACGCTACCAATCGTGGCCAGGTATATGACCGGTCCTCCCGGTAGCACATTTGCTGAGCCAATCACTTTGCTCGATACCCCAGTTGGATTAACCGTGGCACTTTTCCTTGGTCTATCTGCATTCTTCCATTTCCTAGTCGCCTCACCTCAGTTCTTTGATCGATATCAAAGCGGATTAGCCCAGAGTCGGAATTATTTCCGCTGGGTTGAATATTCAATTAGCTCCTCAGTAATGATCGTTCTGATTGCGCAAATCGTGGGTGTCTCAGATGTTGCGGCAATAATTGCCATCTTTGGCGTTAACGCATCGATGATTCTTTTTGGCTGGCTCCAGGAAAAATATGAGACGCCAGGAAATGGCGGATGGCTACCATTTATTTTCGGCTGCATCGCCGGAATAGTTCCGTGGGTTGGTTTGGTTTTCTATGTCTTTTCAATCAAGGGCATCGGTGATGCCTCGGCACCAGCTTTCGTATACGGAATCGTCTTTTCACTATTCGTCCTCTTTAACATTTTTGCCATTGTGCAATATCTGCAGTACAAGAAAGTCGGCAAATGGGCTCAATACTTACGTGGCGAGAAGACCTATATAACTCTTTCTCTCGTTGCTAAGTCAGCGTTGGCTTGGCAAATATTTGCTGGAACCTTGGTGCAATAAAGCTAGTTTCGCCTAGACTCGTAAAATGAATGGTTCGCTTGCTTTAGTTGGTTCAGGTGAGTACCTACCTGCCATGTCGAACTTCGAAGGCTCGCTAATTGCCGATGGTGTTAAAAATGGTAAAGCCGCGCGCTACTTACAAATTCCAACCGCAGCTGGCCGTGAAAGTGAAGATCGTTTGGAATACTGGCGATCACTTGGCCAACGACAGGCAGATGTTCTAGGTGCTGAATGTACTTATCTACCGATCTACTCACGCGAAGATGCTTTTAATCAAGAATATGTTGATGCTGTTGCGGGCAGCGGGCTGATGTATATGTCAGGGGGAGACCCACATCATCTCGCTGAAACTCTCATTGATACACCCTTATGGTCGGCCATGATTGAGAATTGGAATACCGGCGCATCTCTAGCTGGATGTAGCGCAGGTGCGATGGTGCTTAGCTCGCAGATTCCCAACTTTCGTTTGCTTAAGAAATCGCCAACTGCTGGGTTAAATCTGCTGCCTGAGATTCGTGTTATTCCACACTTTAATAAGTTCTTTAAGTGGATTCCTGAAAATGCTGCCAAGGTTTTACTGCATGTTCCTGATGATGCGATTTTAATTGGCGTCGATGAGTTAACTGCGATTGTAAAGCGTTCAGGCGAAACCCATTGGGTAGTAGTAGGCGAGGCAAAAGTTCATGTACTAAAGGGTCTGCCAGATCAACAATTACATGATGGCGAACAGATTCATCTTTCAATCACGAAATAGAAGCACTCATTCCACTAGTACAGAAAAAAGCAAAAACCCCGCTGCTATTAACAACGGGGTTTTCGAAGCTCACAATTCGTGAACACCACCATGACTAAGTAAAAGAACAGTATCAGTTTTTATCTATCCACAGGAATTCTTCAATTCAAATTTCTATCTAGTTTCATTCCCTATGTTTCGCCTGCGTAGCTCTGTAGCTCACTGGATAGAGCGCCACCGTGACTGAGCTGGAAGTAGCGGGTTCGATTCCCGCCAGGGCTACGCACACCAAATGGCCCCACGGTTAGTCTCGAGGGGCCATTTGTATTTCGCAAAGTAATAATCTGGCACCCTTTATATTCCCAGAGCAACAAAGTTAACCTACTCTTTTGACATGAGAAGCTTACGAACCTGGCTAGCAGTAATAGTTTTAGCTGCCTGGACTTCTATTTCTATTGTCTATCCACAGATAGGTCAGGCTCACGGCGGTAAAGGTTCAGTTGAAGTTATACCTGGCGTAAACACAAATACGATTTCACCTGCAGAGGTTATTCCTGGTGGCGAATGCGGAAAAGTTGGCAAAACAATTAACATTTCTGATTTCAAATACTTCTGTGTAAAGACTGGGACAAAATTACGTTGGAGCAAGGGTGTCAAAATGATCGCCCCCAAACCAAAAGGGTTAAGAGACATATTTGGAACCCTGACTTCAGAAGAAGCCTTAGCCGTAGAGAAATTGGTTGATATTGCGTGGGAAAAAGGAAAGCCAGCAACTCAGTTTGTTACCAGTAATGTAAATGATCGTGTTAAGGGAACCACTTGGGCAAACGATAATGCCGCAATGTTGCCTGCGATCACTCGAATTTTGGATGGTGCGGGTGCTCCACTTTCCAGCAACGTCGATTGGTATGTTTGGTGGGACCTAGAAAGTTTGCAGCCAAAGCTGCCGACAAATTGTTGGGCGAAAGATACTAGGTTCTTTGATGTGAAATCAGTGGGTGCGGGCTACTGTCGGCCAAGTACCATATTTGTTTTCTTTGAAGCGTATCAACAGTGGTATCCAAAAGAAGGTTTTCTTGAGAAGTACCCAAATGAATGGGATAAATACGGAATTGCATCAGTAACCGCTGGCGAAGTCGCTCACTTTGCCCAGCAAACTTATGGCGAAAAATTTGGACACCAATCATTTAATTTCTTACCAGCTTGGCTTCGCGAAGGCCCAACTGTTCTATATAGTGCAATGGCCTATGCAAAACATATGAATATTCCCTATTCAACCGTTCGAAATTTAGCTCTGCAACATTTTAGAACTCTAAAATGCGGCGAAGTACCGCTAACGGATCTATTGATGTTCGCTACTTCGAATTCACTCTGCGAATATAGCGGGGGCTTTCTAGCCGCTGAGTACATGGTTGCCAAGAGTGGCGATATTTTGGCGCCATTTAGATATCTAGAGAGCAAGATGCCTGGCGACGGCGAGGTCTGCCAGGAACCTTATCGAATCTGTCGCCCATCATATGAATCAGTGATTCGAGAGATCTACTCAAAGGATGTAGATGCCTGGCATGCCGAACTTCAGCAGTACATTATTAAGTGGGCTTATTAGAACTATGGAACTAATTCGCAAAGCAACGCAAGTCTTGCTCGGCGCAGCACTGATCTATGCCGGCATCTCACACCTAACAACTAGCCGTCTCGAGTTCCAGGCTCAAGTCCCTGGTTGGGTTCCGCTTTCAGCCGACTTTGTTGTACTGGCTTCTGGGGTGGTTGAGATACTTCTAGGTTTAGCACTTGCTTCATTGCGTTATCGAAAAGAAGTTGGTATTGCTACAGCGCTTTTCTTTATCGCAATTTTCCCTGGAAACATTTCGCAATATGTAAATGGAATTGATGCATTTGGCTTAGACACCGATCGTGCTCGCGCAATTAGATTGCTTTTCCAACCCTTACTCGTACTCTGGGCGCTATGGTCGACGGGAGTCTGGCCGAGGGCTAGAAAAGTAAATCGCCGCGGCAAGTAGGCAAATCGAAGATTAGATAAGAATCTAGGCTCAGTACGCCTAAAGTTTTCAGTTTCAACGCGCCAAGTTCAAGGTTCAGACCTACCATTTACGCAGTTGCTCAAGCAACGAAAATGGGGGAGAGATCATGGACGAAAAAGGTTTATTAGAGCTTTGGAACACAAAGCGCTCACAGGTTATAAATGCTCAAATCGCACCAACTCTGCTTTTGATTGCTGTTTTCGTATTGGCAGCTTTCGGTAAGTTTGAAACCGCTAATGATGCAACTAAGTATTTAACTATTGGCGTGGCTGCTGCAACTGGAATTCTTGCGATCATTTCGCAGTATGCAACTATTCGCGAAGCCGAAATTCTTCTAGTAGATCTCAAAAGGTTAGAAAAGCCGTCAGAGTTATCTAAGAAGATTGCTGATTCGCGTGGCCTCTTGTCACTATCAGCCATTGCAATGGTTGGACTAGGTCTTACCGTCTTCGCACTCGTTGTCTGGGCAGTTCTCGGATAGTTAAATGGAAAAGTTTCTTGTTATTGGAGTCTTCACCATGATCATTGCCGCTTTCTTGGTCGCTTACGAAAAACCAGGAAAGAGCAAGAAAAAGATCACTGGTCGAGGTGGAGACTTCGAGTCCTGACCGATTCACAGATAGCTCGGCTCTTCATAAAAGCTTTAGTTGCTTTCTATCGTGCTCTAACTTGCGCGTGTCCTAAGCATTTGCCTCATGATGATTTAAAATTATGCCAAGTACCTGATCTGGTGCGTAAATCTCAAGGGGACTTCGTGCATAAACACATTCAGGCTAAATATCGCCCATCATCGTTAGTCGTAGTGGCAATCATGCTCCTTGCGTCAGTTTTGGCGCAACCAGCACAAGGTGCAGAGACAGCTGGCTCTAAGTGCACAACGCTTGGCAAAACTGTAGTCAAGGGAAAGACAAAATTAACTTGCGTAAAGGTAACTGAGTATAAGTGGGCTGCCACTCCAGTTAAGCCTGCCCTTGCCTCAATCTATAACCCAGTTCTTCCTGGAAATAAATTTAAAGTCAACACAATTCAATTCCAAGCTGGCGCTGTGAACTTTGAGTTCGGGGCTGAAGTTTGCAGAGAGAACATATTCAATGATGGCTGTGTCTTTAGTCAGGGTTTGACCGGTTCTGTAGATCCTGATAGCCCAAATAGATGGATAGGTGTTGATCTAATATTGACCAATTTAACGAGTAAAACTGTTGAAGGCCTAGATCTGAATTTTACTTTTTACATGATTCTTTCTGATGGCAAATACATTGAAAGTGATCAAGGGTTAACTTATGAGAATTCGCCTATTGAAATAACACTACCGGCCAATAAACCAACAACTATGCGGATTGCATATGCGCTACCAAAGACAGTTAATAACCTCAACCCAATTCTGGTTGTCCGCGACAACTCAGCTGCCAAATCGAAAGATTATTTCTTTTATCTAAATTGGTAAATCACTAAGGAATCGGCTTGGGTGAAAAATTAGGCACAGATCCAGTACTCTCGGCTGGAATGGGTTTTGTCGAAGTATTTGGGATTGGCTTGCTTGATGAACCAGGCAATGGTTTTTTTGTATTGAGTGGGACTGGCTTAGGCTTAAAGAGTGTCGGGGTAGGTTCTGGCGTAGTCGGCTTAGCAGTCGGCTTAGCAGTCGGCGTAGGAGTTGGCGAAGCAACATCTACGTAAACACTTCGCGTTCCGCCAATATAGGCTGGTTTAGCGAAGAACGAGATGGGAAGCGGATCCAATGCACCTCTCATGAAGTCATTCCAGATGCGTGCTGGAAATGATCCACCAGTAACCGAACTCAAACCACCAATTCCCCTTAACTGCTCTTTAGGACTATCGCGAAAGAAAGCAACTGATGTAGCTAAATCTGGTGAGTAACCAGTAAACCAAGCAGATGCGTTGTCTTGAGAAGTTCCAGTCTTTCCAGCAATTGGGCGAGGAAAGGAACCTAAGACTGAACGTGCCGTGCCATTACGGATTACGCCAGAGAGAGCATAGTTAAGATCAGCCATAACTTTCTTTGAAAATACTCGCTTACTTTCCTCTTTTGCTTCATAGATTAATTCACCTTCGCCATTGAACACCTTTTTTACCAGGTATGGTTTTGAATAGATTCCGTTAGCTGCAAAAGTTGCATACGAAGATGCCACGTCAATTACTCGTGGGCTTGATACGCCAAGTACAACCGAAGGTGTTGCAAGCACTTGAACATTTGAAGGTATGCCAGCTCGTCTTGCAGCATCGACAACTTGTGCAGCACCAACTTTAAGTCCGATCCTGACATAGACCGTGTTGATAGAACTCGCAGTTGCTCGGTATAACGAAACTGGTCCAAAACTAGTATTTCCATAATTAGAAACTCGGTAGTTACCTGAGTTGGTTCTAAATGTTTGAGGTGAACGCCCATCCCATACCGTTGATAATGAATATCCACTTTCAAGTGCGGCAATTAATGCAAACACTTTGAAAGTAGAGCCAGCCTGTGCAATTGCCTGAGTTGCATCGTTTAATTGGCGATCTAGATAATTCTCGCCACCATAGAGTGCAACTATCTCACCTGTTCCAGGTCGGATAGATGCTAAGCCAATGTGCAAATCTTTAGGTGCATCTTTAGGCCTCTGTCTTTGGACAGCTAATTCAGCGTATTTCTGAGCGTTCTGATCAAGTGTAGTAACGACTTGATACCCACCGATAGTTAAAACATCCTCGCTAAATCCTAAGTCTGCGAGCTCGGTCTTAATGGCTGCAATTAAATGCCCACGATTTGAGGAGTTAATTTCTTCTACTTTTTCTGTTGCAAATTCAGGGAAAACAATTGATCTCGCTTCAACATCAGTGAGCCAACCTCTCGAGACCATATTCATTTTAATTCCATTAAATCGAATTACTAGTCTTGTAAAATTGCCAGGCTTGAACTCAGGATCGTAAGTTGCAGGGGATCGCACGAGAGCTGCAAGCACTATTGACTGAGCTGGATTTAGCGCACTAGCACTTATTCCAAAATATTTTCGTGCCGCCATTTCAACTCCGTAAGAGTTACGACCAAAATAAACAGCATTTATATATTTCTCGAGGATCTCAGATTTACTGTAAGTAGCTTCTATCTTTAAAGAAATGAAGACCTCTTTAACTTTTCTAGAAATCTTCTGCTCAGGTTTTAAGTAGGCGATCTTCGCGTACTGCTGAGTTATGGTTGAGCCACCTTGAGTTGAATCTGAAGTGGCGTTCCTTAAGAGAGCTTTTACTATAGATACAGGGTTAATCCCACTATGTGAATAGAAGTAGCTATCCTCGGCCGCCAGGATTGCTTCTTGAAAGTGACGAGGTACCCGAAACAGTGGAATTTCGACTCGATCTTCTCGATAAACGCGCCCGACTTCGCTTCCATTCGAGTACTTAAACAGCGATGTCTTACTTGAGGTGTAACTATTCTGAACGGAAATAGTAGTGGTGTTGTAAGCAACCAAGAACATTATAACGAAAACAAAAATTATTGATAAGAAGATAACTAGAAAATGCGACTTAAACCAATTCCAAATTTTATGTTCTCTTCGTTTTTTTGCTATCACTAGAGTAAAAACCCAACCACGAAATCATGGCTTGTATTCTTCAAGATCAGACCCTTTCTGTCGAAAGCTTTAGTTTCTTGATCCAGAAAAATCAATCTGAGACCCGACCAACGATCCTTCGACTTGAAGGAACTCTTAGTGCCGCCTTATTGGTTTACCCACTCTCAAATTGTACTTTTCAAGGCCAAAGAACTGGCTAGGCGTGCCGAATTTGATCCTGACCGATAAGATTTCACCCTACTTACTTAAGAAAAGAGTTGTCATGGGAGCTTGCACCTGTACTTACACCAGAGATGAAGAGAAAAACTGCGACGGTACACATAAAGTTGTAAAGGCTGTAAAGGCTGAGCTTGCGGAAAAGCTTGAAGCCAATGGCTTTCCTCACGCATCAGAATATGTGAAGAACAACTAAATATTTACTGCGTTAGCAAAAAATCTAATTGGGCCTGCGTGATGAAGCGAAACTTTCTCGCCTAAGACAAAATCAAATGGACCAGGAACACGAACCTTTAATTCTTGTCCAGATATATCAACGGTAATCATCGCGTCGTGTCCGTAGTAGTCAATTTTCTCGATAAGACCAATCGCAGTTGCCTTTGAAAGATCACGGTCAATTTTTATCTCTTCGGGACGAATAACAATGTGCCCTTTTTCAACTGCAGCGCCATTGGCTAATGAGTTAAAGAGATAAGCAGTGCCACCATCGGCCATCTTGGCTGCATCTAGAACCAAGGCATCGCCGGTGCCAATCGCGGTTTCAAGTGAAATCGGCGCGGAGTAAACCGACTCAGGTGAACCTTGCTGAATAATCTTGCCTTCACGCATAAGTGCGACAACATCGGCTGAGACAAGTGCCTCTTCGCGGTCATGTGTTACCAAGATTGCAGTTGTATTCTGCGCACGCAGCAAATCAATGACATCAGAGCGCAAATCTGCACGCAGTTCGGCATCGAGTGCTGAGAAAGGCTCATCTAACAAGACTAGAGCGGGCTTGATCGCTAGTGCGCGAGCTAAAGCAACACGTGTTTGTTGGCCACCGGAAAGTTGGCTGGGCATGCGGTTTTCAAAACCTTGCAGTTCAATTAACCCAAGCATCTCTTTAGTGATCTGGCGAATTTTATCTTTGGTAAAAGTTGAGCGATCTAGGCCAAATGCGATGTTCTCGGCCACGTTTAGGTGCGGAAACAAAGCACCTTCTTGTGGAACATAACCAAGTTTTCGTTTATGAGACGGCAGCACTAGTGAAGAAAGTGAAACCAACTTACTTCCAAAGCGGACAGTGCCATGAGTCGGCTGCACCAAACCCGCAATACTGCGCAATAGCGTAGTTTTGCCACAACCCGATGGCCCAAGAAGTGCTGCGATCTGACCTTCGGCAAGTGAAAACGATAGATCGTCGAGAATTAACTTTTTCCCCAAAGTTACCTTGAGGTGGGAGATCTCAAGTGAGCTCACTTTTGACTCCTTGCATTCTCTTGAATAAATGTGCGATCTGATTTATCCGGACGACTAATCAAAAATGTGGGCATCGCTGCGACTAGAACCAAGATTAATGCATACGGCGCTGCTTCGTTAAATCGGTTAATTGCAGCAGCCGACCAAATCTGTGTCGCCAAAGTGTCAAAGCCAGTTGGCCGCAGCATCAATGTGGCAGGCAGCTCTTTCATGGCGGTGAGAAATACCAAGATAGTTCCTAGCCCAATTCCGGGTGCTGCAATCGGGGTAACAACCTTTTTGATTACCTGCCATTGATTCATACCCAGTGTTGCGGCAACATCTTTAACATTTGTAGGAACTCGCGAGAGTGACGAACTCATGCTGGCAACTGCTTTGGCTAGAAACAATAGAGCGTAGGCAAAGGCTAGTAAAAATGTGGTCTGATACAGAGCGCCGAGTTTTGAGCCAATTGAAACTAACGCTAATCCGATAACAACACCCGGTAAGCCATGACCGATAGTGATGATGCGTTGTGCGTAGCGACCTGTAGGGGTTTTAGCACCTGATAAAACTATTCCAAGTGGTGCTGATAGAACCAGCGCGATCAAAGCGCCGAAAGCTGCGACCAGAATGGTAGAAATCGAAGTGCTAGCAAGTTCGCCCCATTGGATCGCAACACGATTACTCATAAACCGAGAGATCAATACAAAAAATGGAATAACGACTGCAACTAATGAAAATACAGCGAGGACTGCGATAACCGCAACGCGCAACCAAGCTTTATTGATGAGCGAATTCTTAGTTGAATAAAGTTTTACCATGCCTTCATCGGGGCTCTTTTGCTTTACTTTTTCATCTGCCAGTACCACGAGTGTAGAAAAAGCAATTAGCACTAGTGAAATAACCGCAGCTGCGCTTCGATCATATGAAGCGCGATACATATTCTGAATTGTCACGGTCAGGGTTTCAACATTTAACAAAGAGACTGCGCCAAAATCACTAATTGTGTAAAGCGCTGCTAATAAAGCTCCGGCGCTGATATGTCCCTTTACTTGTGGGAATACCACTCGTCTAAATGTTTGCGGAATTGATAACCCAAGTGATCTAGCTACTTCTATCTGCGCGCCATCTACTGTGCGCAGACCCGCAAGCGTTGCCAAAATAACGTACGGCAAAGTTGTCACAGAGAGAATAAAGACGCCGGCAAGGAAGCCAGAGAACTCAGGAATCAAAGCGATCCAGGTATAGGTAAAAACATATGATGGAATCGCTAGGGGCAAAACTGCGGGGATGATCAAGATTCTGCGCATCGGCAACCTAACAAAGTGCAGCCCACAAGCCAGAGCCACACCTAGCGATACCGTAATAAAAACAACGCCAAACACCAAAGCCGATGTGGTTAACAGAACTTCGAGCGTCTTTGGGCGCACTAGCAGCTGGGCTATTTCATTGACTGACTTTTCGCTAGAGCGCACCAAGAGATAAACGATTGGAATCAGCGCTAAAGCCGCAACAATTGTGACAGCACCGTTTAGCACGCCTCGGATTACACGCTGATTGCGTGCACCTTTAGTCAGTGTCGTACGAGCGCTTTCGGCAATTGTTGTAGGCATTGTTAAAGCAGGCCAACCTCAATCAAAAGGTCTTGGGTAGCTTTGATATCTTTCAGTGAATTCAGATCAACAGTTGGTGCACCGATCTGAGCCAAAGCCGGCATGTCAGCTGGAGCTTTAGCTCCTTCAAGTAATGAGTATTCATGTGTCTCGGTCACAAACTTTTGCTGTACCGCCACCGAGGTTAAATAGTTAATCAGATCTTGCGTAGCTGCATACTTTTTACTGGAAGCCATAACCCCAGCTCCCGAGACATTGATTAGATTTCCAAGATCGCCTGGCTCAAAGAATTCGACATTTACCTTGACTTCACGACCAAGAGCTTCGCTGACTTCCCAGACGTAATAGTGATTAACTAATCCGATCGAGATTTCGCCGCGATCAATTGCTTCTACAATCGCGCTATTCTTCGGATAAATTTTCACGCCGTTTGCTTGCAGTCCCTCAAGCCATGACTTAGCAAATTCTTTACCATTGGCATTGATCAAGGCGGTTAAAAATGCCTGGAATGAAGCATTCGTTGGCGCGATACCAAGTTGATTCTTGTAAACACTACTTGTTAAATCTGTAACTGACTTTGGCAACACTTTCAATCGCTCAGGTGAATAAGCAAAGACGCGTGCGCGACCTGTGACCCCAACCCAGTTGCGATTAGCTGCTACAAACTTCGCCGGAATTTCTGATGCAACATCTGCGCCTAGCTCGGTAAATAAACCAGCCTCGGCAACTGCGCCAAGGGAGCCAGCATCTTGAGAAAGAAATAGATCAGCAGGGGAGTTGCTTCCTTCTTCCAGAATCTGGGCAGCCAACTCAGCTGAATCGCCATAGCGGACATTTAACTTGATGCCAGATTCGCTTTCCCATTGCGCAAAAAACGGAGCGATAAATTCCTCAGAACGACCTGAGTAGACCGTTAACTCTGTGACCTCTTGGGCCTGCTCGTTACTCGATGAGCAGCCAGTTAATAAGGATAGAAACAGAGCTGAAGCGCCAGCTAATGCGGCCAAGCGGAACTTATTCGACATTGTTCTTCTCTCGATCGGGACAGGCTAGGCCTAAACTCTATGGCAAAGGCAATAATTACGCAACATAAGTGTTGCGTAATT
>Ga0164292_10004139_pt1 | contig 11803 bp, 8 predicted proteins | sample GEODES117metaG_FD_111486 | JGI IMG/M metagenome (GOLD analysis project Ga0164292, IMG submission 111486) | Eutrophic lake water microbial communities from Lake Mendota, Wisconsin, USA - GEODES117 metaG | ecosystem: Environmental > Aquatic > Freshwater > Lake | place: USA: Lake Mendota, Wisconsin... | reverse complement strand
TTGTCGTACCCTTGATTACTAGATTTGAGCCATCATCGTTAAAGCTCAAGAGTTTAGCAGTCCAGTCCCAATAGCCTATTGCTAGTAAGTTACGGCTAGGGTGAAATGCTACAGACTTAACCCCACGAGTATGTCTATGAACATTTGCCGTACCCGTGCGTACTAAGTTTGAACCGTCGTCATTAAAACTCCATAGGTTGGAAGGCCCATAACTATCAATTGAACCGGTTGCTAGTAAGTTACTCGTTGGATGAAATGCTACAGAAAGAACATAACCAGTTTGTACAATTCTTGTGTTAGCAGCCCATACTGGATTTGAGCCGTCGTCATTAAAGCGCCAGAGTTTGGAAGTCCCATAACTATCACTTGAACCGGTTGCTAGTAAGTTACGGCTAGGGTGGAATGCGACAGACAAAACCGGCTCACTATTATTCGGTAAGGTACTTATTTCTCTACAAAACTCTCCTACAAAAGGTTTACCACCTTTTAATTTATTATTCTTTTTTGAACGTTTAATCATTTATATAATAATCAATGATATTTTATAAATGTTATCTTCTACACTGGTCTATTTTATTTCTTAATTTTTTAATCCACAAAGTAGTTAACCTTAATTTACTATCTTTTTCAGGGATACTACTACTCTGTAATAAGCTTTCTAATTTTACTAATTTCTCTAGTAAGTCGGATGCCTCAGCACAGTCTCCAGGTATATTATATAAGCTTAACCAGGGTATAGAATCATATAGACTGATACAACTCGTATCATCAACAGAGCAAAAACCAGTCACTCGAGCTGCCTGAACAACAGGTTGAGAGTAGCTATCTTCGACACTAGTGGGCGGTAATCCTTGCTGTAATGATTCACGGGATGAAAATTCTAAATATTTTTGTGCTTTCATACTATCGGGGTTCGCTTTACTAGCCTGATTATATATTTCTAGAACATTTCCTACCTCTTGATTTAATACGCTTCTCATTGTAGATTTTGACCATGTACCGTCTAATTTGGGATTTTCGGTGAGTTTTCCTATTAGTTGTGTAGCTAGACGTCCCTTGGTTAAGGCGAGTCGTCGACGGTATTCTGTAGATAATTTACTACAATCCCAAAGTTTAGCAGTCCTATCAAATGAACCTGTTGCTAAAAAATGTCCATCGGGATGGAAGGCTACAGATCTTACCCAGTCTGTATGCCCCGTTAAAGTTTCGATACATCGTGGATTAGAGCCGTCGTCATTAAAACTCCATATTTTTGCGGTGTTGTCTCGAGAGCCTGTTGCTAAAAAATTACCATCGGGATAGAACGCAAGAGAAGTTAGATACTGAGTATGCCCAGTTAAGGTAGATATACATACTAGATTAGAGCCGTCGTCATTAAAACTCCAGAGTTTTGCTGTGTTATCCGATGAGCATGTTGCTAGTAAGTTGTGACTAGGGTGAAAAGCTACAGAATTAACTATATGAGTGTGCCCATCAACATTTGCCGTATCCGTACATACTAGATTTGAGCCGTCTTCATTAAAGCGCCATAGTTTCGCTGTTTTGTCATCTGAGCCGGTTGCTAATAAGTTACGGCTAGGGTGAAACGCGACAGAACGAACATCGTCAGTATGACCATTTGCCGTATCCGTACATACTAGATTTGAGCCGTCTGGATGAAAACTCCAGAGTTTCGCTGTCTTGTCGAATGCGCCTGTTACTAGTAAGTTACGGCTAGGGTGGAATGCTAAAGAACTAACAAATTTCCTATGCCCATTAACATTTGCCGCACCAGTGCATATTGGATTAGACCCATCTGGATTAAACCGCCACAACTTTGCTGTATTCTCACCAGATCCTGTTGCTAGTAAGTTACCGCTATGGTGGAAGGCTACAGAAGTAACCCAGTTAGTGTGCACTCCAAGATTTGCTGTAGCAGTGCATACTGGATTTGAGCCGTCTGGATGAAACCGCCAGAGTTTTGCGGTAGTATCAAAAGAGCCGGTCGCTAATAAGTTACAACTAGGGTGGAATGCTACAGAAGTAACCTCACGAGTGTGCCCAGGTAAGCTGCTTATTTCACTACAAAACTCACCTACAAAAGGCTTACCACCTTTTAGTTTATTATTCTTTTTTGAATATTTTACCATTTATATAATATTCACCGATATTTTATAAATGTTATCTTCTACACTGGTCTATTTTACTATTTAATTTTCTAATCCATACTCCAGTTAACCCTAATTTTTCTATATCTTTCAGGATACAATTATTACTGTTTAAGAGGTTAACATTTTATTCATATAGTACTAGACTACTTTTTTATTTTACTGTGTATATAACATTTTCTTAACTTTTCTTCTACTTCTACGACCTCCAGGCATTTTATCTCTATCTGCTTCTTGACGAGGACAGTCTATACAACGGGATTTACTTCTTTGGTTAAATATTTTCATATATTCCGGATCAGTCGCAGCCCGAGCGGCAGCCGCAGCATCATCCGCTTTACACCTTTCACACTGAGGAAAATCACTATTTGGGATTGACTTTTCCTCACCGCGTAAAAATTCTAAATATTTTGTAGCTTTCATCCTATCAGCGTTCGCTCTAGTAGCTTGAGTATCTAATCCTAGAACATTTCCTACACGTTGCTGTAGTAAATTTCTCATTAAATGTTTTTCCCTTTTATCTGTAGATTCTGTTAGTTCTCCTATTAGTGATGAAGCTAGACTTCCTTGTGTTAAGGCTAGTCGGCGCCTGTATTCAGTCAAATTACTACAATCCCATAGTTTAACAGTATTATCCCATGAACCTGTTGCTAATAAGTTACCCTTTGAATTGAAGGAGACTGATGTAACTCCGTTAGTGTGCCCGGTTAAGGTTTCGATACATACTGGATTAGAGCCATTATGTTCAAAAATCCACAATTTGGTTGTGTTATCTCTGCTGCCGGTTGCTAAAAATTTACCACTTGGGTGGAAAGCTACAGAACTAACCCCGTCAGTGTGTCCATTTAATCTGGCGATAGGAGTATTATCTATAGAACCGTCAGAGATAAAATTCCAAAGTATAACAGTCATGTCCAATGAGCTTGTTGCTAATATGTGCCTGTTAGGATGGAATGCTACACAAGTTACACTACCAGTATGTCCTATAAAGGTTTTGATACATTCTGTATTAGAACTATCTGGTGTAAAACGCCATAACTTAGCAGTTTTGTCCCGGGAGGCGGTTGCTAATAATTGTCCACTAGGGTGAAATGTGACACATCTAACATACTCACTATGCCCATCTAAGGTCGATATACTTACTGGATTAGAACCATCCAGTCTTACACTACATAATTGAATTGTATTGTTTAAGGAGCCGAACGCAAATAAAATAAGATTAGGGTGGAACACTAAAGCAGCACCCCCCGAACTTTGCCCGTTTAATTTTAATATAGGAGTTTGTTCTACAGAACCGTCAGGTCTAAAACGCCATAATTGTACATTATTGTTCCACTCGCTAGTTGCTAATAATTGTCCATTAGGATGAAATGCGACAGTATAGACAAAATTACTGTGTCCTCTTAATGTTTCGATACATCTTGGATAAGATCCGTCCGGTCTATAACTCCAGAGTTTAGCAGTCATGTCAAACGAACCTGTTGCTAATAATTCATCATTAGGGTGAAATGCTAATGAAAGAACAGGCATAGTGTGACCATCCAATGTGCTAATTTCCCTACAAAAATTACCTACAAAAGGTTTACCACCTTTAAGTTTATTATTGATTTTTGAACGTTTTACCATTTATATAATAATCGCAGATATTTTATAAATGTTATAGACTACACGCCCATATTTTCCCTCTAAATTTTTAAACGATATTCAGGTTAAATTGCTATACATTTTAGAAATATTACTTTTATTTAATATTATCATTAAATCACTATTTTTTAGTTTATAGAATATATCTTATATGTAATTTTTAAAATTTATCCAAATTATTATACTATAAATTCTATATCAATTTCATATTGTTTATTTATAATATCTCTTAATATGTAGTAAATTATTATGGTAAAAATATAGGATCCTTAAAATAAACAGTATAGTTTTCATAGTTTTCAAAATCAATTGATAAATATTGAAGGTAAAAATAATCTAACATTTGTTGATATTTTTGTTTATCGATTGTCAATACCGGAATAATTGGATTTTGAATAAGTTCAATACCAGTAACTTTAATTATTTTTGAGAGTAATTTTATAGTGATAAATACTACCAATTCCCAACTAGTTACTTGTTCATAATATGGAATAGGTAAAATAACCCAAAATATTATATGTAGACATATATCTTGAAAAAATTTACTTTCAAATGTATACGTTTTTAATTTTTTGATTTCAAACTTCAATTGTAAATAAATATAGGATATATGAACTGAAATAGGTAATAAATTAATATTAATATATAAATTTTCGTAAAAATATGAAATTAAACTAGTAGAGTGTCCTTTATGTTGTAACATCAATATAAAATCAAATTCTCCATCTGTAAAAATATCATGAAATAATAGCATATTAAATGTAGCGTCTTTACGTGTATTACCTATAGCATTTGGTGTTTTTTGTTGATTTTTTATAAAATTATTTTTTGTTGCTATTATGCCATTAATTATAACATCTATTCCATAAAATAACTTAACATAATCTAAAGAATTGTTAAATTTATATAATATCCAGTCCATTAATTTATGATATTCAGCAATATCATCATTTATTAATTGACTCGGGCAAATATCATCTATGTAATTGATATGAAGCTCTTCATAATAGCATAATTCCATATTTTTATGTTGAAAATTTTCGAGTAAGTAATCAACATGGTGTAGCAGTCCAATAATTGGATTGCCGCCTAGTAATCCAACAACACTTCTATCAATTTCAGGATTTATGTCACGTATTTCATTAAAATATGAGTGTTGTAATGCCCTATTAGCACACCATCTATTTTCGGGTTTAGGTTCCAGCAATTTTAATAGTAAATCTAATCCGTCTTGTCCAAATACACGTTCAATACCTAAATATGAATTTAATGGCTTTGATAAATCGTGGTCTATTATTTCCCCTCTATAATTAATAGATAATTTTCCATAATCACGTATACTTAAATGTATCATTGATGATGCTAAACTAAAAATATCAGTTGAAAAACTTATCCGTTTTTCAGGAGCTTTTATTACATCGGTTGTTATATATGAATTGACTTGTTGTTTTAATGGACTAATACCTAAATATTTACTTAATCCAAAATCAATAAATTTAATATCAGTTCCATTTAACATAATATTTGGTAATTTAATATCGTTATGAATAAATCCTAATGAATGAATTGCATTTAATGCTTTTAAACATTTATAAAAAATAATTTTATATTCTCTATAATTAAATCGGCCTTTATTTTTACTTTCATCATCTTTATATCTAACACTAATTTTGTGTAAATCTGTATCTAATGATTCTAAAACTAAAAAACAATGATGTCGTGGTTCATCAAAACAAATACCAAATAAATTTACAGTGCTTGTTTCTGGATATTGATTTAAATGTTGTAATATAATAATTTCTTTAATCATATCTGGTTCAAGAATACTATTTGATACATCATTTTTATACTTTTTTAAAGTAACTTTTATATTACCATCAATAATAATAGCGGGATTTATTTCACCATAACCACCAGATACTCTTGATTGACCCGACGTAGGTAAAATCCTTATTTCATCCATTTTAAATATTTTTAATTCTCTTTTAGCTATTTTATTTAATTTCATTATATATTCCACAGATAAATTATAAAAAAAATATGACTGAATTTAAAATATATTATCATATTAATATGACAGTTGAATTTGTTATTCCAAAAGAACAAAATATTTCATAATTCATAACATATGCGTTATTACAAAAAAAACAATTATAGATACATTTATATGTGAAATAGAAAATTAAATAAATATCAAAATTGATACAACTAATTTTATATGTTTCAACAAAGGGTCAATTTGTAATATTAAAATTCAACAATCTTAAAGTCTTTGAATTTGTAATATATTTTTTACATAGATTTAGTAGTTATGATTTTATCGGTTCATAATGTCCACCTGTCCAATATATATCAATTGTTTTATAGTATGTTTTATGAATTGGAATAAATTGAATTATTTTATTAGAAGGGTCTCTATAATTATGAACATTAATACTCATATTCCATATATTACAAGCGGCTTGTATTTCAATAGCACCGCCCATTGTAGTAGTAGAACGCATATTATTGATATAGGATTGAACCGAATTATTTTCATATTCTATTATTTTATTTGTTTCAACACCTTCTATTATAGGTTTATTTTGTTCTAGATAATCACAAATTTTGTTTCTAATACTAATACTGTTTTCATTTATAAAATATCTTAAACTATCAAAAAGACAACTCATTATAAATATTATTATACATTAAAGATGAGATTTATATTGTATAATAATCACATATTTTATAACTATATCTTCATATGTAATAAGACTTTCTTTTCAATATAATGCTATAAATAACTAATTAATTTTTTATTACTATTTGTTTTAAATGATACATGATCTATTAAATAAATCATTATAGTTATCTTGTATTTTTACTCTTTTCAACTAAAATATAATTGTATTATATATAAATGAAATCAAAATCCAATCAAAAAAGAATGAAACGGTCCTTTCGTGCAATAAAAGGAGGAACCCCCGTAACTAGATCACAAGTTGAAATTGCGTTGGTTTCCGCTCAAGATTTAGTAAGAGAATTATCATCAATGCTATCTTTCATCGAACAAGAAGAACCTTTACCTATATTATCTATTGAAACTAATTTAGAATCTGCGAAATCATTAGTTAGGAACTTAAAATCTATGTTAATGACTGTAAAAAAAGAGACAAATCCTCTCCCCACACCTCCTGCTTATCCGACACATGAATTTAGTGAACAAGATGTGTTAAAAAAAATGGAACATTTATATAAGCTTAGAGAAGAAAATTGGAAGTGGGATAATCGATTCCAACCCTTTCCTAAACCCTACCCTCATGCATCTGTTGAAGATCGCTGGGCAGAAGCTGTAAACGAACTGCGAAAAAAAAAAGCCCAAGATGAATATGAAGCAAAACAAGATAGTGATATGTGGTTCTCTCGGTTTGACCCCGATGGCATACTTAAAAAGGCGGTTGATGCCAACAGAGGAAATACATAAACCGATGGCTACCATGACAAATAAAGGTCGATATCGTAAATCAAGGCTTAGCGTTACTCCGAAAGGCGTTCAAAAACAAAAAATATCTATAAATTTATATTTTTACAACTTTTTTCATTTTAAACGCCGAGACCCTTTCTTTGTTTTGCGTAATGACTTAAAACGTCTTTTCATACCACCCAATTTTTTTAGTAAGTTTTCTTGTTCAGTTATTGGTTTCGGGCGTTCTCCTGTATATAGATTTTCTCTCATAATGTTATTTTTTGTTCTTAATTCATAAATTTTGTCTACTGTTAAATCTCCATATTTTTCGTGTGCGAGTACTTCAGGCATATATTTAACTATTAAATCTTCGTTTACAGGCAAATTCAACCCTTCTTTATCGGTTATATTTATTAAAATGCGTTCATGTTCGGAACTATTATTTGTGACCTTATTATCACATAATTTTGATAATAATATTTGAGTGGCTATAGCAATTTGATTATCAGTTCTATAAAAATGTTTAACTATTACATCTAATGGGTTTTCTACAGAATCAAAAAAGCCGTTTCTCAATTTATATTTTACAAATCCTAATATACTTCCACCAGGTTCAATGCTAGTTATCACCTTCCCTTCTTGCGATAAACGTGGAAATGGTGTTTCTATTCCAGAATTTCTTAAAATTGTCGAACATATAACATCTTCACGCATAGGAAGAGCATCTTCGTGAGTAATTTCAAAAATGATAATTTTTATAATTTGCGAATAACCTTGGTCAATTTGCGTAGATTTATTTACTTTAGAATAATCATTCATATCCAAATGAAAAAGTCTTTCGATACCTATTGACCCATCGTGAGCAATTGAAGGAATATGTATTTCATCAACATTAGGTTGAGGTTGGTCTTTTGCTTTAATTGTATTTTTGATTATATTCAATACTTTTTGTAAACATACGTTAGATTGATTATAATATTCTGTAACTTGGGTTTGTTTGTCAATGTCTACACCATTTTTTTTCATATCACTAATATTTGTTTCTATCATTCTTCGCGTATGATTTATGTCATGTATAAAAAACTCTATCGGTGATTGAAAGAATTCGTCAACAAATTCTAATTTAATATTCAGTCCTACTGGAAATAATGGATAAGCTCTAAGTTTAATTAAATCAGTTGCTCCAATATATGCAAAGGTAGGAAAAATAAACAAATCTCTCAACGATATACAATATTCAACGTATCTCTCGTATCTATATTTATGGTAATAAGGAGGAACTTCGTGTATGCTTCGTATTATTATGTCATAAAAATCAATTATTTTGATTAAAACACGTATGGTTGGACCATATAAATAACTCATTTCTTCATTTGATGTTACTGAAAAGATTGAACATAATAAACTATCTCTTAGTTGTTGTAATATAGGATTTTCTCTACATTTATTTTCGATAATTTCTATGTCTAACCCATGTTTTAAATAATCAACGCAATCTTTGAGTTCAATAATTTGTATTGTTTCGTGACAACCCGAAAAGAAGCCTTTCATAACCAACTTATTATATTCAACGCTCTGTTGAGATATTATATTACGGACATATTGTTCATGTCTTTCTTTAATAACTCTAATTTTTTCGTCAGAATAACGTTCTTGTATTTCTCTTTCATACTCTTTATATTCTGATTGCATATATATACATTTAATATTCTTTTTGTGACTTTTTTATTAAAAAATTGTAATATTTGAATAAAATTAAAAATATGAATGAAACAGGTTCCGGTGAGTTGTTTCATAAGACTATTTTTGATTTTTGGGTTTATTGAACTGAAACCATAATATTAAATAAATGAATAAAAAATATTATAATAACAAACTAATTTTTTAACATTATTTTATCAAATCTTTCTTCTCTTAAATATTAATTTTGTTGGAATTGATGAAACACATTATTCATAAAAAATTTTCAAAAATGTATATATTGGCATTTAAAATGAAAAAAGGTATAAAAGTCTAATTTTTAAAATGTGTAAAAAAATACAAATTATTCCTGATGATGTTGTAAGGGTTAATAAAAAAATATTTATTATAGTAATACGTTTAATGTTTTACAAATTTAAACTTATCGAAACTATTACTAGAAAAATCAAGATATAAAGTGCCATAACTATTTGGATTTGTTAAAGATAATTCTTTATATAAATCAGTTTTAAATTCGGGTAATATAATAATATTTTCTAAATAGTTAGCTACGTCATGAATATTATTAATGGGATACATGGGAGGGACTGTATTCAGAATTTCAGGCATTCCAAACTCATGATAATCTCTATAATGTATATTTTCAAGTAATTCATTAAATTGGTTTATATAAGGAATAGACATATTAAGTCTACTTAAACTGATATTATGTTTAAGGTCACTAATTAAACGCAAATCATGTGATATATTTCTCATACCCCGATTAATCCAATATGCATTATGATCTGTAGGTCGAATTGATCCATCTGGATTTAAATTACCAAAAAAACCATATCCTTTTTCATCACCACAATTATAAGAACAAAATCTATTTTCTATAATTGAATTTCGATTATCATACTTACATACATTTCTCATTAAATTTGGACTAGTTAATGTACCTGTTTTTAAATTCTCACAATTAAAATAACTACGTCCAAAATCAATTATAATAGGTATACAGTTTGTTCTTAACTGTATTAAACCAGAATCTGTTTTTATTTCTAATTCAATATATTTTTGCTCTGGAATTTCATAAATGACTACATTATCATTATGTAGATCGTAATGTGTAAAATAATCACCTAATTTACTTAGTGTTTTATATACAAGATATACAATTAAAATATGATTAGTAAGACGTGTTTGATATAATGGATTTATTGCTGATTTTTTAAAGAATTTTAAATTGTTAAAATATTCTCTTAAATTACATTTAATATTAATAAATTGTAAATAAATATTTATATGTTTTGGTTGTGAACAACTATTTTTAAGATTTTTGTCATGTTCTATTGGATTTAAAAAATTTAAATAGGTAGAAAAGCTTGAAAGTATACCGAAAGTTCCATAATGTTCATGAAACATTCTCCAACTATTTTCATTATTATACATACCTAACGCATATGTTCTAGGAAAAAAAGGAAAATATTTTGAAAATTCATTTATGCATTGACCCGCTATGTATTCATGATATAAATTATCATTACTTGAGCGAATATTACTTTTTAATATGACTGGTAATGTTCTACCATTATTATTATACGTTAATCTATGTAAAAATCCATTGTCTGAAGGAATACCTAATCTATGGATAGTTTGACTAAAATCATTTATATTATGAATACCATTAAAAAAAAAGTTTATAGATTGTAAACCCGGTTGAAACATTAAAAAATCATCAAATGATGGATACTTACCTAATTCTAAATTTAGAACGTAATTTTCAAATTCTAAATATGTGTTTAAATTGTTTTGAGTGGCAATTTCACGAACAGCCTCACAAATATTTTGATTTGATGTTTGAGAAGTCATTTCCAAATGAATTAATTCTGCCATATTAATTAATTCATCTCTGGTATGATAATTATATTTTTGTTTTTGTCGCTTTTGTTCTTTTGTCATTTCACATAATTTTCCAAATAAATATGGAGCAGTATTATTCATATACTATATTATAATTTAATATTTACGATGGATAGTTTATATCTTTGATAATAGCTGGATTAATTTCTACATAAGTACAAGATGGGTTTGATTCAGCCAAAGTTGGTATAATCATGATTTCATCCATTCTAAATATTTTTAATTCTCTTTTAATTATTTTATGCTATTTTTTTATTTATTCCACAGATAATTTATTAAAAAATATTATTGGATATTTTTAAATAGATTACATTAAATAAAATCACTTTAAGTAATTAAAAAATATGTGTTTTGCTCATTAAAACTAACAAATAGTGATATTTATCATTCTAATTGTGAAATATAATAATACCATTTGATGAGTTAAACAAAGCAAACTCTATTTAATTATCACTACTCCAATACATGCTGTAAAGTTATCCATTACATCTGGTTCCCATAATCCAGGGCCAAGCCAGGTCTCCCTACCATGTCTACCCACACCATCCCTTCCAAACCAACGAAACCCTTCACCCCCTCAGGTTCCAGGTCAGTCAAGCGTCCCCTAACACTGCTAGGCAAGGCTGCCTGAAAAGAACGCAATAGCCATTGAATTCTAATAGGATTACCACCTACATCACGCATATTAAAACTATTGACTAAAGTCATTAATCCGTTATTTTTATCAAAGAAAACCCCTGGTATTTGTAAGTTAGTACGTGAACTAGACTGACCATTTATAGTGTCAACTACAGGAGATGAATTAAACTTAAACTGTTTAATTTCTGATAGTGTAACTGAACCATTATTATTTAGTGTTTTAGTTTGAACATTTAAAATGACGTGTTCTTTTGGGTCACCTCGAAATACCCAGTCTAGTATATTCGCATATAGAGGGTCCTTAACGAAATCAATATCT